>Ga0224495_10001594_pt1 | contig 15788 bp, 16 predicted proteins | sample SF_Jul11_sed_USG_FD_168128 | JGI IMG/M metagenome (GOLD analysis project Ga0224495, IMG submission 168128) | Sediment microbial communities from San Francisco Bay, California, United States - SF_Jul11_sed_USGS_4_1 | ecosystem: Environmental > Aquatic > Marine > Sediment | place: USA: California... | reverse complement strand
TAGGGTAAACGATGGAAGCTATCCTCATTGAGCACTTGACCAAGACGTACAAACCGATGTGGCCGTGGCAACCAGCCTCAACGGTGTTATCCGATGTGTCATTGTCGGTAGCCAAGGGGGAGATTTTTGGGTTTTTGGGCCACAACGGCGCGGGAAAAACAACCACCATGAAAATTTTGCTTGGCCTCCTGAGGGGGACGAGCGGCCGTGTCGAGGTGTTGGGCGAACCGGCCGGTGATGTAGGGACTCATGCCCGAATCGGCTACCTCCCCGAGTCACCCTATTTTTATGATTATTTGACGGCGGGAGAGTTCCTCGAATTTTATGGGAGCATTGCCGGATTGCCGGCTGACGTCATCCGGGACCGTGTTCCACCACTCCTTGAGCGGGTCGGACTGACGGAGGCAAGGCATCGGCAATTGAGGAAGTTTTCGAAGGGAATGCTGCAAAGAATCGGCCTGGCTCAGACGCTGATCCATGATCCTGAACTGATCATTCTCGATGAACCGATGTCCGGACTCGATCCAATGGGACGCAAAGAGGTTCGCGATTTGATCTTGAGCCTTCGCGATCAAGGGAAGACGGTATTTTTCAGCACCCACATCCTGTCCGATGTCGAAATGATTTGCGACCGCGTGGGGATACTGGCCAAAGGGAAGATGCTCGCGTTAGGGAGAATCGAGGATCTGGCCGGCGAGCACGTTGCGCAATCGGTTGAGGTTGTCTGCGACGGTGTGATGGGGGCGGAGATTGATGCCATTAAGCGTTTGGCGATGCGTACCTTGCAACGCGGCAATCGATGTCTCATGGTGTTGCCTGGTCACGACTGTTTGGAGGAGGCGCTTGCGGCGCTTCGGCAGGCGGGTGGGAAATTGGTGTCGATCATTCCACATAAAGGGTCGCTCGAAGAAACGTTTATCGAGCAAAGTCTGCGGCGAGGATGACATGCACTGCCTGATTGCAGTCGCGGCGAATACGTTCCGAGAGACGCTTCGGGACAAGATCTTGTACAACCTCGTGTTCTTCGCCCTCTTGCTCATTGCGGCATCGGTGTTACTGGGGACGTTGACCATTGGGGAACAGGCGCGCATTGTCAACGATCTGGGCTTGGCTGCCATCAATCTTGTGGCGATAATTATTGCGATTTTTGTCGGAATCGGGCTTGTGTCCAAGGAGATCGAACGCCGTACGATCTACACCATTTTGGCGAGACCGATTACGAGAGGACAGTTTGTGCTGGGAAAGTATCTCGGCCTTGCCCTGATCGTTATTGTCAATGTCGGAATCATGTTCGCCATATTTCTGGCGACCGTGTGGCTGAGCGGTCACACGGTGCATGGTTCGCTCTTTCAGGCTGTCGAATTGATCGTGATAGAGGCGCTGTTGGTGATGGGCCTCGCGTTGTTTTTCTCCACATTCAGTTCGTCGGTGCTGAGTGCCACGATGGCCATCGGCTTTTATATCATCGGCCACCTGACAGGCGACTTGAAAGCGATTGCCGAAAAGAACTCATCTCAGGGGATGAAGGCCGTGATGACCGCCTTCTATTATGTCTGCCCCAATCTTGAAACGTTGAATATCAAAGGTCAAGCGGCGGCCGGCATCCCCGTGGATATTGGCTTCCAGGCAATGGCGACAGCCTATGGGCTGATGTATGCAGGTCTGCTGCTGGTCGGGGCTTGCCTTATCTTTCAGCGGCGGGAATTTTAACTGAGAGGGCGCATCCACACACGTCTGTTATGCACATCCTGGCTGTTCTGCCTCCCGATCGATGGATGGAGATTAATCTCCTCGACACACTACGCGAGCATTATTGTGGCAGTCTGCATGTCTTCAATTATCCAGGCGGTATGGGTCAATTGGGCTCGCCGGAATGGAGAAACAAACGAGACGAGCTTAATCGGACTCTTATCAGCGACGCTACCCGTCTCCGCGCCTCCGGCCGTCTAGACCTGATATTCTGCGTCGTCTATGACGATTTTCTGCTTGTCGAGACAGCCAAACAGTTGCAGGCCCTCGGCGCACCAATGGTCAACTACCATGTGGACATGGCGTTTCAGTGGTATAGGGTGATCAGGACGGCACCCTACTTTGATGTACTGGCGGTGGCTCAAATGACAAATGCAGAGCATCTCAAACCATATTGCCAAGAGATCTATTGGATGCCGATGGCGGCTAATCCTAAGTGTTACTATCGTGATAGTGCTCAACCGATGAATTCTGATCGCGCAGTGTCTTTTGTCGGAAGCTTTAATCCCTTTCGTCGTGCGCTTCTGGAAGAATGTGTTCGTCGAGGCATTCGCCCGGTTGTTTACGGACGTGGATGGCAAACGGATAATCCCTTGCCCTATCAATTCACATGGGATGCATACAAGGTGATGCATGATCTCAAATACTATGGTAGGGCGCGGTGGAATGCCGAGGGTTTCCAGAGTCTGTTAGGGCCTTTGCAGAGAAAGTTATCCAGGCGCTTTTCCTTTCATGAATTGGAAGGCACTGATTTGCGAGGTCCCTGTGCTGATGAATCTCTCCCGGACATTTTCAACCAAAGTCTGGTAAATCTAGGTTTTTCAGACACAGGGTGGCATAGTGGTACAGGGGTGCGTGACTCTACAACTTTGCAGTGCCGCCTTCGTGATTTTGAAGTGCCGATGGCGGGAGGATTTTATCTGGTCCAAGAAGCTCCCGACCATCGAGAGTATTACAAGCTCGGTGAAGAGATCGTCACGTGGTCAGAACCGGATGATTTTGTTGAGAAGGTGTTGTTCTATTCGCGTCATGAAGTGGCTGCTGAAAAAGTTCGCCATGCAGGACAAAGACGGGTTCTTCAGGAACACACATGGCAGCATAGATTTGATAGTTTGTTTAAGCAATTTCAATCCCATGGAAAGTTGGCATGATGGCACAGGCGCAGTCAGGTAGGCCGACAGAGAACATGAATGAGCACTGTGGCGTTGCGGACATGGGTATGTCTGAAACCGCAGCTGTACATATCAGGCCGGCTAGTGGGTGGGCCCCTTTGAATGTGAGCGAACTGTGGGAGTCCAGAGAGCTTCTATTGTTTTTTGCATGGCGGGATCTCAAGGTTCGATATAAACAAACAGCACTCGGTGTGTCATGGGCTCTTATCAAGCCATTGTCTCTTGTCGGGGTATTCAGTGTTGTATTCGGTAGTCTTGCCAAGATTCCGTCCGATGGATTTCCCTATCCACTGTTTAGCTTGTGCGCGTTGCTCCCATGGCAGCTCTTTTCGCACACGCTCGCGGGGGCGAGCCAGAGTTTGGTTGGAAGTCAGAATCTCCTGACCAAGGTCTACTTCCCTAGATTGATCATTCCCCTTTCTACCATGATGAGCGGCGTAGTCGATTTTATTGTGGCTGCAGGAGCCCTGCTGGCTCTTATGGGCTACTTTCATATCCTGCCAACACCATATGTCTGGACGCTCCCTTTGTTCGTGGCCCTCGCAGGAATGATTTCTCTTGGGGTTGGGCTTTGGTTATCCGCTCTAAATGTTCGCTATCGCGATGTGGGCCATGCCCTCCCGTTTCTGACACAAATCTGGTTCTTTGCAACTCCCGTTGCTTACCCAATCAGTCTTGTTCCTGAGTCGTGGCGCATATGGTATGGCCTGAACCCAATGGCTAGCGTCGTAGGGGGGTTTCGGTGGGCGATCTTGGGAACGGAGGGCATTCCCGTCGAGACGTTATTGCTCTCGCTCTCTGTGAGTGCAGCCGTATGTATCTCAGGCCTCTACTACTTTCGCCGAATGGAAGAAACCTTTGCGGATGTGGTGTGAACCATGAACGATATCGCCATTCGTGCTCAAGGCCTGAGCAAGCAATACACGATAGGACGTACACAGAGCCAATGGGGCAACTTCACAAAGAAAGCAACCTTCGTGAAACAGACAGATGCCGATATTGTTTGGGCGCTTCATGATGTGTCTTTCGATGTCAGGCGGGGAGAGGTGTTGGGAATTATCGGACGGAATGGCTCAGGGAAAAGCACCTTGCTCAAGATTCTCGCTCGGATTACCAAACCGACGACAGGGGAGGCCGATGTATTCGGGCGAGTCGGGTCTCTTCTCGAGGTGGGAACAGGCTTTCATCCTGAACTGACTGGTCGAGAGAATATCCGCTTGAATGGTGCCATGCTGGGAATGAGGCGAGCGGAGGTCAATCGCCACCTTGATGCCATCGTAGCATTTGCAGAAATTGACCGATTTATCGATACGCCAGTCAAACGATACTCCAGCGGCATGTATATGCGGCTGGCATTTTCTGTAGCGGCCCATATGCAGTGCGAGATCTTGCTTGTGGACGAAGTCCTTGCCGTGGGCGACGCACATTTTCAAAAGAAGTGCCTGGCTATGCTAGGGCGGCAACAATCTCATGGTCGAACGGTGCTATTTGTTAGTCACAACACGGGGGCAATACGAAACCTTTGCCAGCGAGTCCTTGTCCTAAGGTCTGGTGGGGTGATCTATGACGGTGCACCGGATGAAGGAATTGGCAAATATATGGAGATGGTCGGAGCATCAACGGATCTGTCGCTAAAGGACTTTTCTGGAACGTTAATGGCAAAAATATTGATGACATCCTTGGAGATCAATGGTCGGCGTGGGTTTAGTTCAGTCTGCCCCGAAGAAAACGTAACCTTTGTGTTGAAAGGTGATTGTCTTGAAAGAATTCCGAAGTTCAGATTTTCAGTTTCCGTATCGCGGGACGGGGTGCGATTGTTCACCGTACATGATGTCAAAGCGCCTGTCCCCGTTGAAAAGGGCCCGTTTAGGGTGACCATCAGTATCCCGCCGTATATCCTTCGTCCAGGTCTTCACACCATCGGCATCGGCGGACATGACGGCGGAGTCTATGCGATCGGAAATGATTGGATCTATGCCAATGACATTGCAAGTCTTGATGTCAGATCAGAGTGGAGCGAGATGAACGACTTCGGCGGAACAGGCCTTGTGAATGTTCCGTATATGGGGACACGCGAATGCACTTAATTAGGAAAGTGCTTGGCCTTCATCCAGGGTGTGTCCGGATTGAAGCGACCCTATCGGACCGTGAACGGATGGTGCAGGTTGCTGCGGCTGCGCAAGTGGTACGGCTCCATGTGGGGTGCGGCCCCCGCATTCTCAAAGGGTGGATCAATATCGACCTGGCGTTTGAGCCATTCGAACGCTATCTCCGATATTACGGGGACGCATTCTATTCCAAGGAAGTGAGAGGAGAGAGGTCTGAATTCTTTGTGTTAGACGTAGCACGGGAAGGACTTCCGCTCGATGATAATTCCGTCGATGTTGTGTTTCATGAGGATTTCCTGGAACATCTTGATCAGCGTTCTCAGATGTTCTTTCTGGCAGAAACGCTTAGGGTGTTGAAACCAGCGGGGATCCATCGTGTGAATACCCCGGACTTAAAACAGTCAATGCTGCAGCATTCGACCTTCAGCCATGGTGCAGCCGGTGTGTATGTCGGCGAATGGGATAAGCATGGGCACAAGAATGTGCTTACAGAGAAGATTCTGCTGGAAATGGCGATGATGGTGGGTTATCGAAAGGTCAACTTCACTGGGCGTGATGGCAGTGAGTCATCCCTGTTGCCAAACGAATACCGCCCCGATCCTCATGACCGAGAAGAAGACGGTAATATTTTCGCTGATCTGATCAAATGACTTGGTCCAATGAAAATTTTCCTGTTGCCCATTCACGAGGCCGCACAACCCAAGACTCAAGGGTTCAAGTACCCGGTTCATAATGACGACTACGGCGTTGAGCAGGATTTTTTGAGGTTCTTAACCGAGAATCCTAAGTTGACGACATCGTCAAGCCAGGCAGCCGACTGGCATTATTTGCCGGCCTTCTGGACTCGGTGGCATTTAAACCATGACTACGGGAAGGATGGCATTGGAGAGCTTCAGAGTTATGTAGATCATGCCATCCTTGATGATTCTCGAACATTTACGGTGTGCCAATACGACGATGGTCCACTCGTCTCTCTCGGCCAAGCCGTGCAATTTTTGGCAGCGCGAAAAACGGAACTCGGTGTTGATATTCCAGTGCTATGCAGATCTCATCGAAAGCCATGGTTTAGGCCGCGAAGACGGTACCGTGCTTCATTTATCGGCCGTTTATCCACACATCCATTGCGGGGTGAGATGGCAAAAGCTCTTCATGGGTGTTCAGATGTTGTGATACGTGACGGAAACGTTGGCACGAGAGAATTTGTGAAAACAATGCTTCAATCCTATCTTGCCTTGGCGCCTAGAGGGTACGGCGGCAGTTCGTTCCGTTTTTTCGAGGCCATGCAGCTCGGCATAGCCCCGGTGTTGATCAACGATGCGGATACGAGACCATTTAGGCAGTTTTTTTCATGGGATGATGTAAGCATATTTATAAAGGATATCAATAGCCTCCGTACAGCATTAGAGGAAAAAGAAGAGAGCGAACTTATTGAGATGGGAGTTCGTGCTTCAGAGTTGTACCGGTTTCACTTGGATTTCCAGAAATGGTGTCCCTATGTCATTCAGACACTGCGTGAACGATAGCTGCATACCTGGGGAAACGGGAAAATCATCAAGGACATCACAGTAACAGGATTGGTGAATAGCGGCTGTGGAACAAACATCCCCTCGTATTAGCTTCGTCATTCCAGCATACAATTGCAAAGCAACGATCGAGGAAGCAGTTGATTCTATTGCGAATGGTAACATTGAGGAGGGGGATGAAGTCATTATCGTAAATGATGCATCGAGCGACGGCACTGAAGCGATATTGCATCGAATTCAGCAGCGGTACCATTTTGTCAAACTCATAAAGCATGTAAGAAATAAAGGGGGCGCGTCGGCAAGAAACACGGCGATCGAACATGCGACAAATGCGATCCTCTTTTGCCTTGATGCGGATAATGTTCTGAGCAAGAAGAGCATACCGCAGCTGAAACTATTTTTCTTGGAGCAAAAGGCTGATGTCGCAGCCTTCCAGGAACTCTGGTTTTTCTCCAACCATAAAGATGCCGTTACACATAAGTGGATATTTCGAGAAGGAATCACAACATTGTCAGATTACCTGTCTGGACATGTGGTGCCAGGCGCCAGCGGCAATTATATGTTTACGAGAGAGTCCTGGGTGCGCGCGGGAGGATATCCAGAGTTTGCGGGTGCGCTTGATGCCTGGGGGCTTGGCTTTCGCCAGGTTGCGACTGGGCAGAAGATGATGGTGATGCCAGGCGGAGGGTATTACCACCGGTACGGCCATGAGTCTTATTGGTTGCGCGAATCTAAGAAAGGGCGGACGTCACTCACTGCGCTACAGATCATGATTCCTTTCCTGGACCTCATAGTAGACCATGATGTGACTCATATGATGAGTGTTCCCGGGAGGCATACATGGTTTGAGAAGCTTGATGAGAGACCAATTCGAATAAAAGGCGAAAGACAGGGGTGGTCAGGTCGAGTGGATGGCCGTGCGCCTACGACTCGGTTGCCTGGAGGAATTCTCAAGTGGATTCGAAGTCGACTTTCCGCATAGTGAGCAGGCACATGCTTTCCGTTCCGTTTACATAAAGGGAAATGCAAGGAAAGTTTCTCAATGCCAATGATGCGACAATGTGACCGCAAAAGTTGGCACTTGGCGTCACACCAGGTGATATTGCAATGTTCGAGGCCCTCCAGTCCATAGCCATTTGATATTCAATGGACTTCGAGATTTCAAGAAGTTGCGCTTGGGGGATCATGGCGTGGGTAAGTATCATCATTCCTACCTTTTAAATAGGGCTGGTGCGCTTTGCCGAGACGTAGAAAGCGTGTTGACTCACGGTGGCAATCTTCTTTTTTCCCTGCCAGTGGGGTGCCCGAGAGTATGCTTCAATGCGCATCGCATTCATTCTCCTCGACAGATCATGTCATGCTTTGAAGGTCTTGAATTGATTGAATTCTCAGCGGTCGATGACCATGGGAAGTTCCGAGAAACAACGGATCTGGATGAAATGGGGCAAGCTAGTTATGCCTGTGGACTCTTTTGGTTCAAACTGGCCAAGACACAATCATGAAGAATGGTAGCGACCGACAAGATTTGGTTGGGTTCAATCAACGTAATCGAGATGAGTGGATTGCGGTGAAAGCGAAGAGTCTTGCGAATGGGACTCGAATTTTAGATGTCGGCGCCGGGCAGGCCCGCTATCGGCCATTGTTTAGTCACTGTGAATACCGGACTCAGGATTTTGGGAGTTATGCTGGAACCTCAGAGGGGCTGCTGAAGGAGAAGTGGATCTATACCAGTCTTGACTATTCTTGCGACGCGACAGCCATTCCTGTTGAGATGAATAGTTTTGACGCGGTCTTATGCACGGAGGTACTAGAGCATGTGCCGGAGCCGATAGCCGTGCTGAAAGAGCTTGGGAGAATTCTGCGGCCGAATGGACGATTATTCCTGTCCGCCCCTCTCGGATCAGGCCTGCATCAGCAACCATATCATTTCTATGGGGGATTCACCCCTCACTTTTACCATCGTATATTGCCTGAACTGGGTTTCAGGATTGTGTCGGTAGAACCTAACGGGCGTTTTTTTCGCATGTTGCTTCAAGAGTTATCCCGCGGTGTTTCTATTATTCGGCTCCATCGTAGCTATCCCCGGTGGCATCCTGCCGAATGGTTTCTCAGAGCGGCATCGAGCTATTGGGTGGCTGAATGGTTTACCAAATTGGATGAGGAACTGCCGATTGATGAGTTTACCGTGGGTTACCATGTCGAAGCGATCAAGGCGTCGGACGGGCTTTGAGAAGGAACGAGCATGCCCATTGGCGTTGAAGCGCTCTGCAAGAGAGGGAGCAATCCGTTCTTTTCATGAGGATCGATTCTCAAGAAGCTATATGGATGAATGGCCGCTAATCGGTGGCATGGAGCGATCGATTGGATTACTGCAGGTTCGCAATAATTCGCTTGCGACGTGTCGGATACTTCGTCGAACCAGCCAAGCTATGATCATCTCAGACTTCTAAGACCAGAGAAACATGGTAAGCGAACCTCTCATCAGCGTGTTGCTTCCTGTTTACAACGCCGCTTCCTATGTGCAGGAGGCGATTGAAAGTATTCTGAGTCAGACCTATCAAAAGTTTGAGCTTATCGTCATCAATGATGGTTCAACCGATGGTTCTGGCCAGATCATCAAGGCCATACATGATCCACGAATCCGAGTGATTGACCAGCCTAATAGAGGGCTTTCGAACGCACTTAATAGGGCAATAGAGGCAGCTCAAGGGGATTATCTGGCCCGACAGGATGCGGACGATATCGCATTACCTCAACGCTTTGAACGTCAGGTGGACTTTTTAGAAGGGCACCTCAATGTAGCGATTGTAGGGACATGGGCAGAGGTTCGGTCGGACAAGCCAACTACTGAGAACATCTATGCTCCTCCAACGGATAGTAGTGTGCTTAAGTTCGAACTGCTGTTTGATAATCCGTTTGTACATAGCTCCATGATGCTCAGGAGCCAAGCTCTCCACCATGTGGGGGGATATACTGAAGATAGGGCCGTTAGGGCTGAAGACTACGAACTATGGTCTCGGGTCGCACGCGAATATGAAGTCAGCAATATTCCAGAAACTCTTCAGATCTACCGAGACACTCCCAATAGTAAGCTAAAGAATGAGCGACTGGCCGTGCGTGACAACGTTACAACTATAAGCATCACGAATTTGGAATGGGTTACCAAAAGAGATCAAGGCGATCTGGCAATCAATGATCTGTCAGCCCTCCTGCATGGCGCCTATCATCGAGTACGGGGGCATTCAACTCTTTATGAATTGACAGCGCTCCTATTTGAAGCAGCTGACACGCTGAGCCCTGTGGGAAGTGGCCAAGTTGAATTATTGCAAGAGAAGGTACGCGCACAGTGCCAGACAGTTCGCTACCATTATGAACTGTATAGTCGGTATCACAAGGGGGGAAAGCTTCGACGGAAGGTACTGTGGCTGGCCGATATGATTATGCAGGCCACTCCATTCCATCGAAACTCAGCGGGAAGAGATCTTTAAGTCAGAGAGGCGTTGCTCTCCCGTATTGGCCAGACGCTGCTTGCTGCTGCGAGTTGTTTTTATAGTGTCGGCAGGTAATTGTACGCATATAATCTAGGCGGACATGATGCGGATACTATTCTGCTGCGAATTCTACTCGCCAAGCGTTGGCGGCATTCAAGAAATGATGCGGCAAGTAGCCGAGCGGCTTGTTGCACGCGGTCACGAAGTGACCGTGGTCACAAGCTATTTGCCCGATCGGTCATGTTGGACGCTCAATGGCGTCACCATTAAAGACTTTCAGATTTCTGGAAGCTTTGTTAAGGGCATGCAAGGTGATGTCGTTTCATATCAGCAGTGGGTCATATCAGGGAAATTCGATCTCGTGATGATCAACATGGCTCAGCAGTGGACGCTTGACGCATTGATCCCTGTGCTCAAGGACATTCGATGCCGAAAACTTCTTATCCCGTGTGGATTCTCCTGTTTGCATGAACCGTCCTATGCGGAATATTACCGTTTTATGCCGGACGTGCTGCGCCAGTTTGACCACTTGATCTTTCATGCAACGGATTATCGCGACGTGCGCTTTGCGAAACAGCATGGAATAGTAAACTTCTCTATCATTCCGAATGCCGCAAGTAAAACGGAATTTTCGGCTGATAAAGACATCTCATTTCGACACCGGAATGGAATTGACTCTGACGAATTGCTGTTTCTAACGGTGGGGTCCTTTACGGCGGCGAAGGGGCACCTAGACGTGGCAAAAGCCTATCTGGCTGCAGATTTCCAGGGCCGATCAAGTATTCTTTTAGTTAATGCTAGCACCTACAGTCCTGATCAGAAATCTTCAAGGCTCGAATTGAATGATCACCTTACGGAGAGTATCCAGGCGCCATCAAACAAGAACAGTGATTATGCTGGAGAGAGTTGGAGACAAAAACTTCATTATTCAAGAATTGTGAAAACTATAGGGCACTTTCTGGCAGGCCACCCTGTGCCTAATAGCCCCATTGGCTTTCAGCAAGAATTCGCCGCTGTCATTGAATCCATCTGTCAACAGGGGTCCAAGAAGCGTGTGCTCTTGGTAGGTCTACCAAGAGCACAGTTGGTTCAGGCATATATGCACGCAGATTTATTTGTTTTTGCTTCTTACGTTGAGTGTTCTCCTGTGGTTTTATTTGAATCCGCTGCATCCGGAACACCATTCCTCTCCGCTCAAGTGGGAAATGCGGACGAAGTCGCACAGTGGACGGGTGCGGGTGTGATCGGTCCATCCATGATAGATAAAAATGGATACACCCGAATCGACCTGGTACCATTTTCCAGATGCTGGGCTCAACTGGTCCAAGATAAATCACGACTTGATGACTTAGGCAGGGCCGGCAAGCACAATTGGGCCGCCAGGTTTACCTGGGAAAGAATTGCCCTGGAGTATGAGAGGCTATTTCAACATGTGTGCGCACCTGAAGCCCACCCGTGGCAAAACGTTAGCGTCGAGTAAGGCTTTGTCAGTATGCGCATTTTATATGTGGCAATGAAATACGACTATGGCCGTACCAATCAAGGATTGAGTTTCGAGCATTGCAATTTTTATGATTCTCTTCTCCACATGGGACATGACATCATCTACTTCGACTTTATGACCATACTGCAAGAACACGGGCGAGACTGGATGAATGCACGGCTGCTGGAAGTGGCCAAAGTGGAGAAGCCGGACATGATGTTCACGGTTCTGTTTGCCGACGAGTTTGATCAAGCCGTTATTCGTGAACTGACCGAGGATGTGGGAATTCTCACGGTGAACTGGTTTTGTGACGATCATTGGCGATTTGAAAACTACTCTCGACTGTGGGCGCCATGTTTCCGATGGGTGGTGACGACAGCCGAGAGTGCTATTCCAAAATATGCGACAATCGGATATCGGAATGTCATCAAGAGCCAATGGGCATGCAATACATTTATGTATCAGAGAATGAGCCTGCCGTTGGTGCACGACGTGACTTTTGTTGGACAGCCCTATGGAAGTCGACGTACTGTCATTGACCAGATACGAAAGGCTGGCATCCATGTTCAGGTATGGGGTTCCGGGTGGGAGTCAGGACGCGCATCGCAAGAAGAAATGATTCAAATCTTCAATCAGAGTCGTATCAACCTAAATTTAACAACCGCGTATGGCCTGAGCGGCGAGCAAGAATTTATATCACCCACGGCTCCGTATAGTCTAGCGGCTCGTCTCCTGGATCGTGTTCCCTTTGTGCGGCGAGTGGGGGCCATTGGCCGAGCTCGCCTTCGGGTAAAGAGATTGTGTGAGGCGGCTCTTGTCTCAACTGACTGCGTAGCGTCCCCTGCTGTTGTCCGTTCGGAGCAGATTAAGGGGCGTAATTTCGAGGTCCCGGGTTGTGGAGGGTTTCTGCTGACTGGGATCGCCGATGATCTTGGCGAGTACTACGATATCGGCAAAGAGGTGGTCTGTTTTAACAATGCTGATGAGATGGTTGAAAAGATTCAGCGCTATTTGGTTCAGGAGGATGAGCGGATGGCAATTGCTCAGGCTGGGTACGAGCGGACTCTCCGCGACCATACATATGAACGTCGGTTTATGGACATATTCGCACGAATGGGGCTGGTTGAGGGCATGGCTTGTATCACCGCTGGGCAAACGGTGCAGCCAGGGCACACTGAAGAAATACAATGAAAGAGCGGTGCGGCAAAGGTTCGTCCGTAAAGCCGTATTTTAGATGGTATGGAGCTAGTATAGAAACATGCCGCCTGCGAGTTTTCCGGTGAGATAGCCTCATGCATATGAATAGAGCATTAAGGCTGCTTGAGTTCGAAAAGTTGTCGCAACAGGACGACTGGTATGTCAAGGCGGACTAAATCGCATATTCACAGCCTGGACGAACCCCGCGAAACACTTTCCTGGAAACTGGTCTTAGTAGAGAATAGACACAGTAAGGCCATCATCAAGAGAAGTGCCAAGTGAGCGTCTCTCCTCGAATTAGTTGTCTGCTGGCAGTGTGCAACGGGGAGGCCTATCTGGCCGACGCGCTTCGAAGTATTTTGAGTCAATCGTTTCGCGACTTTGAATTGATCGTCATAGACGATGGATCGACTGATAACACCACCGCAATCTTGGAACAATTCCAGCGCGAAGACGAACGGATTCGGCTATGCCGCCAATCGCATGGTGGTACCGCTGCTGCTGTGAACCATGGGATGTCACTTGCGGCAGGAGAATACATCGCCCGGATGGATGCCGACGATGTCTGTGCAAGGGAACGATTTGAGACTCAAGTCAAATATTTGGACAATCATCCTGATGTTGGTATCTGTGGTACGTGGATTGAGATATTCGGAATGGGACGAAGTGAAATAGTCCGGTACCCATGTGATGACGGCACAATTCGCAGCAGGTTGTTATTCGAATCGCCATTGGCTCAACCCGCCGTCATGCTTCGGCGGAGCGTCGTGACACAGGATAGACTTAGCTATGACACCACTGCACTTGCAGAGGACTATGACCTATGGGTGCGGGCCTCACGGCATACCCGCTTTGCAAATATCCCAGCGGTATTATTGCGCTATCGAGTGCATCCGAACCAGATTGGCAGTAGGCTTAAAGAGGAGCAGGATGCATCCGCCCAACACATCCGATTGGCGCAATTACATTGCCTGGGCATTCGCCCTTCCGCGAGCGAAGCAGATCTCCATAATGATCTCAGTAGATGGAGGTTCAAAGCGGCACCGGAGTTTCTACGTGCGACGCGTAAGTGGTTCTTGAAATTGGAGGAAGCGAACGAGGTTGTCCAATACTATCCACAGGCGGAGTTCAGGATGGTGTTGAGTCAGCGCTGGGCGGACGTCTGTGCCGCTGCGACTGCCGGAGGCGTCCGCACACTTATTGAGTTTTGGCGAGCACCGCGTCTGGCACTATCCGGCGTCACGCCGGTAAGGCAGCTCAAATTTGCAGTGAAATGCCTGATCCGGAAAGAGGCGCAAGCACCTTTCATGAAGGCCGACCGTGTTGCACCCTGATCCGCCACTTATCAGCGTCGTGCTGTGCACCTACAACCGTTGTGATCTCATGGTGTCTGCGTTGAAGAGCGTGTGTGAGCAGTCGCTTGATCCGTGCCGCTACGAAGTGATTGTCGTTGATAACAATTCCACAGATGAGACTAAGCAGCACGTCCTTGATGTGAGTCGTCGATTTCCTCATGTGTGGTATTGCTTTGAGTCTAGGCAAGGGCTTTCACATGGGCGTAATACAGGTTTTCACGCCGCTCGAGGTTCGTATGTCGCTTATATCGACGACGACTGCACGGTCCCAAAAGAATGGCTGTCTATTGCGCAAGACGTGATCGCACGCGTAGCGCCTGCTTTGTTTGGAGGACCATACCGGCCGTTCTATAACTCACCGAAGCCCGATTGGTATCGCGATCATTACGGAAGTTACGATTGTGGTCCTACTGCTCGTCCCCTCACTTGCGATGAATATCTGACGGGCACGAATTTGTTTGTCAAGCGTCTGTTGCTTCAGCAGGTGGAAGGGTTCAGGACTGATATTGGAATGACTGGGAAGAAATTAGCGTATGGAGAAGAAGTTGCGATGCAACGGCGTATCCGACGCGAGTATCCTGAGGAAGTGGTGTACTACGACCCGAGACTCGGCGTCTCTCATTTGGTTCGCCAGGAAAAGATGACGCTCCTATGGTCTGCCACCCACATGTTCGTCATTGGGCGGGATTGGAACCTGGCCACGAATGACACTGCTCGGAAGGCATCTGGAGTCTGTTACGCCATGCTTCGCGGTTGTCGTGCCATTTCCAGGTTGATCAAGAGAATTACGTGGGGAATTGTAGTGAGAGATCGTTCCCGTTACCCGTTCGTTGGAAACTACCTATATGAAGTTGCCTTCCTTGAACTCCAGACTATGGGGATTGCGTACGGGCAACTTGCTCGCCGCTCAACATGAATGATTGATTCGAGCGGCTGGGGCAGGGGATGATGAAGCTTGATGCGAGTACCGAACCAATGGTAGGCGAAATGAGTTGGGCCTCCACACAAGCTGTTGTTCGTGGCATGTTCGCGCCGATTAGAACAGCGTATCAACTTGCCGCATTGCGAGCGCAAATTGCTACGGCACAGCCTCTCAATGTGATTTTGGGCGCAGGCCCAGTAACAACTGGCGGTTGGATTCCTACTGATGTCAAGATGCTTGATGTAACATCGGAGCGAATGTGGAGGAGATTATTTGCGCCAGACTCCATCGACCGATTAGTAGCCGAACATCTGTTCGAGCATCTATCAGATTCCGGATGTGAGGCGGCTTTTGCGGAGTGTTTCCGATATTTAAGTCCTGGGGGCCTTCTCAGAATTGCTGTACCTGACGGCAATAGAAGGGATTCTGTGTATATCGAAGAAGTAAGCCCGCCACGCGACGGACATCAAATCCTGTTTACGGTGGACGGCCTGCGGCAGCGGTTGGTTCAGGCCGGTTTTCAAGTACAACCGTTGGAGTATTTTGATGCAAAAGGGGAGTTTCATTGCTTTCCTTGGAGCGAGCGAGATGGTTTGATTAGACGTTCAGCACGGCACGACAGACAGGAGCGATTCAAAAGGGGAACCTTGTTCTACACATCTCTGATTGTGGATGCCAGGAAGCCGTAGCGCGATGACGACGATGTTTCCTTACATGATCTGAGCGTTGGAATGACGATATGTGTGGCATAGCTGGAGTCATCGCGGCAGAAACGCTCACTCGTGATA
>Ga0224495_10001593_pt1 | contig 15789 bp, 6 predicted proteins | sample SF_Jul11_sed_USG_FD_168128 | JGI IMG/M metagenome (GOLD analysis project Ga0224495, IMG submission 168128) | Sediment microbial communities from San Francisco Bay, California, United States - SF_Jul11_sed_USGS_4_1 | ecosystem: Environmental > Aquatic > Marine > Sediment | place: USA: California... | reverse complement strand
CCATAAACACTACAAATCAAGCTGCCATTTCTTTTACATTTACAGCCGCTGAAATTGCCGCAACCTATAACTACACCATAAGTAGCTCCGGCGGAGGGGTTAACGTTACAGGTACCGGCACCATCGTCACCGCAACAGATACCATTTCTGCCATTAACGTAACAGGACTAAACGACGGAACTCTTACCCTAAGCGTTACATTAACTGATGCCGCAGGAAACATTGGACTTCCTGCAACCAATACCAAAGTTAAAGATACAACTGCTCCGACATTAGCTGTATCAATAGCATCAAGTAATGTAAATCCTGCAGTTGCGTTGGCTGGAGATATTATAACTGTGAGTATAACAGCCTCAGAAAATATCACTACACCAACAGTGCTTATAGCAGGGACACCAGCTGCGGTAACTGGCGCTGGCGCAATATATTCTGCTACATTGATTGTCGTAACTGGAACTTTAAATGGTCCATCCGCAATAAATATATCTGCTTTTTCAGACACTGTTGGCAACCTTGGAGCAATCGTTAATTCTACAACAGATGCATCTGTAGTAAATATCGATACAAGTGTACCAACGTTGACAGCGGTATCAATATCTTCCAGTAATATAACAACAAACCTTGCTAAAAATGCAGATATAATTACACTGAGCATCACAGCTTCAGAAAGTATTACATTACCTACGGTAATAATTGCCGGAAAACTGGCAAATATTACTCCCGTAACTGGACCTTCAACAACTTATAGTGCCACTGTAACAGTTGCAGCTGGCGATCCAAACGGAATAGTATTGTTCAGTATTCTAGGTTTCACCGATATAGCAGGCAACCCTGGCGCATTGGTTAATGCAACAACAAACGCTTCAGGAGTGACGATTGATACTGTATTGCCAACACTTAATACTGTAACAATAGCATCAAATAATGTTAATCCCACCCTTGCGGCGCTTGGTAACACAATAACAGTAACTATAGGGTCTACTGAAAATATAACTACTCCAACCGTAACAATAGCTGGCAAAGTAGCTACGGTAAGCGGAACTGGAGCATCCTATTCTGCACAAATTACTGTAGCTCCTGGCGATCCAGTTGGGTTGGCATCTATTAATATATCAGGATATACTGATGCAGCTGGCAATACTGGCGCGATAGTAAATGCCACTACAAATGCTTCAAGTGTAAATATTGATTCAATAGTGCCTGCATTAAACGTAGTCACGATTGCTTCAAATAACATAACAACATCACAAGCAAAAATTGGTAATATCATTACGTTAAGCATCACTGCATCTGAAATTATAACAGCACCGATAGTAACTATGGCAGGCAAAAGCGCAACGGTAACAGGAGCAGGTACAACGTATTCAGCTTCAATAACCGTAGCAGCAGGAGATCCACCTGGAATTGTAGCGTTTAATATTTCCGGCTACAGTGATCTAGCTGGAAATCCTGGTGGTATTGTATCTGCGGTTACAGATGCAACAAGCGTAAATATTGATACAGTTGCTCCAGTTTTAACTGCCGTAAGTATAATTTCAAATAATTTAAATACTGCTTTGGCTAAAACAGCAGATGTAATAACTTTAAGCATCACAGCTTCAGAAAATATAAGTGCACCAACAGTAACTATTGCTGGTAAAATCGCAACGGTTACTGGGGCAGGAGCTTCGTATTCCGCCAGTATAACTGTAGCTGGTGCAGATCCAAATGGAATAGTAACTTTCAATATTTCAGCCTACGCTGATGCGGCTGGTAATACGGGTTCTGTGGTTACAGCGGTTACTGATGTATCCAGCGTAAGCATTGATACAATAACACCTACTTTAACAACTGTAACCATTGCTTCGAATAATATAAATACAACTTTGGCAAAATCTGGTGATACAATTACAATGAATATAGTTGCTTCTGAAAATATCGCTTCACCAGTTGTAACACTTGCTGGCAGAATTGCTACGGTTACAGGTTCAGGTACAACATTTACTGCTTCAATACTTGTGGCAGCGGGAGATACAAACGGAATAGCAGCTATTAATATAACATATCAAGATCCGGCTGGAAATTCTGGTTTAACAACAACGACTACAAATGCAAGCAATATCAACATAGATACAATAATTCCAGCATTGACAGTAGTTTCCATATTTTCAAATAATGTTAATCCTGTTCTTGCTATAGCAGGCGACACCATCACGTTAAATATCACATCTTCTGAAAACATTACAACACCAAATGTCGTAATTGCCGGTAATCCGGCTGTAGTTACCGGAGCAGGTACCAGTTTTCAGGCAACATATACGGTATCAGGAGCGGATATCAGTGGTGTAACGGCATTTTCTATAAATGGTTATACTGACCCTGCTGGTAATTTGGGAGCAATTGTTACATCTACTACTAATTCCAGCATTGTGACCATAGATACTGCTCCACCAACACTCACTGTTGTAACTATTTCATCGAACAATGCTGTAACTACATTGGCAAAACCTGGGAATATCATTACAGTCAATATAACTGCATCTGAAAGTATAACCGTACCGATGGTTTTTATAGCTGGAAACCTGGCAACTATGACTCCATCAACAGGAAACAATACTTCGTACACAGCGACATATACCGTTGCTTCTGGTGATACAAATGGCGCAGCTTCAATACTAATATTAAATTATTTTGATATAGTTGGAAATGCAGGCGCAATGGTTACAACCACTACAAATGCAAGTAGTGTTTCCATTGATACCGTTGCACCAACATTTACTCTTGTTTCAATTGCTTCAAACAATGCTAATCCATCTCTTGCAATTGCTGGTAATACAATTACCTTAAACCTTACTTCATCAGAAAATATTACAACTCCTACGGTTACAATCAGCGGCAGAACAGCCGTGGTCACCGGTTCCGGTTCAAGTTATACTGCAACAGTAGCCATTGCAGCTGGTGGAATTCAGGGAAATGCGGCTATCAGTATAACCGGATATAGCGATACCGCCGGCAATACGGGAGCGCCACAAACAACTACCACTGATGCTACAAACGTTTTAATTGATTCAGTCAAACCTACTCTGACCTTTGTAGGAATTGCTTCAAATAATGCAGTTACCAGTCGCGCTAAATTGGGAAACATCATTACTTTAAGCATCACTGCTTCTGAAAATATAGCTGCCCCAGTGGTTATCATTGATGGTAAGTTAGCTACCGTTACTCCTGCTGCCGGCCCTGCATTAAGTTATTCGGCTTCAGTTACTGTGGCTGCTGGTGAAAATGGATTAAGTACGTTTAACATAACGGGAATTACAGATATCAACGGAAATATTGGAACAAATGTAAGTACCACGACAAATGCAAGCAGTGTAACAAGAGATACAACTGTACCAACCATGACAGTTGCAACAATTTCATCAAATAACGCAACCACTTCTCTGGCAAAAAGCGGAGACACTATAACTTTAAGCTTAACGGCTTCTGAAAATATCAGTACGCCCAGCGTAACGATTGCTGGACATGCTGCGACAGTTACCGGTTCCGGCACAACGTATTCTGCTTCTATAAACGTTGTTACCCCAGACCCCAATGGTCCAGTATCTTTTAATGCTGCGTTTGCCGATATTGCCGGAAATGCAGGAACTGCTATTACAACGACGACTAATGCCAGTAGCGTAGCCATTGACACTGTTGTTCCGACCTTAAGCATTGCTACGATTACTTCCAGTAACGCTGTTTCGACTGTCGCTAAAAATCTGGATACTATAACGTTAAGCATTACCGCTTCTGAAAACATTGTCACTCCTGCAGTAACCATAGCCGGTAAAAGTGCATCGGTTTCTGGAGCTGGAACATCTTATACTGCCAGTATAACCGTTGCTGGAGGTGATCCAAATGGTGCAGCCTTGTTTAGTATTATTTTTAATGATATTACAGGAAATAGCGGTATTCCAGTTACTACTACAACAAATGCATCGAGTGTTAATATAGATAACGTGGCTCCTTCATTAACTACGGTGTCCATTGCGTCTAACAACATTACACCCTCAGTGGCGATAGTGGGTAATACAATTACATTAAGCATTACAGCATCAGAAAATATTGTACAACCCACTGTAAATATTCTAGGAAAAGTAGCTACTGTGTCGGCAGGTCCATCTGCTACATATACGGCATCAGTAGTTGTTGCAAGCGGCGATCCGGTAGGTGTAGTTGCTTTTAGTATAAATGGTATAACTGATATTGCAGGAAATTCGATAGGTACTGTAAGTACAACAACAGATGCAAGCACAGTAACTACAGATACAAATATTCCAACATTGACAACTGTAACGATTGCATCGAACAATGTTTCTACAAGTAAAGCAAAGGCTGGAGATGTAATTACTTTAAATTTAATAGCCTCAAAAACAATCAATACCCCGATTGTTAATATCGCCGGAAGGGCTGCTGTTGTAACTGGTGCAGGTACAACGTATAGCGCCACTATTACTGTTCTTGCTGGGGATACAAATGGTGTCACAACGTTTACTATTGACTTTAGCGACCTGGTTGGAAATAATGGTGTAACCGTAACTTCAACAACAAATGCGAGTACTGTAACGATAGACACCATTGCTCCAACGTTGTCTGCTGTAACGATTGCGTCAAATAATGCAAACAATACGATTGCTATAGCAGGTAATATAATTACCTTAAGTATCACTGCAGCAGAGAGTATCACAAAACCAACAGTTACAATAGCTGGAAAAATCGCATCTGTAACTCCTGTTGGCCCTTCTACAACTTACACAGCCACAATCACGGTTGCCAGTGGAGATCTTAACGGGCCGGCTGCTATAAATATTACTACCTTTTCCGATATTACCGGTAATGCCGGAACAGCTGTCACAAGTACAACCAACGCAAGCAGCGTATCAATTGATACTATTAAACCAACTTTATCCACTGTTGCTATTTCATCCGACAATGCGACTTCTACGCTTGCAAAGAGTGGTAACAAAATAACCATTGCAATTACAGCAAGTGAATCTATAACCGCGCCGGTTGTTCTTATGGCAGGAAAACTGGCAACAGTTAGCCCTGCAGGTCCATCGACTACATACACGGCCTTTATTACAGTTTCAGCAGGCGATTTAAATGGTGTAGTATCATTCTCAATATTGAGCTTTTATGATGCTGCAGGAAATTTGGGAAACACGGTAAGTGCAACTACAAATGCCAGCGCTGTAACGATCGATACCGTCGCTCCAACTGTAGCTATTGGCGTACCATCGGCTACTCTGGTTAATAACACTGGTACTGTAAATTATTCGGTCACCTATACCGGCGCAAGTACAATTACTCTTTTACCTGCAAATATTACATTAAATACAACAGGTAATGCAACCTGTAACATTGGAATTACAGGCGGAACAACATCGACTCCTACAGTAAATTTAACCGGTTGTACAGGAAATGGAACAGTGGGTATAACTGTCGCTGCAGCTACTGGTATCGATTTGGCAGGAAATGCCAATATCGCATCAGCACCGAGTACAACATTTACTGTCGATAATGCGCCTCCACTTATATCCACAGCTGAGTATTTTGATACAAACAGCAATGGTTATATTGATCATGTTAAAATAACATTTAACGAGGCTGTTATGGATGCTAGTTTTATTCCTGGAAACTGGAGCATTGCAGGTCATACGGGACTTGTAAAAACCCTGACTCCTCCAGGACAACCGGTCGATGTTGCAGATAACAACATTGTATGGATTTCATTTACTGAAGGTTTAACTTTTGACACAGATACCGGAGCAAAACCAGATCTTACCGCAATTGCCGCTGCTATTACCGATATGATGGGTAACAGTATGGCTGCTGTTGGCACGATCGATGTTGTAGAAGCAGACAAGGCTCCAGCAATACTGGTTTCAGCGCGGGCCGGACAAATTGCTGTTTCAAATGATGCCGTTGTGATAACATTTTCAGAAGGGGTAACCGGCGCAACGGGTACACCATTATGCAATATGCCTCTGAGTTCAACTCACTTAAGTTATGGTGATCTTGGCGCAGGAACATCAACAAATTTTATCGGAAATGCAAGTTATACAACCTTGTCTTGTAATCAGGTTAAAATAGCCAGTGGTATTGGCGCCATTGCAGCTACTTTAGCGCCTGCAGATCTAAATGACACTGTTCAGGCTATTGCAAATCAGATTTTTGATGCCGCAAACAACTCTTCACCAGTAACAACAGCAATTCCATTTTCTGGTACTGCATTTAAAATATATGTAAACGTAACAGGTTCTGGCGTTGGCGGAACAACTACAATATTAATTAACAACGACATCCCCAATGCTGTAAATATAACAGAGCCTGCAACTTCAAATTTTTATGTTCCTGCTTTATTTGATGGTAATAAATTTACTCCGACCGTTACTGCTATGCCAGCCAATCAGGTATGCTCTCTTGAAGGAACACTTACAAAACAAATCAATGGCGGTAACTACTTCTTAACTGTAAAATGTATAAATGGTAATATGATTGGCGGTCAATATTTTTCAAACATTCCAGCATTTGCAACTCCATCCGATATTGTAGAAGTATCTACCATCGCTGGTCAAACTACAGCGGGTACAACCAATGGTATTGGTTCTGCTGCACAATTTAATGCCCCATCCGGCATGGTTAAAGTTGGAAATGCGCTATACGTTTCAGATTACAATAATCATACTATTCGAAAAGTTGACTTGAGCAACAATAACGTTACAACCATTGCCGGTAGCGGAGCCGCTGCCAGCAGCGACGGAATCGGAACAGCGGCAGCCATTAATGCGCCTATGGGCATTGTGTCAGATGGCTCAAACCTTTACATCTCCAGTTTTGCTGCACATTGCATCCGTAAATTAAATTTAGCAACAAATGAAGTGACTACCTTCGCTGGTACTTGTAATACAATGGGTACTGCCAACCATGCGTCTGATCCTCTGTTAGCAACATTTACCAAACCAACCTATATGGCGATCGATAGTAACAAACTATATATCTCAGAAGATTTAGGCGTAAGCGGAGGCGATCTTCGAATGATCAATTTACTAACCGGCGCTGTGACTACCCCTGTTACATCTGTCGTAAAAGGATTTTACGGGGTTACTGTATCTGGTGGAAACTTCTACATCGCTCAAAGGGACGATCATACAATTAAAGTTTATGATGCCATTTTTGCTCCTTTAGCAACCATTGGTAGCAGCGCTGTTTCAGGTTATCGTGACGATACAGGAGTCAGTGCCCGATTAAATTTACCTGTAGATATAAAATCCGACGGTGTATTCTTATATGTTACAGAGCAAGGTAATAATGCTGTTCGTAAAATAAATCCAGTTACGTATCAAGTAACAACGGTACATTACAATACTGCCGGATTTGCAGAGGGTGATTATGCAACCGGTATGTTAAATCAGCCACAATCGATATATGCCGACGGAAAAGATCTCTATGTTTCTGATGCAGTCAATAATCGAATTAGAAAAATCAATACAGCATTGCATGTTCTTTACAGCATGAATGATGCCGGAAGCAGTACTGCTGCAGATACATCAGGAAACGGCGTTAACGCTGCGTTAACGGCCTTATCATCAGCCGATGCAGTGATCGATGAAAACGGCGCAGCAACCGGAGCATATAATTTAAATGGATCAACGCAATTCCTGACCGGGCCAGTATTGGCGCAGGCAAATAATATCACGCTTAGCTCATGGATAAAACCAATGGTAAATACAGGATTAGATCAGTATATTGTACAAAACGGTACTTCACCTGGACAGGCAATCATCGCTAATGGATTAACCATTAAGGGCCTGTGTAATGGCACGTACACGCCTGCATCTCCAGTTGTTTTGACATTGGGAAAATGGAGCCATGTATCTGTTACCATCGATGCTTCAAATCAAATGACAGTTTATCATAATGGCCAAAATGTAGCTTCTGCTATCTGTACTGCGGCAACTCCAGGAACATCGCTTTCCATTGGTACAACAAGTCCAACCGGTTTTATGTTTAACGGCTCTGTTTCCAATGTAAGGGTTTACAAACGATCGCTTTCACCTGCTGAAATAAAACGGTTAGCGACCAGCATTCCTGATGGTTTGGTAGCCTTTTATCCATTTACAGGAAATGCAAACGATGCCTCGATTTATAAAGCTATACCAACCGTAGCTTTTGCAACCGTTGCATTTGATAGAAATAACATAACTTCATCAGCCTACAGCTTTAATGGAATATCTGATTATATCAGTACATCTTCAGCAACCTTTCCTGCAAGCTCACAGCCAAGAACTCTTTGCGGTTGGGAAACATCTGCTGGAACCGGCTACATGATGGGATATGGAGATTCAACAAATGCAACATCTTTTGGAATACAAACAAACGGAGGAACATCAGTGATACTTTATGACAGTACCATAAGTTTCACATCAGGTCCCTTTGGCGTTGCACCGACATGGACTTATCTATGCGGTGTTTATGACGGTGCAAACTGGAGTGTATATCAAGATGGTATACAAATCGCAGCGCCAATGGCATATGCATTAAATACGAACAATGCTCTTTCACTTATGATTGGACGACAACCAGGAGGAGCCGCCTATTACACGGGAAGTATTGATGATGTGCGTATTTATAACCGCGCACTGACCGCAGCTGAATTAACCGCTCTTGCTGGACAATAAACAAAAAATCGTAAATTATTAATTACGCAAGTCGGCTGCAAAATTCATATAAAAAAATCGATGCCGCCTGGGCAACATTGATACTTTGAACTTTGTCTGTTTGAGGAATTTTTAACAAATAATGACATCGTTCGCTGACCAGCCGTGAAAGACCGCTTTGTTCTGAACCAAATACCAGAAGAATTGTGCGGTGGCGTTTTTTAAGTTCGCCGACCGTTGAGGCTGTCATGAGTTCGCCTTCCAGTGATGTACCTACGATACCGACTTCCGGTTCATCTACCCACTTTTGTAAAAACGAACCTATACGGCTTGTGTACATCACGCGAACATTTACCAGACTGCCTGCCGATGACTTCATGGCCGACTGACCAAGCGGCGCACTTTCGTGCTTTGACAAAATTAAACCGGCGGCGCCAAATGCTGCAATGGATCTCGCAATGACTCCCAGGTTGCCGGGATCTTGAACAGATTCTAAAACCACGAAAACTCCGCCTTCTAAAATATCTTCGTCAGTCAATTCTGGAATCGACAGCGCTTCGCTTCTAACGAGTACGATTCCCTGATGATTTTCTTCTTCAAGTAACTTTGTTAACCTTTCATTTGAATCGTAATATATGGCTACATTGGACTTTTTTGCTTTAAATAAAAGTTCTTGTATACGTTTTCCGGGATTTTTAGAAACGTGAAGTTCATCTCCCGTTAAAAAACCATTTTTAGAAATCAATTCATCAACAGGATGAAAACCGCCCACAATGGTCTTTTTTTTATCATTGTTATTTTGATCCATAATGTTTAAGATGATTTCTTTTGAAGATGGCTGCCCTCAGGCGTATCGACAATGATATAACCTGCCTGATGAATTTGATCTCTCATCTTGTCAGACATTGCATAATCCTTTTGTTTTCTTGCTTCATTTCGTTTTGCCAGAAGTTTTAAAATTTCTTCAGGAGCATTGTCTCCAACTTTTAAGTCGGCTAGATCAGAAGATACAAGATTAAAAACCGAGTTAAAATCATAAAAAACTTCATCAAGTGCATATTTAATAACTTGCGTTATTACATCGCCTGTTTCGTCTAAATAAGCATTGGTATATTTCATGGCATTGTGAAAAACAGCCAACGCCCGCGGAGTGTTTAAATCATCTTCCAGATTTGCTAAAAATTCGCTTTTCCATTCAGGAATCAAATTTAACAGGTTTTTTTCATTTTCCTTTAATTTACCGAATGAATCCGTCGTACAAGCGCTATTGAATGTTACGTCGTTTAATCGTTTATAAAAATTATTGATACGTCGTAATGTCGAGGACACCTGATCGAGAGCGTCCATGGTAAAATTAATTTTTTGGCTGTAATGTGAAGATAACAAAAAATACCGTATAGCAAAAGGGTGATAGCCTTTTTCAATTAAATCGCGAAGCGTAAAAAAATTTCCTTCTGATTTAGACATTTTTTTCGAATCTACCAGCAAATGTTCACAGTGCAGCCAGTAGTTTACAAATCTGTTGTCATAGGCATTGACGCTCTGGGCAATTTCATTTTCATGATGAGGGAACATTAAATCAACACCGCCGGTGTGAATGTCAATGGCGCCTTTAAATATAGAGTGGATCATGGCTGAGCACTCTAAATGCCAGCCAGGTCGCCCCCTTCCGAAAGGAGAATCCCATGCAATTTTTTCATGTTCTTTTTCGGATTTCCATAAAACAAAATCGCGAACATCTTCTTTTGTATATTCATCTGCATTGTATCTTGTACCAGATTTAACAGATGATAAATCAACACCTGAAAGTTTTCCATAATCTTTGTACCGCGAAATCGGAAAATACACTGAACCATCGAGACGATATGCCAGTTTTTTTTCTTCGAGAATTTCAACAAGCGCGATCATTTCTTTCATGTAATCAGTTGCCTGCGGATAAACGTCAAAACTGTCGATTCCGATTTTTTTTATGTCGTCAAAAAATGCATTTGTATAAACGTCAGTATATCGTTTTAAATCATCAATACCTGGATCAGGATTTTGTGCAAGGGTTCGTTTAATGGTTTTATCGTCCACATCGGTTATGTTCATCGCATGTTGAACTTTATACCCCCCAAGCTTTAATGAACGCCTGAGGATATCAGAAAAAACATAGGACCTGAAATTTCCAATATGTGCAAAGTCATACACAGTTGGACCGCAGGAATATATTTTAACCATTCCTGGCGTCAAAGGTTTAAACTCTTCAAGTTGTTTAGAATATGAATTATAAAATTTAAATCCCATAGTGATTTCGGGCCGACTGGAATTGAACCAGCGACCGCATGCCCCCCAGACATGTGCGCTACCTCTGCGCTACGGCCCGTATTGATCTGGCAGAAAGATAATAAAGATTCGCCATGTCAACCAATTTGCCTGATACATAAGTCGGCCAAGACAAATTCAAACGATCTGAAATTTGCGTCAGATAGTTAGAAAAACTGATAACTTCGATTTTCATAAATAAAATCTTCAAGTTTCACCATATCACCCGGACGTGTTTTAAAAAATAAAACTCCCATGTAGTAATAATCGTTTTCTGTGTAAAACCTGACAATTTCTCCATAAATTTCAAGTTCATCGCCCATCACCGGTATCAACATTTTTATACGTTTGTTTTTTTTAAGATATTCGTATAATGTTGCATCCTCAATTTCCATGAGTAAACCGCTCATAGAAATGTTCACCACCCTGGTTCTTATTGTATTTGGATCATAGTGAGATGTTTTAATACTGACCTTTGTCGCAGCATAGGAAAAAATTTTAAACAGTTTAGCAATATCATCAGCCTGCTGTAACGAAATATTACGTTTATCAAATACATTGGTGCGCATTATAAAATAACCTCTTGGACGGTCAAAAATAACAATTGGCATGGCAAAATAAGAAAGTCTGAAGTTAGATATATCGTTTTTTTGCAAATCAACTATTGCTTGATCAGCCTTATCTTTTCCTTGATTTGCGCTCATGTGCTCATGATATTCACGCATTGTATCAATTAATGACGATTCATACTTTCGCGTATATGCCTTTATATTAGAGGCATCTTCAATGAGTAAAGTACGGCCTTCGCCCATCACTTGTGACTCAATAATGTTATCAAAGTTTAACACAGATTCATTATTGAACATTTTCACTTCAAAATCACTGGTAATTTTTTTTACCTCGTCTGTAATTAAGCCATACAAGACCCTTAATGAAGGATTGTCTTCTTTAATTTCCTCAAAGAAATGAGGGAAACTGTTTTCTAAAACTCTTTCTTCGTCTTTACTGGTAAAAAATTGTGAATACAGGGTAATAAAACGCATAAATAAATCATCAAATTCAACACGTTGATAAAGACGACGTGTAATAAATTTAAGTTCATCGGGATATTGAATGTCTACAACATCACGCTCCGTCATAATGATCAACACTTCACAAAAATAGTATCGATTAAGAGCTTCAAAAGTAAGAATCGCGCGGCGTTCCTGGGTTTCTTTAAATTTCGGAAAAAATATGCGGATACGTTCTTCAACGACACGAACAATTCGTCCTCGTAAAATACTCTCTCCAAGGTGAATGTTGACAAATAAACGTTTGGCTTTTAAAAAATAAAAAATATTACCGACCCGGTAATAATTATTTTCCACTGTGGCATGTGAGAACTCTTCAAGTAATTTATCTTGTAAACGAAGCATTGTATACTTTATGTAATTATTAAATTTCAATACAATTTTAATCTAACTTGATTTGAACTGATCAACTATATCGAATTATTACTATAGTATCGACATGCACGGTGAGTAAACTTTTACATACAACGACAATATTTAAGAAAACAAATATTTATAAATAAATGTTTCGCAAAGTTTTATTAATAAATTTTTTAAAATTTATCAAATTTTTATATTTGTGACAATGTGTTTTGTAAAGAATAGAGAAAAAAAATGAAAATAAAAAAGCTCATTTTAACTGGAGGCGTATTTCTTCCGTAAATTTTAAACAAAAATACGCCAACCAAGACAATTATTATTTTTTCTTATGTCTGTTAGCTCTTCTTTTTTTCTTTCTTTTATGATTATTGATTTTCCACTTTTTTCTTTTTTTACCGCAGGGCATATTTTTCCACCAATTGATATGTAAAAATTATTTCGTAAATAACCTAGGCAATATGTAAAACCCGTCTGACGTGTAAATCTTTTTAACCTTTTTATATCTTCCATTTGAAAAATTTGCATTTCAATTGTTCCAGCCGAGAATGGCTACACAGAGAAAACAACCATCAAAAATAACGCTTTTCATCTTGTCTTTTTTTCCTCAATTGCCACTTATGGAAAAAAATCTTAAACTTTGTGATGATATCCTTGTAGAATCTCTTTCGCCAAATATGGGCTATTATTTTCGTAGTGAAAAAGTTCTGGCAAAAACACAGACTGAATTTCAGTCCTTGGAAGTTCATGAGTTTAAAGATTATGGGCGTGTACTACGCCTGGATGGTATATTTCAAACGTCGGATCGTGATGAGTTTCTATACCATGAACCACTTACTCACGTACCTGGTATTTGTATGAATGGCGCCCGCACCTCGCTTGTCATTGGCGGAGGCGACGGCGGCGCTGCAGAAGAGCTTTTAAAATACCCAACCATGGAAAAAGTAGTTATGGTGGAACTTGATGAGGGTGTTGTTGTTGCGTCTAAAAAATATATTCCTGACATTGCAAAAGATGCCTTTAACTCCAAAAAACTGGAACTGCGTTACGAAGACGGAATTAAATACATTCAAAATACATCTGAAAAATTTGACCATGTCTTGCTTGATTTAACTGATCCTTTCGGTCCTTCAGCAGCTTTATACACTAAAAACTTTTATGAAGATATAAATCGTATATTAAACCCCGGCGGAGCGCTTTCATTGCACATTGAATCGCCCATTACGCGGCCGACAATATTTTCCGGACTATACTGGACTTTAAAGTCAGTCTTTAAAAATGTAACCCCCATGCTCAACTATGTTCCTTTATATGGAACATTATGGGGTTTTGCCATTGCCTCGCAAACCCTTGATCCAATGAAAATGACCAAAGAAGAAGTTAAAAAGCGTCTTGCACACTTTAATCTACCTGATTTAAAATTTTACAATGAAGACACGCATTTTTCACTTATGAGTCTGCCAAACTATGTAAGAGATTTAATTAAACACGAACAAAAACCCTATACACCGGATTATTCGCCTAATGTTGAAAGTTTAATTTCGCGTAATTTGAAAATTGTAGAAATCAACTAAGAATTTACAAGGTCGCTGAAAAAAACTGCACAAGATCGGCATTGTTGTCAGAAAATGATTATTGAATATCTGTTGTATTTTTAATTACATTGGTTTAACTTTACCTACACATACATTCGAAATGATTATTGAATATCTGTTGTATTTTTAATTACATTGGTTTAACTTTACCTACACATACATTCGATAAGATACTATGGCCGATTTATCGCGCTTTCGAAGCAAAAAAAAACTCCGCGGCGGTTATCGTGTCGACAGTTCTAAAATTTCTGTCACGGATATACACAAATTAAAAAATTTACCGATTATGCCCTATATCGAAGAGGGAACGGAAAATGATTTTTATATTGAACCGGTTGTAATTGAATACTATATTCCTAAAGAAAGCCGGTTTGCCTATGAAACCAAATATCATTATATTGAGTTGTTTGACCCAACGCCGAAAAATGAAGCGCAAAAAAAGGTCATGGGTTATTTTTCAAAACTAAATCAACCCATCGATGCTATTGAAGTGATGGAAAAATTCCCCGAATATGCCGATTTTATTGCGCGAAGTTACAACATGCAAATGGACATGCTTAAGGGGGCTTCAGAAGAATTTCAAGCAGGTCTTAGCGGCGAAAACCCCACCGCCATACGTCGTGCGCTATATATTAATGAAGTTCTTCGAAAAAGAGAACCCAACATAGCAGCGCTGGAAGTTCTTGGGGATTACACAACCTACAATATCAACTGGTGCATACGTTTTTTAAATAAAAATCACATCTCTCATTCTGTAGAAGATCATACCGTAGAATATCTGATTAAACTCCATCGCATGAAACTGGCCGAAGAAAATAGACCTATCGACGAGCGCTTTGAAATACTTTCATCTATTTATATGGATCAGGCATTTCCTTTTGAAGAAGACGTTTTTGATGATGATGATATGCTGGATTAAAATTTTTAAATTTGAACCGCGAAGACGCAATGAACGCAAAGGAATTAAAGAAAATGATAAGAAAAATCCCTTTATTTCTTTACTTTGCGCCCTTCGCGCCTTTGCGGTGAGACTTTTTAGACAGCCCCTACCCCCCGCCTTTTAACCAACATAGCCGGCGACGGCATATCTGTCATGATTACCTTCCGGCGGAACTTTGGGGTTTTCATTTAATATAGAAAAAAATGACGATTCTTTTTTAATTAAAACAATTTCATCTTGGGGTATTTTCTCGGTAAAGTATTTAATGACAACAGGTTTTGCATTTAAATTATCTTTTGGACGATCGATATTTCGACCTAAAGTTAACTTTACCAGATTTTTATAAAAATCATACGACATAGCTTCCGGAATTAAAAAACCTGCAATAAATTCACCGGGTATCTGTGCGCTTATTTCAATTAAATAAAGCTGATTATTTTTTATTTTCCATTCGCTTACAATGGGCGTGTCGGTAATATTAAATGTTTTAACAATTTCTTGATGAACAGCATCGATTTGAGGTAGTAACGCAAAATGTTTGGATGGAGATCGGTGCTCAAGTTCGATAAAAGGAGCTTTTTTTGAAGTGATTTTATCTGTTACACATACAGGAATAAAACAAAAATTTTGCACCAACCCTGTTACCGTAATCTCATCGCCCTCAATTTTTTCTTCAATTATAAACGATGACGGCAAAATTCCGTTTTCAATTAAATTTTTTTTACCGAATAATTTGCGAAAATGTTTTACATCATCGATTTCATAAATATCTTTTTTACCCCAGCCTGATCTTGGTTTAACTATATATGGAGCATGAAAACCACCTTTGATATCATTCAATTGTT
>Ga0224495_10001592_pt1 | contig 15797 bp, 17 predicted proteins | sample SF_Jul11_sed_USG_FD_168128 | JGI IMG/M metagenome (GOLD analysis project Ga0224495, IMG submission 168128) | Sediment microbial communities from San Francisco Bay, California, United States - SF_Jul11_sed_USGS_4_1 | ecosystem: Environmental > Aquatic > Marine > Sediment | place: USA: California... | reverse complement strand
CGCGGCATGGAGGCTTTCTTGGCCTGCTCGACCACCAGCCGCAAGCGCGGATTCATGTCCGGGTCGGCGCCGGCGCGCGCTGCAACCATGATCTCCTTGGAAAGTTTGCCGAAGATGCGGCCCTTTGCGTTAGCTGCGATTTCCTTGTGTCTGGCTTTCCATTGCGCGCCCATATCTGCTCACTCGTTTGGTAGGGATAAATAAAATCAGCACGGAAAAATACCCGCACGAGCATCTTGCCTCAAGTGCAGACAAGCCACAACTCCGAGAGGAAAATATGTGCTTAAACGGATTTCAGTGATGAGCTACTTGCAAACCACCTTGCCAAAAGTCAGTCGCAAAATAAATGAAGGAACGCAAAAACCGGTACTGACATTCACAAACGCGGCACCCACCAGAGACCACCCGACGATATATCCGAGCATGGGCGCGCCGTCCTGGAAACCCCACGCTGCAATAACCAGCATGACGGTCGCCATGAGGCAGGCGAAGCGCCGCCTCACCGGGTAACGCGGCAGGGGCGGTGAGTTTAAAACGTAGCGCAGGCCGTAATTGTAGACAACATCAAACGGGTGTCCCGGCAGGATCGCACCCAGTGCAGCAAAGGGTACCAGCGCCCACAGTACCGTTGCCGAGCCGAGCGCCGTTCCGATTGCCGTCCACACCATGCAGATGGCGGGTGACAGGCGCAATGGATAATTGAGTTTTTCGTAAGTTGCGTCATCCAGGCCGCAGAAGCCTTGCGCCTGGATTCTTTCACGTATTGTTGCAGTGACTTGTGACATGGCACACCTCCGGATAGTGAGATGTCTGATGACCGAGCCCATTCGTTGAAACTGATAAACGGGCACCCTTTCAGGGTTGTTGTTCCAGCGCAGGCCGGAATCCAGTGTGGGGATGCAAATACTGAAACAACCCTGAGCTTGTTATTAAACTCCTGATTTACCGCAATTGGAACTGCTTTGGGGGCCCCGGTATCAGCCCTTGCGCTGATACACCACGAAGTGATATTCCAGCGGCTCGGGGGTTTCCTGGCGGTGTTTCTCGCGCGACACTTCCCGCCATTCGGATTTGTCGAATGCCGGGAACGCCGCATCCCCTAACACATCCTTCTGAATTTCGGTGATATACAGCACATCGACCAGATCAATCGTCTGTGCATAAATATCTTCCCCGCCGACCACGAAAGCCAGCGGGTCATGCACGCATGTCGCGATGGCCTCGGGCAGCGAGCTCACCAGCGTGCACCCCGGCAGCTTCAGGGTTCTGTCGCGCGACACGACCACTGTCGTGCGTCCCGGGAGCGGTTTGCCGATGGAATTGTACGTCTTGCGCCCCATGATCATGTGGTGCCCCATCGTCAGCGCTTTGAAATGCCTGAGGTCTTCCGGGATGTGCCAGGGCAAGGTATTGTTCACGCCGATGGTGCGATTCTTAGACATCGCGACTATGATGGCAAGGCTGGTCATACCGCCACCGGCGCTTTGATGGCGGGATGGGGATCGTAATTTTCCAAAGTGAAATCCTCATACCTGAATGCAAAAATATCCTTGACTGCCGGATTGATCCTCATCGTCGGCAACGGGCGCGGCTCGCGCGACAGCTGCTCGCGGGTCTGCTCCATATGATTCGAATACAAATGCGCATCGCCGAAGGTATGCACGAAATCGCCCGGCTTCAAACCGCACACCTGCGCAATCATCAGCGTCAGCAATGCATAGCTCGCGATGTTGAACGGCACGCCGAGGAAGATGTCGGCACTGCGCTGGTACAACTGGCAGGACAATTTGCCATCGGCCACATAAAACTGGAAGAACGCGTGGCACGGCGCCAGCGCCATCTTGTCGAGCTCGCCTACGTTCCATGCCGACACGATCAGGCGGCGCGAGTCCGGGTTCTTTTTGATCTGCGTAACGACTTCGGAGATCTGGTCGATCACGCGTCCGTCGGGCGCGGCCCAGGAACGCCACTGCTTGCCGTACACCGGGCCGAGGTTGCCGTTCGCATCCGCCCACTCGTCCCAGATTCTGACACCGTTGTCCTTGAGATACTTGATGTTGGTATCGCCCTGCAGGAACCACAGCAGCTCATGGATGATGGACTTCACGTGGCACTTCTTGGTGGTGACCAGCGGAAATCCCTGCGCCAGATCAAAGCGCATCTGGTAGCCGAACACGCTGAGCGTGCCGGTGCCGGTGCGGTCGGATTTTTTCGTGCCGTGGTCGAGCACGTGCTGCATCAGATCAAGATAAACCCGCATTACTTCAGATACTCCGATAAACTTTTTTAACGCTCATTCAGCTTTCTCATCACCAATTTTGCAGGGCATTCCTCCATCCCCTCTCCCTTGCAGGGAGAGGGTCAGGGTGAGGGTAGAATCAATAATTCTTCGCGTAGAAGCCCGTATAATCGCGGCATTGTTGAATGACCTTCGAGGACGTAATGCTAGCACAACTGACCGCTTCATCTGCTCTACCCAAGACCCTCAATGCAGCCCACCTGCTGGTGTTGCTGCCCAAAGGCAAGACCCTGCCTGGCGATATTCCGCACCGCGACTTGCTGGCCGCCGTGCTCAAGCGCCGCGGCATCAAGGCCGAGGAATTGGCCGCCACGCCGGTCGCCGCCAATGCAGCCGACGGCAGCCTGATCGCCTGGGCGATGCTGGATCCTGGCAAGACCCATTTTGCGCTGCAGACGCAGGTGCGCAAGGCGATGCAGTTGCTGCTGGACGAGCAGCCGGCCGGCATCGCTATCGTGGTGCAGGGCGATGACGCACAACGCCGGCAGGCTGCCGAAGCGGCGGTGTATGCGGCTTGGGTGAATGGCGCGCCGCTGCCTCTGCACAAGAAGAAAACCGACCAGCGCAAGCCGCTGCAAAAGATCGCGCTGTATGGCCACTCCGATAAAAAGATATTTGACTCTCTCAAGGCACAGGCCGAGGGCAACCTGCTGTGCCGGGCGTTGACCATTACGCCGCCCAACGAACTCACTCCCGCGCTGTACCGTAAGCGCATCAAGGAACTCGCCAAGCAGAATAGATGGCAACTCAAGGAATTCGACCTGAAGGCGTTGCGTAAGATGGGTGCAGGCGCATTTGTCGCAGTGGCACAGGGCAGTCATGATGAGGATGCAGCGATCGTGCATTTGAGCTACAAGCACCCAAAGGCGAAACAGACCGTGGCACTGGTCGGCAAGGGTATCTGCTTTGACACCGGTGGCCACAACCTCAAGCCTGCGCGCCACATGCACGGCATGCACGAAGACATGAACGGCTCGGCAGTTGCGCTCGGCATCCTGCTTGCCGCCACGCAACAAAAGCTGCCAGTCAACATCGACTGCTGGCTGGCCATCGCGCAGAACCACATCAGTCCCAAAGCCTACAAACAGAACGACATCGTCAAGGCGCTGAACGGCACTACCATCGAAATCATGCACACCGACGCCGAAGGCCGCATGGTGCTGGCCGATACGCTCACGCTGGCCTCGCGCGCAAAGCCGAACCTGCTGATGGACTTCGCCACGCTCACTGGCAGCATGCATGTGGCACTCGGCGCACGTTACAGCGGTGTGCTCGGTAACCGCGACGCCCTGCTGCAACAAGCTGTTCAGGTTGGGCAGCAAAGCGGCGAGCGGCTTTGCGCCTTCCCGCTGGACGAAGATTACGAACCCGCACTGGATTCTAAAGTCGCCGACATCAAGCAATGCACGCTGGAAGGTGAAGCCGACCATATCCTCGCGGCGCGCTTCCTGAAGCGCTTCTTGGAGCACGATGTGCCGTGGCTGCATGTGGACTTGTCTGCCAGTCGCTGCGAAGGCGGGCTGGGCAGCGTGGCGAGCGATGTGACGGGGTTCGGGGTGGGTTGGGGAATGAGGATGATGCAGGGTAAGTGAGTGTTTGTAAGGTGTCAGTAAAGTGCCAAATACGAAACTATAACTTGGATGATGGTTTGGATAAGAAGTCTCGGGCACTCTTTTGCCATACAAGCGGCCGTTTAATAACTATCAGACCCTGCCAGATAACAATATGATGCCACTCTTGCTAATTTTCCTGTTCGGGGCTTTGTTCATCATCCTGGAGAGTGTGTTTCCCGGGCGCAGGTTGTCGCAATCGCGCGGCTGGTATATAAGAGCTGCGTTTCTGAACGCTGTGCAGCTGGGCGTGGTGTTACTTGGCGGCATCACCTGGGGCGTATGGCTCAAAGGCGCGTCGTTGTTTCACATTGACGGCATGCTCCCAGATATCGCACAGGGCTTTGTCTGCTGGTTTGTGGGCTCATTCTTCTTCTATTGGTGGCATCGGGCACGGCATTCGGTGAATTTTTTTTGGCGGGTCTTTCACCAGATACATCACAGCGCCAGCCGGATCGAAACCCTCACCTCGTTTTATAAACATCCCCTGGAAATCGCGGTCAATTCTGTGCTTTCGACAACCGTCGTATTTGTGCTGATGGGGGCTTCCGTAGGGGCATCTCCTTGGTTCAGCTTCTTCGCGGCGCTAGGCGAGTTTTTCTATCACTCCAATATCAGAACCGCGCGCTGGATGGGTTACTTCATTCAGCGTCCGGAACAGCATTCGATTCATCATCAATTGGATCTACACGATTTCAACTATGGGGATATCACCTGGTGGGATAGGCTATTTGGGACATTTAGGGACACGGAAACTTTTGCGCCTAGATGCGGATATCACGGCGATCGCGAACAGCGTTTTGGACAGATGCTGGCATTCCAGGATGTCAACAAGAGCAAAGTCTAAGCGTTGCTATAGGCATACTTTTAATTTGAGCCGCCAGTTCGAACGGGGTGTTCAATATTTCGCATATCGGTTTAAAGTATAGGTAAAGTTACATGCGAGCAATGTTCCTGGTTTTATTATTGGTATCAGCGCTGCCTTCGAATGCATTTGCCGGCACACCCGGCGAAGTAGAGATCGGCAGTTACCTGCGCGAAGCAAAATTGCAGGGGCTTTTCGGGAAGACGAAAAAATTATCCGACTACAAGGGCAAGCCTTTGATTATAAACGTGTGGGCCAGCTGGTGTGATCCCTGCCGGGCCGAGATGGGTTCGCTGGAACGGCTGGCGCGCCGCTATAACGGCAAGCAGTTCAATGTGATCGGGATTTCGATCGATGATAATCACAAGGCGGCTGCAGCATTCATCAAGCGATCAAAAATCACCTTCGAGAATTATATTGATAGCAAATTGTTCCTGGAAAACATGCTGGGCGCCAATACGATTCCGCTGACAATTCTGGTGGATGCGCAAGGCCGGGTGCTCGAAAAGGTGCGAGGTGCCTACGAGTGGGATAGCCCGGAAACCGTAAACGTGATTGGGGAAGCGTTCCGCATCAAGTTGAAGCGCTAGGCAAGACCAGCAAAATAAGTCTCCTCCGGTAAATCCTTCAGTCTGCTTGGCATCAAATCCCCGCCAGCCAAAGCCTCAATCTGAGGCCGATGCCTGTTGTATAGCCGACTTCTATGAAGCGTATCTGTCCATCGGGCGCGATGATGAAACTGGCAGGCACGGCATGAACGCCCCATGCACGGGAGAGCATGCCATCCGGATCGTTAACCACCGGGAAGCCGATGCCCTGTTCACGCATGTGACTCGAAACTTCCTCGGGCCTGCCGCTCTGCATGGATACGGTGATGGTGTCGGGATGATCCTGCGCGATGGCCGCAATGGAGTCTTGCTCGGCGCGGCAGATGGGGCACCAGGTCGCCCAGAAATGAACCAGCACGGGTTTTTCAGGATGCATCTGCAGCGAATACGGTTGGCCTGCAAGCGTGAGTCCCTGCAATGCAGGTGCTGCGCCGCCCGCCATATCGCGCTGTTGCCAGGCGCGTATGCCCGCAACGACAACGACCAGCACTAGCGCATTGAAAACATAGCCACGCCATTTTGCTGCACGCAGCTTTCCTTTGGTTTCATTTTCCATGCCTCTATTTTACCGGTTCGGCAGAATGACGCTATTTTGCGTCACCCTCCGGCCTGAAGCGTCACCTGCACCTCGCGGCTTTTTCCCTGCCGCATCACGCTAATCCTGATCCTGTCGCCGACCCGAAAATCATCCAGGCGTACGACCCGATTGACCATGTCGACCGGCACCGAATAATATGGTCTCAGAGTGATTAGCCCCCAACTCCTAAACTATGCTTTTCAACAGAAGTTCTACATTCCAAAATATCGATGTCTTTAAACATCAAATATACGGCATCCCCACTATACGTGGCTATTTTATGGGGTTTGAGTCTGCTTTTTTTGCTGCGAACGGTCGGGCAACTAGTTCAATATCTCAGTCCTGTTGAGTGGTTGCCCCGGCTTGAGGCATGGCAAGGAAGTGCACTGCCCTATGGGTTCCTGCTCTTCAGCCAAATGATTATTCTGGCTGTCATGATACTCATCACGCGTAGGCATGCCTCGGGTTACGTTAGAAAGAGTGCAAGCAAGGGAAAGTGGCTATTGGTTTTTGGGGTGGCCTATTTTGCTGTGATGACCAGCCGTCTGATCATCGGCCTTGCACAATTATCCGCGCATCCCTGGTTTCATAAGTTTATACCCGCATTCTTTCATTTGGTATTAGCTTCTTTTGTCTTGTTGATTGCGGGTTTTCATATGAACTGGGTGGCCAAGCAAGATAAAATGGACACGGGCAGAGCTATGCAATGAAAGGAAGCGCGATGGGTTACTTGATCTATCCTTTGGTTGTGACTTTGGCAGTCGGGCTGTATGCATTTACCAGCAGCCATGGCGTCAGTCTCGCCTCGGGCGCCTTTGGTGTAGTTTTGCTGGGCGCATTGCTGATTGCGGTGTTTGAGCAACTGCTGCCATATCAATTGAAATGGCGTCCGCGGCCCCAGGATATCAAAGATGATCTGCTCTACACCGCATTGATACAAATTGCGATGCCTAGGCTGCTGGGTTTTATGGTCGTGTTGTATCTTGCCGACCGGATTGGTCAGGCTGCGCCCTTGGCCGGGATTTGGCCGCACGAGTGGCCTATTGCTGCACAGGCCTGCTTGCTAATCATCAGTGCCGATTTCATGCGCTACTGGCTGCATCGTCTGTCACATGAAACATCGCTGTTGTGGCGTCTGCATGCCGTACACCATTCGACGGACCGGCTGTATTGGCTGAATACCAGCCGTTTTCACCCCTTTGAAAAAATCCTGCAATTCACGCTGGATTCGTTGCCGTTTATCCTGATGGGTGTTGATCCGCAGGTGATTGGTTATTGGTTTGTGCTGTATTCAGTTAACGGTTTTTTCCAGCACTCAAACATCCGGTTAAGCTTTGGCCCGCTGAGCGGTATATTCAGCACAGCAGAAATGCATCGCTGGCACCACTCGCGTATTCCCGCCGAATCGAATTCCAACTATGCCAATGTGTTCATACTCTGGGACCGGCTTTTTGGCACCTACTTCCGCCCCGCTCGCGAAGTCGGTACGCTGGGGCTGTTGAACCCGGATTATCCGATGGGCATTGTTCAGCAAATGAAGGCGCCGTTTGTGGGTGAGCTCTATAGACAGAATGCAACCCCGCAGCAGCAAAAAAATGATTGAGAATCTTCTGGTGCGTGGCCGGATGTATGCAATACGCCATACGCATTGGCGCAACCTGATCAAGTCTGCAAAATCTCCGCTTGCTGCTCAGGAAAATGTATTGCAGGCAATTTTGCGGGCTAACAGTCGTACCCAGTACGGCAGTACCCATAGTTTCGACAGGATTTCGACATACGAACAGTTTTCTCAGCAAGTGCCGGTCGTTTCTTATGAAGCGCTGCGGCCGTATATCGAGACACAACTGCGAAGCAGTACCCCGGCACTAACCGCCGCTCAGCCGGTCATGTATGCGACTACCAGCGGCACAACAGGCAAACCGAAATATGTGCCGGTCATACGCGAAGAATTACAGCGGCAAAAACGCCATACAGCGTTATTAACCTTTTTCCAGCATGAATTTGACCCGCTTGCGTTCAGCGGTAAGGTCTGGGTAATGGCGGCATCTGCCGTTGAAGGCCGTTTTGAAAATGGGATTCCATGGGGCTCTGCGTCCGGATTTCTGTATTCCAGCATGTCGCCGGCAATTGCTAGGAAATATTTGATACCTGCTGAGGTGTTTGCGATAGCGGATAACGGTCTGAAATATGACTTGATCTTGCGGCTGGCGCTGGCCGAGAAAAACATCACTTATATCAGCGCTGCCAATCCAACCACGTTGCTGCGATTATGTGCGCTGGCGAATCAGCGCGGGCACATGCTGGCCGAGGATATCGGGCACGGAAGATTCAGCAGGGAGGCTGAATTGGCTCCAGATTTGGCGCGGGCTGTACAGGAAAGGTTAAGGGCAAACCCGAACCGGGCTGCCGAATTGAGCAGAATTTTTAATTCTGGTCAGGCAGCTACTTTCAAAGACCTCTGGCCCTTGCTGCGTCTGGTATCTACCTGGACGGGTGGAAATTGTGGCGTGGCCGCGAAGTCGGCGAGAATGCAGCTGCCGACTTCCGCAAAACTCGTCGAGTTGGGTTATCTATCCAGCGAATTCTGCGGAACACTCACAGTAGATTGCAATTCGACTGCAGGGCTGCCCACCATCACCGACTATTTTTACGAGTTCATCGAACCGGAAAAATGGGATTCCGGAGATCTCAAGTTTCGCCTTGTCCATCAACTTGAACCAGGGCAGGACTATTATGTGGTCATAACCACACCATCCGGTCTGTATCGCTACTTTATCAACGATATCGTCCGTGCGGAGGGGCGGTTCCACAATACGCCGATGATCCGTTTTGTACAAAAGGGCAAAGGGGTTACCAATATCACCGGAGAAAAGCTTTATGAAAGCCAGCTTGCTGAAGCGCTGACCCGGGCTGAGAATTACTACAACCTGAATACGGATTTCTATCTTATGCTGGCTGACGTTGAAAGGCAGGTCTACCATCTGTATTTGGAAGCGAATGGCTTACTGGTGAGCACGGCAGAAATAGCAGCTTATTTCGACAATACACTCGCAGAACTGAACACGGAATACCGTACCAAGCGGGAAAGCGGTAGGCTTTATCCGCTTGAGATCACATTTTTAAGGAAGGGGGCAGGAGATCTGTATCGTGCTCATTGCATTCAATCTGGCCAGAAGGAGGGGCAATTCAAAATGGTGACACTGCAATACGCCGATCAATGCCAGTTTCCGATTCAATCGCACGCTAAACATAACTGAATCGGTATGAAGATCGAGCGATTAGATGTGACATCTCTTGAGATTCCATTCAAGACATCCTTCAAGCATGCCTCGGCGGAACGCGCTACAACCGCAAATGTGTGGGTGGCAGCTTGCGATACTCAGCGCGGGCTAGCTGGTTATGGAGAAGGGTGTCCCCGGGAATATGTGACCGGTGAAAATATTGAAACGGCGCGGGATTGGATCAGCCTACATCAGCCTTCTATCGTCGATGAAATAACAAGTTTGGAGACGCTTAAACAATGGGTGTTGAAACAGGAGACGGTGATTGATAAGGATCCCGCAGCGTGGTGCGCAGTAGAGCTTGCGTTGCTGGATCTATTGGGAAAGGGCGAGGGTCAATCGCTCGAAGCACTGTTGTCGCTGCCACCCCTCCCATCCATACTGCAATACTCAGCAGTGTTGGGTGACAATGATGAGGCCGCCTTTTCTAGACAGGTTCTGAAGTACTTGAGCGTTGGATTCCGGGATTTCAAGCTCAAGCTTTCAGGTGACCTGAAAAAGGATATAGCGAAGATAGCCTGCCTGAATAACTCTGGTATACCGGTAATGATTCGGGGTGATGCGAATAATCTTTGGCGAAATCCAGAGGATGTAATCGACTACCTCGATCAGCTGGGCCAGCCATTTTGGGCTATCGAAGAACCGCTTGCCCCACGAGATTTCGATGGACTTTCAAATATTGCGACGCATACAGGGATAAAAATCATCCTTGATGAGAGTTTCACTCAGGCGCACGACATGCATTACATCAGGCGCACTCCGGACATCTGGATCCCAAATCTGCGCGTGTCAAAACTGGGGGGGCTTATCCGATCGATTGATCTGTTGGAGAGCGCCAGATCTTTGGGGTTGCAGATCATTATCGGCGCACACGTCGGTGAAACCAGCGTGCTTAGCCGTGCCGGACTTGCCTTGGCGGCAGCTGCCGGAGACGCCAGGGTTGCGATGGAAGGCGCTTTTGGCACACATCTTCTCGAGCATGATGTGTGCGAACCTTCTCTGATGTTTGGCAAGGGCGGAGAGTTATGTCCAGAGGAATGGCATTTTCAAACTGGCGCAGGTTGTGGTTTGAAATTCTGTAAGTTATGAAAATACAATGCTTAGTCGCAGCAAACTCTTTGTAATTATATTTTTACAAACCCAGTTGGCGGGATGTCAGTGGGCAGCCAAAACTTATTTTTTGCCCAGAGAGGGCATCAGGCCTGAAATATATAGCGTGGATGTTCAACGTCATTCCGTCATGAAAACCTCTGACGGCATTGAACTGGCAGCCGATATTTACTCTCCACGCGGCATTTCAAAATCGCCGACCATATTGGTTAGAATACCTTACTCAAAAACCATAATGAACCAGATTAAGTCTGAGGCAATTGCCCGTTTTTGGGCTAGCCGCGGATATACAGCGGTAATTCAGGGCACCCGTGGACGCTATGAATCGGGCGGAAATTATTACCCATTGATGGCTGAACGCAAGGACGGTATTGAAACGCTAAACTGGCTTTCCCAGCAGCCTTGGTATAACGGGAAAATTGGCATGTGGGGGGGGTCGGCTTTTGGCTATACCCAGTGGGTTCTTGCAGACCAGGTTAACCCTGGTGTTTCGGCCTTTGACATACAAATCTGTAGTACGAATTTTTATGGCATGTTCTATCCGGGAGGTGCTTTTTCTTTGGAGAGTGCACTTTTCTGGGCGGCCAGGAGTCATGGCAATGTTGATAAAGACCCATCACCGGCAGACATGGAAAATGGGTATAGCGGGTTTCCATTGATCGAAGCAGATAACCGTGCCGTAGGTGATGTTCCATTCTTTAATGATTGGGTTACGCACAATGTTCGGGATAGTTATTGGCTGAACATTGATGGTACAGATCGTCCGAAGCAATTAAAGGCGCCTGTGTTGCTAATGGCAGGTTGGTTTGACCCCTTTCTTCCTGCGCAACTTGATGACTTTATCCGTCTTCGCAAAGAAGCTAAGCCTGAGGTGGCCAATAATTCTCGATTGATTATAGGGCCATGGGCACACGCTGAAACCGTCATATTGCCTGAAGGTGAAAATTATTACGATTACCGTAGAGCCTCTTTAGCGCCTAGCATTGAATGGTTTGATCGGCATCTTTTGACAGAAAAGCAGCAACAATTTGAGCATTCACCAGTTAGAATTTTTGTGATGGGGAGCAATATTTGGAGAAATGAAAAGGAATGGCCGCTGACCCGTGCTATACAGACTTCCTATTATCTGAGTAGTGGCGGTGATGCCAATAGCCTTGATGGTTCTGGCATCTTGTCCCTCAAGGCGCTGTCAAGCGACCCTTATGATACTTATGTTTATGATCCGCTTAACCCTGTGCCTACCAAAGGTGGAGCCATGTTGGGATTACGCGCCGGCATTGCCTTACAGAATGAAGTAGAGGCAAGAAAAGACGTGCTAATTTACAGCACCGATGCTCTTAAGGAAGATATGGAGGTTACTGGCAATGTGGAAGCTGTTTTGTTTGTGGCCACAACAGCACCGAATACGGATTTTACGGCAAAGCTAGTTGATTTACATCCTGATGGCAAAGCATACAACGTCTCAGATGGAATTCTGAGGGGTAGATACATGACTTCAGGGGTGGATTCGCCAAGTCAAATCACAATTCGTTTATGGCCAACCAGTATTGTTTTCAAAAAGGGGCATCGAATACGATTGGAAATTAGCAGCAGTAATTATCCTCGCTATGATCGCAATCCTAATACAGGAAACCTTATCGCTACAGAGACAAATCCTATGATTGCAGTACAAAAAGTCTTTCATAAGGCTTTGGCACAATCAAGATTGATCCTGCCGGTTATTCCAAGAGCAGAGTGAATCATAAACGTTAAAACCTGGTGCAAGCCTAGATTCTTGCACCAGCCGTAGCGTTTTGTATATTGCAAATAGAATTGACTATTGAATAATCAGGGATAGACCACGGTTTGCGTCTCGCATGAAAGTCGCCAGATCGGCGTCACCCTCCGGCCTGAAGCGTCACCTGCACCTCGCGGCTTTTTCCCTGCCGCATCACGCTAATCCTGATCCTGTCGCCGACCCGAAAATCATCCAGACGTGCGATCAATTTGCCTACGCTGTCCACGGCTTTGCCTTCGACTGCGGTGATAATGTCGCCGGGAATGATGCTGCCATCGCGCGTGGTGTCTATCCCCTTCAATCCCGCTGCTGCGGCTGAACTCCCTGACGGCACGCGCAGGATCACCACGCCCTTGATTTCCATTATCGAGGTGAGCCGCTGGTTGATGTCTTCATCGATCTCGATGCCCAGCACTGGGCGGGTATATTTGCCATGGCTGATCAACTGCGGCACGACTCGATTGACTGTGTCCACCGGCACCGCAAAGCCGATGCCTGCACTGGTGCCGCTTGGGCTATAGATGGCGGTGTTGATGCCTATCATCCTGCCGGCGGAATCGAGCAAAGGGCCGCCGGAATTTCCCGGATTGATCGCCGCATTGGTCTGGATCAGGTGTTCGACTGTCACGCCGTTTTCCTCGGTCAGCGAGCGGTCCAATGCGGAAACGATGCCGTTGGTCAGCGTCCAGTCCAGTCCAAACGGGTTGCCGATGGCATAGACTTTTTGCCCCACCTTGAGGTCGCGACTGGTGCCTATGGGCAGCGGCGGCGAAAGTTTCTGGCTGACCTTGATCTTCAGCACGGCAATGTCGTGTATCGGACTGGCACCGACCAGACTGGCGGAGTAGTCCTTGCCATTGGCAAGGCGGATCGTGGCTTCACTGGCATTCTGGATGACATGGAAGTTGGTAACTACGTGCCCGGCCTCATCCCAGATGAACCCCGATCCGGTGCCGCGCGGTACCGAAAAGATGTCGCGCGACCAGAAATCCTGCACCTGTGCGCGGGTGGTGATGTATACCACCGAGTCACGCGAATTCTCGAACAACTGGATGGTGGCCTTTTCGTCGGCTGCCAGCTCGCCCCGAGGTGTGACCTGGCGCGGCAGCGCGTCTGCGCCATCGGCCTGCGGGATAAGCGCCAGCAGAAAGCTAAACAGGGCAAAAAACAAAACCCCGGCAAGCGAAAATCGAAACAGGCGCGATGGAATAAGATGGGATGCGGGCGCAGTATTGTCGGGCATAAGGTTTCTCCTTCGAGGTGAAATTGGGACGATGTGGTCAGGTTTCAAGGCATTGGAATAAACCCGGATGTAGCACACGACAATTTTCTCCCGCAACACATTTGTTTTGTCGCACGATGATGCCGGGGTAGATTAGTGTCTGGAGTTGGATTGCCTGTATGGAAAATCTAGACGCATCAATAGAACTTTTGATGCTGGCCATTTGATATTTTTCTACATTCCTTTCTGCCATCCCCACCCGGCACGACACACGCGAAAATCATCCGATAATTTCAAAGCCGGAGTAACTGCCATCATCCGGCAAGATGTCTACACGCACCACCTGCGCATGCTGCGGGCCATGATGCGCCCAACGCACGATGGCATCGATGGCGGCGGATTCGCCCTGCACTGCGGCTTCCACGGTACCGTCGCTGCGGTTGCGCACCCAGCCCGAGACCGACAGTCTTTGCGCTTCGTGGCGCATCGAGTCGCGGAAAAACACGCCCTGCACGCGGCCATGAATAACGAGGTGTAGCGTACGCATGCTTTTGCTGGGTTATTTTTTGAGCAAGTCGCGAATTTCCGCCAGCAGTATTTCTTGCGTCGGCGGTGCGGCAGGTGCTGCTTCGGCTTTTTTCCTCATCGTGTTGATGCCTTTGATGACCATGAAAATGACTGCAGAAATAATAGTAAAGTCCACAACCGTTTGTATGAATTTACCATAGCTGATCACAACTGCAGGCGCAGTTGCGGTAGCCTCTTGCAGGGTAACAGCCAATTTTGAGAAATCCACTCCGCCTACCAGGACGCCGATAGGCGGCATGACGACATCGGTTACCAGAGAAGAAACTATTTTTCCGAATGCGGCGCCGATAATGACACCGACGGCCATATCGACCACATTTCCCTTGACTGCAAATTCCTTGAATTCCTGAAGCATGCTCATGATTCTTCTCCTTGGTTGAAATTAAATTGCCCGAAGAGTCCGGCATAATTGCGGCAGCTTGCCTTGTTCGCCGGGGTTCGCATAGATGCAGGTGTTTCGGTTGAAACATCCTGCCTCATTTATGTCAGGCGACAGCCATCGCAACTATCCAGTAGCGCGCAAATTTTCCCAGCGCCATGAATAGCGCAGCTTGCCACCAGTTCAGGCGTAGCCAGCCGGCGGCGAGACACAACGCATCGCCAATAAGCGGCACCCATGCAAGCAGTAATGCTGGTGTGCCATAAATGCGCAGTTTTTCCACATGCTTGAGCTTTTGCGTCTGGGCATGAGTCTGGGGCAACAGCCAGCCCATGCCGAAAGTCACCATGCCGCCCAGTGTGTTGCCGGCTGTGGCGACAATCAGTGCTAGCCTAAGCGTTTCGGGATAGGCCTTGAGTACCGCGAACAGTGCCGCCTCAGAGCCACCGGGTAGCAGCGTGGCAGCGAGGAGACTGCTGATAAAGAGGGTATAGAGGCTGGTGGTGTCGCTCATGCGAAAATCTGGTGCCAGCGACTGGCGCTAGTTCTTGATCGCCGAAAATATTTTTTTCGCCAAATTCCCGGTCGCCTGCAGCGGATTCGCGCGGATGGCTTTTTCCTGCTCGGCCATCAACAGGAACAATCCATCCATCGCCTTGCGCGTGATGTAATCATCCAGTCTGGCATCGCGCGCATCTATCAGGCCGAACTTTGCACCCTTGCCGGCAAGCTGGTCGTATTTTTCTGCCAGCTTCACTTTTTGCATTGCCTTTCCTACGATGGGTTTGAACTTGCCAGACAATGCGGTTTCAGTGTTGCTGCGAAAGTATTTCGTCGCGGCATCATCGCCGCCGGTAAGTATGCCCTTCGCATCCGCCACGGTCATATTCTTGATCGCGCCGACCAACAGCGTTTTTGCTTCTGGAACGGCGGCTTCGGCGGCGCGATTCATCGAGGTGATCAGATCGTCCGAGTATCTGCCCATGCCTAGCTTGCGCAATGCTGAATCGGCCTTAAGCATACTTTCCGGAAGCGGGATACGTACTTTGGCGTTGCTAAGATAACCATCTTTTTTGGCCAGGCTGGCTACGGAAGTTTCTGCCCCCTGCGTGAGTGCCTGGCGCAGGCTTTCGATCTGGTCTTGCGGGCTGAACTGCGTGAGGCCAGATTCTGTGGATGCGGCCGGTTTGGACAGACCGTTGAGTTTAGTCTTGAGTCCATCCAGATCAAGAGCGCAGACTGGCGCACTCAAGGCGAGAAAAACAAAAATCAAATTGTGGCGCATTATTTCTTGCGCGGGGGCATCAAGTCGGTGATGGTGCCTTCCGCCATTTCCGCAGCGAAGCACAGCGTCTCAGACAGGGTAGGATGCGGGTGGATGGTCAGGCCGATGTCTTCCATGTCTGCGCCCATTTCCAGTGCGAGCACCGCCTCGGCAATCAGTTCTCCCGCATTCACGCCGACGATGCCTGCGCCAAGAA
>Ga0224495_10001591_pt1 | contig 15804 bp, 14 predicted proteins | sample SF_Jul11_sed_USG_FD_168128 | JGI IMG/M metagenome (GOLD analysis project Ga0224495, IMG submission 168128) | Sediment microbial communities from San Francisco Bay, California, United States - SF_Jul11_sed_USGS_4_1 | ecosystem: Environmental > Aquatic > Marine > Sediment | place: USA: California... | reverse complement strand
CGTACTCGCCCACTTCGTGAACGGTGACGATGTTGGGGTGTTCAAGGACTGCCGCCGCCCGCGCTTCGCGCTTGAATCTCACTTTGAAGGCGGGATCCGACGCTCTGAAAGCATGTATGAACTTGAGGGCCACACGTCGCTTCAGGGCGGTGTCCTCGGCCAGATATACCTCACCCATGCCGCCCGCCCCGATGCTTTTGATGATCCTGTAATGCGATATTTCCGCCCCGACCCCAAATGCCACTCCGGATTGGGTTCGTTCGTCTTCAAAACGATCCATCACCATAGGAGAGACTCCTCCCGAGTTGTTTCGATGAAGCTCAGCAAGGGGTACTTAGATCAATATATATCGCGAAATTTGTCCTCGCAAGACCTTATTACCCCTGATTTATCATGCACAGTGACAACAGCTTGCACGATCCTCGTGACGACCAACGCCGGTGACACTCGCCTGCTGCTCTCGCAACGGCACAAACGAAGCTTTGCTTTTCAACCGGATGTAGTTATAATTGGCGACGAGGCTGGAAGCCCTTGCCGGCATACCAGGCCAAACATGATCCCGTGAGGGCATTAAATGGAATTACAGGCCACAGTCAAAAAATTCCCTAGGACCATCGGGGCGCTTGACGATATCTTCGAGTTTCTCGAGCAGTACTGCGCCACCCACAACCTGGGGTCAGCAACGGCGGGGACGGTCTGCCTGGCGGTCGAGGAGATCTTTACCAACATGGTCAAATATAATGAGGCGACCGCCCCAAACATAGAGATAGGCGTGTCCCTCTATGAAGACAGGCTCGAGGTCCGCCTTGTCGACGCCGGTGTCAGCGAATTCGATATTACCCATGTCCCGGAAGTCGACACCAGTCAGCCGCTGAAAAACCGGCGGCCCGGCGGACTTGGTCTTCATCTGGTGAAGAAAATTATGGATCGAGTAGAATACGAATATACCGATGGCACCAGCAAAATAACCATGATTAAGTATCTGGGGAACTGACTATGTTTGAGGCCCGTCTCGAAGAAAATAACACCTTGTTTCTATCCGGGCGACTTGACGCATCCCAAACCAACAAGGCGGCAAGCGCCCTCAGCGCCATTCAGGAGTCCGGCGTTATTGACTTTTCGGAGCTTGAGTACATTTCCAGTGCCGGCATCGGAGTACTCCTGGCGGCGCAGCGAAGGCTTCAGGATCATGGAGCAAAGCTGAAGCTGACCAACATGAGTGCCCATATCCGTGACATCTTCCGATATGCCGGACTTGACCGGGTATTTGAAATCGAATGATCACGGGGCGCTTTAGGACCATGTCTCCAAATGGCTTGACATCATAATCAGGATGGTTTATGATAACTTGAAAGGCCGTACCGGCCGCCGATTGCTCCTTGCATCATTGATAAGACAGGCATTTGGCTTCGAATTTAAGGAGCCTGTATGGGCGGGGGCGGGCTTCAAACGGGAAAACCGCTTTGAATGGCCGCGACAGATTTTCTGTCGATTTCCATGACGCCCCTCGAACGAGCTTTAACCGCAACCACTTGACTCGACGTAAGTAAACGGCAAAAAATCCACCAACCTTTTAATGGCTAAGTTGTATTTATGAGCGAATATGGTGATCAGGAGTTGGTGAAGGATTGTCTGAACGGCAACACTGAGGCCTTCGGAGAATTGATTGATCGATACCAGAAACCGATATTTAATGTCGCTCTGAGATTCGTCAACGATTACGACGAGGCCCAGGATATCACCCAAACCACTTTCGTGAGGGCTTTTGAGCGCCTCGCCGGCTTTAGGTCGGAATTGAAGTTCTTCAGCTGGCTCTACCGAATAGCTGTAAACGAGGCCCTCAACACCGTCAAAAGGCTGAGAACCAAAGAGGAACTGACCGAAATTGCCGGCGGCACGCCGACACCTGAAGAGAGCTTATGCCGCAGTGAGTTGGAAACGAATATCGAGGAGGCGCTGATGGAGCTGCAGATTGACTACCGAATGGCCATCGTTATGCGACATTTCGCCGATCTTTCCTATCGGGAAATGAGCTTCGTTCTGGACATCCCGGTAAAAACCGTGAAATCACGGCTCTTCAGCGCTCGACGCCTGTTGTGTGATATATTAATGCAGAGAGGCATTCTGGCTTATGAATGATTCTGAATATGAGTTGATCCAGCGTAGCATCGACGGCGATCTCACGCCGGAAGAAAAACTGCTCCTGGACGAATGTTTGCGCAAAGATCCCGAGGCCGCCCGGTTGGCCAATCGACTGCGCGGCCTGACCAGGTCGCTGGCGGACGTTCAACGCGTCGAGGTTCCTGGTGAACTCAAATCAGCCATCCTCAGCCGGATCGCAGCTCGTCGTCGGACGACCGCTGTCGAACCGGTCAGCCTGTGGGACTCCCTGCGAAATCTTAAGAGATTTTTTGCGCCCGATTATGGTTGGGCATTTGCCCTGGGCGCGGTCAGCGCCGCTATAGCCCTTACTCTGGCGCTGGACTGGTCCCCGAACACCCTGCCGAGTGACAGTTCACAACTCCGAGGGACGATCGGCTTGAGCGATTCCTTCACGGCTTCCGTGGAGGTGAGTCGGAAGACGATCAGTCTGCCCCAGGTAAGCGCTTCCCTGGCTGTCGCCGCCGAACCGGGTGCGGTTCTCGTGCAATTTCAGTGTGACTCCCCTGACCCGGTGAGAATGGAATTCATATTCGATGCCGGCGATCTCGCTTTTGCATCGTATGATAATTCCGGTTTCGGACAGAGCGCTCTGGCCTGCGAGGATAACCGGCTCCAGCTTACCAGCACGGGAGCCAACAAGTATACGGTTCGGTTCGATGACAATACCGACCAGCCGTCGGACATCATCCTTAAGATCTATTCACCCGAGCTTATCCATCAGGAGACATTTCCGACTCAGCGGAAAACAGACGACTGAGAATAGGTGGTCAACGCAACATTACCAACAAAACCAGTAATGTATTGTATTTCAAATAACTGCATTGTCGAGAAAACTGTAACTAACAAGTATGAGGCTAAAGTCTCGGGAGGTCTCTATGAGTAACGAGTCAAAAGGTATGTTCAGCAGCACCGGAGCCAAGACCCTGCTGGGAGTGTTGATCGTCGCCGTGGTTGTGATCGCATTTGTTTCGTTCGACGCTCGTCAGCCGAATGAAGAAGATGCTTCCGGCACTGTCGGCGCCGCCAAGAAATACCAGGCTGAGCAGATAACCGACAAGGACGTGATTCTGCAAGATGAAGACGTGCAGGCGCTCCTGCAGGATGATGAGATCCTGGCGCTGCTGGCTGACGAAGACTTTCAGGCTCTGGCTGGCGACGCCGAGATGCTGAATCTGATCGCATCCGCCGAATTCGCTCGCCTGGCCAACACCGAGTGGTTCGCTAAGATGGCCAATACCCCGGAAATGGCCAAACTGGCCAATATGGAATGGTTCGCCAGGATGGCCAATACGCCGGAGATGGCCAGGCTGGCCAACATGGAATGGTTCGCCAGGATGGCCAATACGCCGGAGATGGCCAGGCTGGCTAACACCGAATGGTTCGCCAAAATGGCCAACACCCCCGAGATGGCAAAGCTGGCAAATACCGAATGGTTCGCCAAAATGGCCAATACTCCGGAAATGGCTAAGCTGGCCAACACCGAATGGTTCGCCAAGATGGCCAACACCCCCGAGATGGCAAGGCTGGCAAATATGCCGCTATTTGGCAAGCTTCTTTCGGAACCGCAATTTGTCCAGGCTCTTGAAGCCAAAACCCTGGCCAAGAGTTTCCGCGAGACAAAGTTCGCCGAGCTTGTAAATACCCCGGAAATGGCCAAACTGGCTAACACCGAATGGTTCGCCAAGCTGGCCAACATGCCGGAAATGGCTAAGCTGGCCAATACCGAATGGTTCGCCAAGTTTGCCAACATGCCCGAGATGGCTAAACTGGCCAATACCGAATGGTTCGCCAAGTTTGCTAACATGCCGGAAATGGCTAAGCTGGCCAATACGGAGTGGTTCGCCAAGTTTGCCAACATGCCCGAGATGGCTAAACTGGCCAACACCGAGTGGTTCGCCAAGATGGCTAACATGCCCGAGATGGCTAAGCTGGCCAACACGGAGTGGTTCGCCAGGATGGCTAACATGCCCGAGATGGCCAGGCTCGCCAACATAGGGAAGTTTGCCAGTCTGGCCAATACGCCGCAACTGGCAAGGTTGGCCAACACGCCGGCTCTGGCAAAAATGACCGGGCATCCCGGTTTCGCCAAGCTGTCTCGCATTCCCGAATCGGAATTCAAGGCCGTGATACAAGAGGCGACTTTCGCAAAATAACCCAAGGTGAAAAAGAGATCCCTTGGGATGCACCGTCACAAGTGGGGCGGGGGGAGACGTGGTGGCCGAAGGCCTCCGTCTCCCCCCTGTTAAATATCCCTCTTCCTTGCTCTCATGTTGATAAGTCTTAAGAAAATCCTTCTCAGTGTAACGCTGCTGCTTCTGACAAGCTGTGCTTCCGTCCAGGCCCAGCTCCGCATCATTGAGACCGACCGGCTGCGACTAATCTATTTCGAGACGGCCCAGTCTTTTCTGGCGCCCTATGCCGCGCGCTGCTTCCACAACGCCATGGACTACCATCAGCGCCTCTGGGATTACTCCATGTCGGAAAAAGCCACTATATTCCTCTACGATTTCTCGGACTATGGCAACGCCGGCGCCAAGAACGTGCCGAAAGTCCTTATTCCCGTCGGCATCGCACCCTTCAACTACAGCTATGAGACCATGCCGGCCAACGAAAGAATCAACACCATCATGAACCATGAGCTGGTGCATGTCGTGGCGACAGACAGGACCGCCGCCTCGGACCGCTTTTTCCGCACCATATTACTCGGCAAAACCGTCGAGACGTCCGACAACCCTCTTTCGGTTCTCTACAGCTACCTGACGGCCCCACGTCGTTCGGCTCCGTCATGGTATCACGAAGGTATCGCCGTGTTTCTGGAAACCTGGATGGCCGGTGGTTATGGTCGGGCCCTGGGGGCTTACGACGAAATGGTCTTCCGCACCAAGGTTCGCGACAGCGCCCATATATATGACCGTCTTGGCCTGGAGTCGGAAGGAACCAAGATCGATTTCATGGTGGGCGTAAACTCCTATCTCTACGGCGCCCGGTTCGCCGACTACCTCGCGCTGCATTACGGTCCCCGCAGTCTCATCGACTGGGTCCGACGCAGCGATGGCTCCAAAGCATACTTTGCATCGCAATTCAAACAAGTTTTCGGATTGCCGCTGGACCGGGCCTGGGACGACTGGATAGAATTCGAGCACTCTTTCCAGCGGACGAACCTTGATTCCATCCGCCAGTACCCGGTTACGCCGTATCGCGACATCTCCCGCCGGGCGCTCGGATCGGTGTCGAGATCCTTCTACGACTCCGGGCGGCATAAGATTTACTGCGCCGTCAATTATCCCGGCCAGGTGGCTCATCTTGCCGCTATCGACTACGATACCGGTGAAATTTACAAAATCAAGGAGATCAAAGGGCCGGCTCTATATTATGTCACCTCCCTGGCCTGGGATGCCGCTGGTGGCACCCTTTTCTACACTACGGATAACAATGCCTGGCGGGACATCGTGGCGGTCGATGTCGAGACAGATCAGAGCAGGACATTGCTCAAAGATGCCCGTGTCGGGGATCTGGCCTTTAATCCGGCTGATAGCTCCTTGTGGGGAGTGCGCCATTCGAACGGAATCTCCACCCTGGTGAGAATTCCCCCCCCTTACAAAGAGTGGAACAAAATCTATATCTGGCCCTACGGCCGCGATCTCTATGATATCGATCTCTCCCCCGACGGCCGCCTTTTGGTCGGGTCGTTGGCCGAAGTCAGCGGACGACAGACTCTGGTCATGATGGAAACCGACCGCCTTCTGGACGGGGACAGCACTTTCACGACTCTGCATGACTTCGGCAACAGCATCCCCGCCAATTTCGTCTTCTCTCAGGACGGGCAGTACCTTTTCGGCTCCTCATACTACACGGGGGTATCCAATATCTTCCGCTACGATCTCAACGCCGATTCCATGGACGCCGTAAGCAATTGCGAAACGGGGTTTTTTCGGCCCATGCCCGTCTCCGCGGATTCGGTGATTGTCTTCCGATACACGGGCGACGGTTTCCTGCCGGCGGTCATCGAGGCGCGACCGCTTGAAAATGTCAGCCCGATCGTCTACCTCGGGCAGCGCGTGGTCGACGAGCATCCCGAACTCAAAGAGTGGATGCTCGGATCACCGGCGGACGTGCCTCTTGATTCGCTGATCGTCGATACCGGACACTACCACGGTCTTTCCGGCATCGACCTGACATCGGCCTACCCGGTCGTCGAAGGATACAAGCACTACACCGCCGTCGGCTATCGTCTGAACTTCTCGGACCCTGTCGAGATGCACCACTCCGACCTGACGGTCAGCTACACCCCGGCCTCGCAGGTGCCGTCCGACGAACGCTGGCATGTTCGCTGGAACTACGACCACTTCGGCTGGAGCCTCGACTTCAAGTATAACGGCGCCGATTTCTATGACCTTTTCGGCCCTACCAAGACTAGCCGCAAGGGTTACGTCCTGGGAGGACGCCGCACCCAGACGCTGGTATTTGACGGTCCGCGCGAGGCCGAGTACAGCGCGGGCGTGACATGGTACACCGGGCTGGAAAAACTACCCGACTATCAGAACATAGCCACTTTTTACGACGAGTTTTTTACTTTTGACGCCTCTCTCAGCTTCAAGAATCTGCGGGCCTCTTATGGCGCCATAGACTACGAAAAGGGGCACGACTGGGAATTGATGACCAGTGGCACGCTCGTCAATGGCAAACTCCATCCCCGCGTGCACGGTGGCTTCAGCCTCGGGCTGCCTTTGCCGCTGCACCATACTTCCGTCTGGTTTCGGGGCTCCACCGGATACGCTTACGGCGACCGCGCCGACCCCTTTGCCAACTTCTACTTCGGCGGCTTCGGCAACAACTGGGTCGACCGGCTGGCGGTACAAAGATACCGCAGCCCGGCCAGTTTCCCGGGCACAGATCTGAACGCTATCGCCGGGAAAAACTTCGGGAAATTCATGACCGAAATATCTCTGCCGCCGGTGCGTTTCCGCCGCTTCGGCATACCATCCTTCTACATGACCTACGCCCGCACGGCCCTGTTCGCCACTGGTATCGTCACCAACTACGACCGTGACGACCTGCGCCGTGTGCTGGCCAATGCCGGCGCTCAGATTGACTTCCGCTTTGAGTTTCTCTCTCATTTGCGCCTGACGTTGTCAGTGGGTTACGCGACGGCTTTCGAAGAAAACCGTAAGACTTCCGATGAGTTTATGGTATCTTTGAAGCTGTTGTGAGTACCGTCGTGCAAATAGCGCTGGGGCTTTTGCCGGTCCTGGCATTTCTGGGCGCCCTGATATCCCTTGACACCTTCAAACTGGTCCGACTGCGCTCTATAATCGTGGCCATTCTGACCGGCGCCGTGGTGGCCGCCGTCTGTTCTCAGCTCAACCCCCTGCTTCGGGACTGGTGGCAGCTGGACAGCAGCCTTTACTCTCGCTACCCCGCCCCTGTTATCGAAGAAGGTTTGAAAGCCTTATTCGTGATCTTCATTATCCGAGCCGGCAGAGTCGGCTTCCTCGTCGACAGCGCCATTTACGGGTTCGCGGTCGGCGCCGGGTTCGCTCTCGTGGAAAACCTGTACTATCTGCACACGCTGGCAACGGTCGACCTGCTTCTCTGGGTCGTGCGTGGTTTTGGCACCGCTATCATGCATGGCGGTACAACGGCGATAATGGCCATCATATCAAAACAGCTCTCGGATCGCCACCAGTCGCAGGCTGGTATCGTCTACGCTCCGGGGCTGCTGGCCGCCGCCGCTATCCATTCTCTTTTTAACCACTTTGTGCTCCCTCCCCTGTTTAATACTCTGGCGCTTCTCCTGGTTTTTCCGGTTTTGATTTTCATCGTTTATGAACGCTCCGAGCACGCCACCCGCAAGTGGCTGGGAATCGGGCTCGATACCGAGACTGACCTGCTCAAACTGATCACATCCGGCGGCATCTCCGGCACCGCTGTCGGCCGCTTCCTCTCCTCCCTGAGAACCACTTTCCCCGGCCAGGTAGTGGCCGACATGCTCTGTTACCTGCGCATATACCTCGAACTGGCCATCAGGGCCAAAGGCTTGCTCTTGATGCGCGAGGCCGGGTTCGCCACCGTCTCTGACGCCGAGACCAAAGAAAAGTTGAGCGAATTGAAGTATCTGGAGCGGACTATCGGCAAAGCCGGCCGATTGGCGCTGCATCCGATACTTCGGACAAGCAGCCGCGACCTCTGGCAGGTCTACTTTCTGGACCAGGTCTGACACTTGCCGGCCCTAATGCCAACGATTTCCCTTGCTTTATAACTGAAATCTTGAGTAAGGAAAACTGTGGAGAGTATAGCAAATAATAGCGGTGCAGGGACTTGAACCCCGGACACGCGGATTATGATTCCGCTGCTCTAACCAACTGAGCTACACCGCCATTACCTTCACGATAGCAGCGCAATTTATCATTTCTATCGTCAGAGTCAAGCAATTAGTGTAGTCTTAAGACCCCGTTAGCGCCTGACATCCCGGACAGCCGGCCTTTTTCCCGTCGTGAGTTGTAACACTCCCCCAACCTGCACTGTTCCGGGTTCAGCGGGCGGCGCGGCTCCTCTCCGCCTCTCATGTAATGCACATCCAGAGGAGATGCGATAAGACAGTCTGTGGATGCCCGAACACCCGGATCGGTTTGCGGCCCTTTTCAGTGAAGGCGCCGTACCGAATGCGCCCAAGCTGGTGCCCGACTGGCACAAGAATCTGTGCCAAAATAAAAGGAGTTCCCTTTATTTGGAAGGAACTCCTTAATCCCCACCTCTTAATATACCCTACACCGCCATACTATATATTAAGAGTAACTAACTTCGACATCTATGCAAACAACTATCGTGCCAACATCCATTGCGCGAGCTTTGAGGTCCGTTAACTATATGAATAGGAACTAGATGTCCATTGCGGTCCACTAGTGATAATCTGCCGCGATTCCAGTAACGGCGCAGACACTGCGCTGATACTTACAGCGTCGAATCACCAGGCATTTGCGATGATGTTACAGAACAATAACTTATCTAGCCGCAGACAATGCGGGGGCTGATCTGCGGATTCAGCGCCGACTGACGGGAAATCTGAAAATTGCGCCTCTATCTCTTTTTGGCCAGATGAACCGACATCCCGTGAAGGTCGTGGGCGGCCTCCATCAGGGCCTCTGAAATCACCGGGTGGCCGAAAATCATCGAGCCAAGTTGCGAGACCGTCAAACCCCGATTGATGGCCAGTGCCGCCGTGTGCACGATTTCCGCAGCATGGATTCCCACTACATGGACACCCAGCAGTTTGTCGCTCTTCTTGTCGCCGAGTACCATTACCTCCCCGGCTATCTCGTTTTCGGCATGAGCCTTGCCCAGGGCGCGCAACGGAAATCGGCCAACCGCGACATCATACTTCTCGGCCGCCTGGCTGTACTGCAATCCAACGGAACCTACCTCGGGATGCGTGAAAATGACCGACGGCACGCCCATATAATTCTTTTTCGCTTCGCCGCCCAGGGCATTATCCACCGCTACCGTCCCGTCATGGACAGCCGTATAAGCCAGCAAAGACTCGCCGGCAACGTCACCGATGGCGAAGATATTGCTGACACTGGTGCGCGTATCAGGGCCTACCTTGATCGAACCGTTCTTGTCCAGCTTGATACCGATGTCATCCAGCCCGATCTCTTCAGTATTGAAACGCCGGCCCACCGAGACCAGCACCTGGTTGGCATCGACCGTCTTGCCGTTCGACAACCGGCCGGTGATCCCCTCGGGCCCCGGCACTACTTCTTCGACCTTACAATCAGTATGGACAGGCGCTTTCAGTTTCTTGAGTTCCCTCTCCATCAGCTTTGAGGTATTCTCATCCTCCATCGGCAACGCCCGCTTCAGCATTTCCACCATGGTGACCTTCACATCGAGCATGGAGAGCATGCAGGCCCACTCGCATCCGATAACGCCGGCGCCGATTATGAGCATCGACTGCGGCAGACCGTCCAGCTCAAGCAGGTGGTCAGAGGACAAAATCCGCATGCCATCGATGGGAAAGGCCGGAATACTGACTGCTCGCGAGCCGGTGGCGATGATGATGCTGTCAGCCTTGAGCCGAGTTGCCTTGTCATCATCGTGAAAGACGGTAACCTCGTTTTTCCCGGTGACGCGTCCGAAGCCCGGGTAGTGTTCCACGCCGTGCGATTTGAACAACTGGCCGATGCCGCCCACCAGAGTTCCTACGATTCTGTCCTTGCGAGCGCGCATGGCCGACCAGTCATAAACCGGCGGAGTAGCCAGCTTGATACCGAAAGAATCCGCCTCCTTCATTTTCCGGTACTGGACGGCCGAGGCGATCAGAGCCTTCGAAGGTATGCAGCCGCGGTTGAGACAGACTCCACCCAGCTTGTCGACTTCGATTACCGCCACTTTGGCTCCCTTGAGGGCCGCTCTGATGGCGGCCGTGTAACCGCCGGGGCCGCCGCCTATGATGACTATGTTATACTCTTTTATGATTACCGCTCCTTGTTTAGACACTTTTTGGATAACGGACCCAATAAATGGGATGTTGGCACCTTTGGCAAGCCGGGAAGGAATAAAAAAGACCGGCCCTTACGCGTAAAGACCGGCCGAAATGTCCTGCGTCGACTCGCCCTAAGAGCCGTGGGCGCTGAAGGTTACTACAACTACGGCACTGTCAACGACAAAGCCGGAAGCTGTACCGCCGCTGCTTACTCCGTAGAAATGAAACTTCCCGTTAAACGCCGCCTTCTTGAGCTTATCCACATTCTCAATGAACTTGAATGAGTTCCCATAAGTGATATGCGTCTTCGTACCGGGACCGGCGGGCAGAATCAAGTTGTCCAGAACCTTGTCGGCGTTGGCGTCAACATCGGCGAACGTGGTATACTCGGGAGCCCCCGGGCCATCCACGTAGGCGTTGAACGTCACGTCGAAAGCTTCATTGTTGGTAAACCACAACTCAAAGCCAACCAGTTCGATGTCGTCTATCTCATCCTTGTGGTTATTCCAATCAGCCTCGCTGGTGACGTCCACCAATTCGTGGTAGAAACCTGTTTCCGTCGTGAATGTGAATTTCTTGATTATCACAAAAGTGCCCGAGACTATGTAACATCCGGTTATCACCAGGGCCACGATGACAGCACCGAATACGCCATACCAGAGTGTAGTTCGTTTCATGCCATCACCTCCTAATTCCCACCGAAGTAGTAGTTGAGGCCGCCTGTGATAAAGACAGATTTCTTGGAACTGCTGCCTTCGGCCGAAATCATGTTAAATTTCCCCCGAATGTCCACTGCCATGCGCGGACCGATACCGATCGCGGAGCCCAGCCCGAAGGCCCAGCCGAAGCGGGTGTCACCCTTCTCGAAATCACCGACCTGATCACGGCTGGCCTTGTAGAAGCCCATACCCAGCAGGGCGAATGGCCGAAGGCCGGGACCTCCCATCGGGGCCCCCACCGTCGCGTCGACACCGAACGAGGTTATCTTGGACCCTTCCAGATCGCTGGTCACGCCCTCCAAATCCAACTCAGGGTCGCCGTACCTGCTGAACGCCAGGTTAGGCTCGAGAACGACCACGGGTAGCGCTTTTACAATACCCCGGAAGCCGAACGTCGAGCCCGACTTCTGATCCTGCTGGGCTACCGGCACGTTGAGACCGGCCGACACACCCAGGCCAAAGGACAGCCCCTGGGCCAGGACCAGCGAAGGTATCAGCAGTAAAAGTACGCTGCAGAACAGTAGCCTATACATTTGCCCTCCGACTTAAGAGATTCTGATGGTTTACTCTTAGGTGTTAATTAAGACTAAAATAAGCCTTTTTTTTTGCGAGTCAAGCCGTATCAAAAAAAAACTGCCCAATAGAGGTCCTCTGCCCAAAAAATGTCTTGACATACTTTGAAATTCTCCGATATTAATGTACGTTTTTACTAAACAAAATTATCCTGTTTATTAAACAGGATTAAACGCGAAGAGACAGTTATGGATTTGAAAATCGGTCGGAAAATCAAGGCCCTGAGGCTGGCTTCGGACCTCACTCAGGAAGAGCTGGCCAACCGGGCCCAACTGACCAAGGGATTTATCTCGCAACTGGAGAACGAGCAGTCCTCCATTCAGATCGATTCCCTGGCCGATATCCTGGAGGCACTCGGCGTCAGTTTGACCGAGTTCTTCAGCGATTCGAATGAGATCCGGGTGGTTTTCAAGCCGGCCGAAAGAGTTCCGGTCGACGGAACCGGAGCTTCCGGCTTTGAGTTGCTCATTCCCGGCTCCACCAATAATCTCATGGATCCGGCCCTGATCCGGCTCCAGCCCGGGGAGAAACTCGAACGGTGGGACCCGCATCCCGGAGAACGGTTCGGCTATGTTCTCAGGGGTACCGCGACTTTGACGCTGGACCGAAAAGCTTACCGGGTACCCGCCCGACATTGTTTCTATTTCAAGGCCGACAGGCCGCATCAGATAATGAACAAAAACAACGGCGTGGTGTCTTTGCTGTGGGTTACCTCGCCGCCGCAGATGTAACCGTTAATACGAAATCGGAAAAAGGAGAAGCGGAAAATGAAGATACTTGGACGTCATTTATTGGTGGAATACTCGGACTGCGACCGGGCCACGCTGAATAACTCGCAGTTGTTAGAGCAGTACATTAATGAGGCAGTCCGAGAATCGGGCGCGACTATCGTGCGTTCCGTCTTTCACCGGTATAACCCACAGGGAGTATCGGGAGTGGTAGTTATTGCAGAGTCTCATTTCTCGGTCCATACCTGGCCCGAATATGGGTACGCCGCGGTGGATTTCTTCACCTGCGGCGGCTCGGTCGATCCCCATAAGGCCCACAAGTACCTGCAAAAGAAGCTGGGCACCAAAAACGCCCAGGTCATGGAAGTGAAACGCGGCATTCCCTCGGCGACCGACGAAATCATAAGTCACAAGACGACTGTCCGACCCGCGGTGCCAGTTGAATCCACCCGTTTGCTGATGAGGGAGTAATGACGCGTTCTACCAGTTTTGCAGCGATGGAGCAGGCCGCTCTGTCGAAAGGCACAGATACTTCCCGGCTTCGGGAACTCTTCACGAGAGAAACCCTCGAAACACCGCTTCTGGTGTTATCCCGGTCCGATATCGGTCTCAACTATGATGCTCTGAAAAAGGCTCTGCCCCGGGTAAGCATTCACTATGCCGTGAAACCCAACAACCATCAGGTCTTTATCGACGAGGTCTACAGGCGGGGTGGCAATTTCGACGTCTGCTCAGCCGGAGAGATCAAGCAGGTGATGCAAACAGGCATCAACCCGGCCACGCTGGTGCACTCGCATCCCGTGAAGTCGATCGCCGAATTCGATTTTGCCGTCGGCCAGGGAGTCGAGACATTCGTGGTCGACAACCCCGAAGAGATAAAAAAGTTCGCTCGGTACAAGGACAAAAGACTCAAGGTCCTGGTTCGCTTTCGCATCAGCACCAATTCCCGCGCCGTCGTCAACCTCCAGTACAAGTTCGGCTGCTCTGTCGACGAGGTGCTACCCTTGGCGCGCCTGATTAGGCAGACCGGGCATGATTTCTATGGCCTTTGCTTCCATATCGGATCCCAGTGCGTTTTCGGCGACAATTATGTCAAGGCCATCAAGGCGGCCCACGACCTGATTCATGACCTCGACCTCGACGGGTTTGACACGCGGCTCCTCGATATCGGGGGCGGGTTCCCCGTGGAGTACGTAGTACCTATTCCCTCCATCGACAGTTTCTGCGCGCCCATACGCACGGCCCTCGACAAGCACATCCGGCCCGGTATCAGGATTATCAGTGAGCCGGGGCGGTTTATCGCCGCCAGCCCGGTGACGCTCGTGTGCTCTGTTATCGGCCGCTCGGTTCGCGACGGGAAAATATGGTACTATCTCGATGACGGACTCTATTCGACCTTTTCCGGAATCCTCTATGACCACTGCCAGTATCCCGTCATCAACAACCGGGACGGCGAGGAGCACCTGTCGGTACTGGCCGGACCGACCTGCGACTCTTTCGATGTCATGTATGACGGCCTTATGATTCCGGTCCATGAAGTGGGTGACAGAATCATATTTCCTCTCACCGGCGCCTACTGTGCGGTGTCCGGTTCGAACTTTAACGCCTTGAAGAGACCCAACTACGAAATCGTGGCTTAAAGCCTGGAGAGTAGCTGATGGATGACATGAATGATATCCAGGAAAAGTACATTACTGAAGAGGGCATGGACGATTTATGGAATGTCTGGTACAGTGAACTTCACGACGGCCTATCGGGGTTGACGGTCAAGGTTGACCGCATTGTGGAATCGATCAAGTCGGATTTTCAGAGAATAGATGTCCTCGACACCAGGGGCTTCGGCAAAATGCTGGTGCTGTATGGCTCCCTGATGGTCTGCGACCGAGACAACAACTCCTACAACGAGATGATTACCCATGTGCCCCTGATGACGCACCCCCGACCGGACGATGTTCTTGTTATCGGCGGCGGCGACTGCGGGGCGCTCACGGAAATAATGAAACACCCCGAGGTAAAATCCTGCCTGATGTGCGAAATCGATCGGAAGGTGGTCGAAACCTCACAAAGGCATTTTCCCCACCTCACGGCCGGGCTCGCCGATCCCCGTGCCAGAGTCATTTACCAGGACGGCAAGAAATTCATCGAGGACACCAACGCCCGTTACGATGTCATTCTTCTGGACCTCTCCGATCCGGTCGGCCCGGCGGCGGATCTGTTTCAAAAGCCCTTCCACCGAAAAGTGTTCGACCGGCTCAAAGACGATGGCATTCTGGTCGCCCAATCCGAGTCCCCGTACTACAACCAGGATACCTTCCAGTCTCTGATAGCCAATCTCAAAACCATTTTTCCCCTTGTAAGACCATACCTGTGTTTCATGCCCATCTATCCGTCCGGTCTGTGGTCATTCGCTTTTTGCAGCAAAAAGTATGACCCTCTGAAAGATTTCGACCGGCCTCGTTACAATCAGTTGGAGCTTAGGACCAGGTATTACAGCGACGAGGCTCACCAGGGAGCATTTGCCCTGCCGAAATTTGTGGCCGATTTAGTCGGCTGATGCCGCCACGGCAGGCACTCGCCGCATTGGGTGGGGATCGCCGTCATGGCAACACAGAGACCGACTTTTATTATCCAGAACTGCCCGGCCGAATCGGCCGGCACTACCCGGGACTATCTCCGGCTGAGGCAGAGACCTTTCAGGGAGATTGTCACCTACCAAGGCGGGGCACTGCCGGACCCCGACGACATCGGGGCGGTCATCAATCTGGGTTGTCCCCACCCGGCCGCGCGCTACCACGAGCACCAGTACCTGAAGGACCTGTTTTCCTTTGTCCGACAGGTTGCCGAAAAGGATCTTCCCTACCTGGGGTTGTGTTTCGGCGGGCAGATCCTGGCGCTGGCTCTCGGCGCTGAAGTTACGGCCAATCCTGTCAAAGAAATAGGCGTGAACGACATCCGTCTGACCGAGTCGGGCTTGCGGGACCCGCTGTTTCGGGGCTTTGATAGGTCCTTTCAAGTCTTCCACTGGCACGGCGATTCCTTCGGCGTGCCGGCCACGGCCCGCCTGCTGGCATACGGCGAAGACTGCCACAATCAGGTCTTCGTCAGTGGTCGTGTCTATGCCATGATATTCCATCTCGAA
>Ga0224495_10001590_pt1 | contig 15813 bp, 11 predicted proteins | sample SF_Jul11_sed_USG_FD_168128 | JGI IMG/M metagenome (GOLD analysis project Ga0224495, IMG submission 168128) | Sediment microbial communities from San Francisco Bay, California, United States - SF_Jul11_sed_USGS_4_1 | ecosystem: Environmental > Aquatic > Marine > Sediment | place: USA: California... | reverse complement strand
CGTTTTCCTCAGGGCCATCAATAGGGATTTGGTCCGATCTGAGATCCCCGCCTGAGCATCTATTCGCTCCAACAGGGAAGCGACCAAGCCGGATTCCGGAAGGGACATCCACGGTTTCGCCGCTAAGGCGGCGCCGATCCTGTCCGCGACCCTTTCGGCATATCGGGGAACATTTGCCAGCCGGTCCGCGGCGTACAGGTAGATCGGCATTCCGTCCTCGTCCTTCTCGCGGGGGGAGAGGTCCAGGAGGATTTCGTAGTGTTCATGGGCTTGAGCCTGCCTCCCCGATTTGGCCAGCGCCCGGGCGAGCAGCAGACGGATATACGCTTTGCCCTCCCCGGCCGCCGCCCCCAGGGCTTGCCGGTACAGGTCCGCCGCGAGCGCCGGGGACTTCTTCTCGAACTCGGCCCGTTCACCACCGCGGATCATCCTGGCGATATCGGGGGCTTTGAGACTCTCGCGCAGCGCCTGAGAAGAGCGGGGCGTGACGTCCCAAGGCAGAAAGAGGCGCCCATCCTCGACGAATCCGACGGCAACGATCTCGGGTCGGGATGGCGAATGTTCATCGGGATGGGCGAGGGTCGCCGTTTCGCTCTGGGATACCTCGAGCTTGAGCCCCTCCAGGCGGAGATGGAGTTCCCGGCCGATCTCCAGGGCCAGGCGCCGGCGTTCGTCGGCGGCCCGCTTCAACGAAAGCTCCTTTTCTTGCCGCAGGATCTTCTGGGTGAAGAAAATGAGGGTCAGGCTGGGGATGAGGACGGCCACGAGGAAAAGGAAGATCTGCTTACGATGTCTCACGTCTTCCCTCGGGGATCATCGCTGGAGGCCGGGCGGCTCCATTGTCCCCGTCATTGCGCCCCCGAGTGTCATGAAAATGTCATATACGGACGGAATGGAAAAATTCTACACCAAGGGGAAGAGGCCGTCAACGCAGCCCCTGAGAGGATGGGGCCTGGAGGGACGCCTTGCCCGGCCTGCTCATTTGGATTCGGACGTATAATTCGGGGGACGTTTACCTTAATTCCCTCAGCGTTAATACCCGGAGATCAAGCCCGCCCGTGAAATAACTGGAAGCAGCGAGATCGCCTCGAATTATGGTAAACGTCCCCCGAATTAGCGGGTCGGCGGGAGGTAGACGGGGGCGAGGGCCTTCCTCCCCGGATAGCAAAAACCCGGGAAATCGGGCGGATCGGGATATCTAAAACCGGCCACGGAGATGAGGCCGGCGCCGGACCGGCTCCGCCTCTTGATCGCCGCGGCCAGCTGGGCGATCGCCGACGCCCCAGGCCGGACGGCCACATGGAGCGTCTTTATCCTTAAAGCTTCACGCTGTGTGCTGTTCATGGTCGCTCTTGGCTTTCCGTTCTTTCCATGTTCATCGTTTCCATAAATAAATACGTACGGCGCCCCGAAAAGGTTTCTAGGAAAATCGGAATTCTCCTGGAACAAACAAACGCTGGCTTTCGTATCCCGACATGGATGCATGAAAGAAAGCCGAATTTCTTGACCAGGGGGAGCCATGCTCAAAAACTATTTAAGGACTGCTTTGAGAAACCTCCGGAGGCAGAAAACCTTCACGATCATCAATGTCGTTGGCATGGCTTTGGGCATGGCCGTGTTCATGATCTTGACCCAGAGCGCCGGACAGAAGTTGAATGCGGATAGGTTTCATGAAAACGCGGGCAGGATCTATGGAGTCGTCCAGGTTCTCCCCACCGAAGACAAGGCGGAACGGCACACCGTCTCCCTTCCGGCCCCTCTGCTGTCTGCCCTGAAAAATGACTTTCCGGAAGTCGAGGCGGGGACGAGGGCGGTCCCGGGCGGTCAACGGATCCTCCGCCGCGGAGACCGGAGTTTCTATGAGAGACGCATCCTCTTCGTCGACCCCGAATTCCTGTCCATCTTCAATTTTCCGATGTCCTCAGGAAGCCCGGCCGGCTTCCTGACCGATCCCCGTTCCATCGTCCTCTCGAAGGCCGCGGCGGCGAAGTACTTCGGAGACGAAGACCCCCTCGGCGAAATTCTGACCATCGACAACAAGGTGGACCTGACCGTCGCCGGCGTCGCTCGGGACTTGCCCCGGACATCGTCGCTGCGTTTCGATATCCTCATTCCCTTCGAGACGCTTCGGACATTGGGCGCGGACATCGACGACTGGCGGACCGATCTGAACGCCGTCTTCCTCCTGGCCCGGCGGGGCTTCGACGAGGCGGCTTTCGAGGCGAAGCTTCCGGCCTTCGTGGACCGGCATTTCGCCGTGTCTTCCGATCTCTCCCGCAGAATGTATCTTCTTCCCTTCCTCGACTTCCGCCTGAAAGCGAGTCATATCGAATCGTTTCTCCCCTCGAGCCAGCCGGTTTTCGTTGTCTTCCCCTTCGTCCTCGGGGTTCTCCTCCTGCTGATCGTTTCCGTCAACTTCATCAACCTGTCCACTGTCCGGCACCTTCACCGGATGAAGGAAATCGGCTTGCGGAAGGTCGTCGGCGCCCGCAGGGCGCAGATCGTCGTCCAGCTCATCGGGGAATCCGTCCTCCTGGCCCTCGTCGCCCTGCCGTTTTCGGTGCTTCTCTTCGAGATCATTAATCCCATCGTCTCGAATTACATGAGGGTCGCCGTCGCCGCGGCCGGGGTCGGATCCATGAGCACGAGCGTCAGCGATTCCATCCTGAGCAACCCCTATCTTCTGAAATACGCCTTCCTGGCGGCCCTGCTCACCGGGATTTTTTCGGGGCTCCATCCGGCCCTCTACCTCGCTTCGTTCCATCCTGTCCAGATCCTCAAGGGGAGTGTCCGTCCCGGCCGCAAAAAGCGCCGCGGGAGCAAGATCATGATCGGCTTCCAGTTCACCGCGGCCGTCGTTTTCATCGCTTTCGCCGGGATCACGAAATCCCAGACACGGAGCTATATCCGGGCCGATTTCGGATTCGACCGGGAGCGGGTGGCCACCCTGGCCGTTCCTTCCGAACTGCGGCCGAAAATGGAGGCGCTGCAGACGGAAATCGCCCGGAATCCCCAGGTCCTCTCCGTCAGCGCGTCGGCGGGCCTGCCCCTCATCTGGACGGATGATCGTCCGGCCCGTCCCCTGGAGAAAGATCCCGAAGAAAGCGTCTCGTTCGATGCCTACGGAGTCGGTTTCGGATTCACCGAGACCCTCGGCATCGAGATCCTCGAGGGACGAAGCTTCTCACGAGACTCAGGAAACAGAAACGGTTTCATCATCAACGAGGCCGCCGCTTCCAAGCTTGGCTGGGCGGATCCCGTCGGCCGGATCCTCGTCGTCGGGGACCGGACCGGCCCCGTCATCGGGGTCGCCAAGGATTTCCTTTTCGACGACCTCGGCTTCGCCATCCCGCCGGCGGTCTTCATGATCGACCCGGACAACCTCAACCATCTCCTTGTCAAATACTCCCCGTCCGGCTCCTTCCCCGAACTCAGGGACGACCTCGCCCGCAAATGGGACACGTTCGCTCCCGGCGTCCCTTTCGAGTGTTTGACCCTCGAGGAGCGCTTCGATACCATGTTCGAGCTCCTCCGGCGTATGGCCTCTTTTCTGAACGGCCTCGGCCTCACCATCGTCTTCTTTTCCTGCCTCGGACTCCTCGGCCTCTCCACCTTCGCCCTCGAGCGGCGGACGAAGGAGGTCGGAATCCGCAAGATCCTCGGGGCTTCCCTCGAGCGCATCTCCTGGTCCCTCGGCCGGGAATTCTTCATCCCGGTCGCCGTCGCCAACAGCGTGGGGCTCGTCCTCATCACGGTCGGTTGGAGAATGATTATGAAGACGGGTCTGCTGTTCATCACGGGGATCGGTTTCGGAACCTATATCGTAGCCGTCGGAGTGTCCTTCGCCGCGGCCTTTCTCGCGGTCGCCACCCAAACAGTCAAGGCGGCTCTTGCCAAGCCCGTGGAATCGCTGAGGGTCGAGTGAGAATCGTCCGGCTACGGTCCTTGATGACACAGGCTGCATTGATGTCGAGAAGGCTGAGGCACGTCCAGGACGACATCGCCAAAGCTTGATTTTGCTCCTCGCCGACTAGGGCTGCAGAAGAAAGAGCCGGAGGTCCATGACGTTCGTCCCGGTCGGGCCGGTCGTGATGACGCCGCCCGCGCGGCTGAAATAACCGAACGAATCGTTCTCGTTCAGAAAATCCTCGGGCCGTAAAGCCAGCCGGCGCGCTTCGGCCACGACGGCCGGCCCGGCCCACGCTCCGGCCGCGTCCGTCGTTCCGTCACGCCCGTCCGTGCCCAGGCTCAGGATGAGCCAGTCGGGCGCCGGGCGGCCGAAGGCGCACGCCTCGTCGCTTTTCTCACGGCACGGCTGGGCCAACGCGGCCGACGCGCCCCCGCGTTCCATCTCGGCCACGGCGGCCAGCACAAACTCCATGTTCCGTCCGCCCTGGCCCCGGCCGCGCACGGTCACCGTGAGCTCGCCCCCGGCCAGGAAGCAGAGCGGCTGGGCGAGTGAGCACAGGAAGGTCTCGAGAAAAGCGAGATAGCGGCGGGCCGTATCCCGCGCTTCGCCTTCATCCGCGGAGGTCAGGATGAGCGACTCGAAGCCCAGGTTCTCGGCTTCGACCCGCGCCGCCTCGAGGGCCGCCAGGTTGTCGCCGATGATGAAATAAGAAGCGTGCGAGAAGACGGAGTCGTCCGGCCGGACGGTCTCGGCCGCGCGTCCGTCGAGTCCCGCGTCGATACGGGCGCGCACGGCCGGCGGCGCGGCGGACCACAACTCATATTTCTCCAGGACGGCCTTCGCCGCGGCGAACGTCGAGCCGTCGCCCGCAGTCGGGCCGGAAGCGATCGTCGCCGGGTCGTTGCCCACGACGTCGGAGATGACGAGGCTCACAAACGTCGCGGGCGCGAGCGCTGCGGCCAGACGGCCGCCCTTGATCGCCGAGAGATGCTTCCGGACCGCATTGATCTCCCCGATGGTCGCGCCCACGGCAAGGAGCCGGCTTGTCACGGCACGCTTGTCCTCGATCGTGAGCCCCGGGGCGGGCACGCTCAGGAGAGCGGAGCCGCCGCCCGAAACGCAGACAAAAACGAGGTTCCGCGCACCGGCCCGGCCGGCCAGTTCGAGAACGGCCCGGCCTGCCGCGACGCTCCGCTCGTCGGGGAGAGGATGCGAGGCGGCGAGAGTCCGGATCCGGCCGCCATAGGCTGTGGCGGGCGCAGCCGCGGACGGACCAGCCTCGCCGACGGCCGGCTCGACCGTCAGGCCTTCCGTCAGCCGCTCGCCCAGGATTTCCGCCAGCGCGGCGGCCATCGGGACGGCGGCCTTGCCGAAGGAGATGACATAGATATGGTCGAACGCGTCGAGGTCGAGAGTCCTGTCCCGGACGACGAGCGACGCTCCGTCCCTTTGGACAGCGCTGCAGACAAGGCGGCCCGGCTCGACGGCGGCGAGGGCCGAACGATAGATCCGCTCCGCCGCGTCGCGGAGGCCTATCCTCTGCGTCGTCATTCTCTCCCCTTCCTCTATCCAATATACATTAAGCCCAGCCGCCTTCAAAGCGCGGCTGTCCCGACCGCACCGCTCCTTTCCCGCCGCCGCGGTTTGTGGTAAAAATAACCCGGTGACATTATTGCGGGAAGGTCGTGACCGTGGTCGAGGCTCCGGCCGGCGGGACTGACAGGAGTCGGCGCAAACGCCGGCTTCTCTTCGTCCTGAAGCTCGTTTTCAGCCTGTCCATTCTCGCCGTCATCATCCTGACCAAGGCCCCGCTGGCTGAGATCGGCCGGGTCCTGAGCGGTGTCCGGCTGCCGTGGATTCTCATCGCCTTCGCCCTCAACGCCGTCGGCCTCCTGGCCAGCGCCTACCGCTGGCAGATCCTGGCCCGGGTCCAGGGCGACGAAATCCCGCTCGCGTTCCTGGCCAAGTCCTACCTCGTCGGGCTGTTCTTCTCCCATTTCCTGCCCTCGAGCTTCGGCGGCGATATCGTCCGCATCTGGGACGGCTCGCGCTATTCGCGCTCGCTCCTCAAGTCCTCGGCCATCGTCGCCGTCGAGCGCGGGACCGGGCTCGCCGTCCTCTTTTTCTTCGCCCTCGTCGCCTCGCTCTTCCGGGTCGAGATGGCCCGCGACATCCCCTTCATCTGGGTCTCGCTCGCGCTCGGGGCCGGAGGCCTCGCCCTCGTCGCCTTCTTCCTCCTCCCCGTCTCCGGTCGCTGGCTGAGCCGTCTTCCCGCCCGCGGATGGTTGGGCAGGATACGGGAGAAGACCCTCGAATTCCGGTCCTTCGTTCTCCAGTACGCCCGCCGGCCCGGGCCGTTCATGCTGGCGACCTTCTGGGCTTTCGTGCTCCAGGTCAACGTCGTCATTTATTATTACCTCATCGGCCTGGCCTTCGGCTTGCCGATCCCGTTCCTCGATTACTTCATCATCATCCCCATCGTCCTCCTCGTGCAGATCGTGCCCGTGACCATCAACGGGCTGGGCCTGCGCGAGGGGGCGTACATCGCCCTGTTCGCCGCCTACGGGACGACGGCCGGCACGGCTGTCTCGTTCTCGATCGTCGATGTCGCCTTGCGCCTGGTCGTAGGGATTATCGGCGGCCTGGTCTATATGGCCCGCAAATGAAACGCCTCGCCGCACGCCGCAAGCTTTCTCTGGGCGCGCTCGCCGCCCTGACGCTCGCCTCGCTCGTCCTCGCCTCCCCCGTCCTCGGCCAGACGGGGGCCGCCGAGGCCGGCGATTACGAAAAACGCCTGAGCCAGATCAACGCCCGCATCAAGGACCTGCAGGCGAAGCTCGACGCCGAGCAGAAAAGAAAATCCTCGCTCCTCTCGTCCCTGGAGCGGATCAGCCTGTCGAAGCAGATCATCCGGGCCGAGATCTCCTCGCGCAACGTCCTGCTGGCCCGGACGAACGCTGAGCTCATCACGCTTCGGCGCGAGATCGTCCGGCTCCGCGACCGGCTGCAGAGGGAACGGCGGGCGGCCGAGACGACCCTCGTCACGCTCTACAAGTTCGGCCGCCTCGACCTCCTCCACTTCATCCTGCAGGCCAAGGACATCGGCGCCGTGCTCGCCGAGAGCAAGCGGCTGACGCTCCTCGCCCGCCAGCAGGAGCGGGTCGTGGACGCCTACCTGGGAACCCTCGGCGAGCTCCAGGCCGCGGAGGGCCGGCTCGAGGAGAAGAAGGCCGAAACGGCCCAGATCATCAAAACCATGACGGAGAAGCGGGCCGAGCTCGAGGCCGAAGAGCGGAAGAATCGGGAGCTCGTCCGCCAGATCGAACGGAACAAGGCCTCCTACGAGGAGACCCTGAATGACCTCCGCGAGCGGGCCCGGCTGCTCCAGGCCCTCATCCAGCGGCTCCTCAGCCAGGAGGAGCCCCTGTCGTTCACGGTCATTCCGCTCGATGAGCGCCAGGGCCGGCTGCCGTGGCCGCTCGGCGGCCGCGTCATCACGACCTTCGGCCCGCAGCGCCACCCGCGCTTCAACACGCTCACCGTCAACAACGGGATCGAGATCGTTCCCGGCAAGGACGGCAAGACCGTCCGGGCGGTCCATCCCGGCCGGGTCGCCTATGCCGACTACTTCGAGGGTTACGGCAATCTTCTCATCATCGACCACGGCCTGGCCTATTACACCCTCTACGGCCACCTGGCCGACTTCCTGGTCGCCAAGGGCGACGCCGTGCGCGCCGAGCAGTCCGTCGGTATCGCCGGCGACACGGGCTCGCTCAGGGGGGAATGCCTCTATTTCGAGATCCGCTTCAGGGCCAAGGCGCTCGATCCCTTGAAATGGCTGAAGCGGAGATGATAAAATGGCTCTTCGCTCCGAACATGAAAGCTGACCGAACCCGGCTCTTTGTCCTCATTGCGCTCGTCGCGGCGGCCCTCTTTGCCATTCTCGAGGGGCGTTTTCTGCCCGGGGGAAGCCAGCAGCGGTTCTACTCGACGCGGCCGGACGATCTCCTGGGGATCGTCATGCGGTATATCCGCGACAGCTACGTCGAGGAGCGCGACCCGAGCCTGGTTGTCGAGGGCGCCTACCGGGGGCTGGTCAACTCGCTCGACCCCCTCTCGAGCTATCTCGACCCCGCGGCGGCCGCCCGCTATCTCAGCCGGGAGAGCGCGCTTTACGAGACGGGCCTCGTCGTCGTCAAGACCTATAGGGTTTTCCCGCAGGTCATCGCCGTCCGCGAGGGCTCGCCGGCCGAAAAGGCCGGGCTTCGGCCCGGCGACGCGCTGAGCGGCATCGACGGCCGGAACCCGCTTTCCTGGAGCCTTCTCGAAACGAACCTGGCGCTGCGCGACGCCGACGCGCGGCCGGTCAAGCTTCGCGTCATCAGGGAGACCGATACGTTCGAGACGACGGTCGAGCGCGCCCGACTCGCGCCGGTCCCGGCCGAGCTCGCGCCCCTCGGCACGGGCGGCGTCCTCGTCCGCGTTCACCGTCTCGCCGCGCCCCTCGCCGACGATGTCCGCGCGGGACTTCTTCAGCAGCTCCGCGGCCGCAAGGGACCCGTCGTCGTCGACCTGAGGAACTGCGATACGGGCGAGGTCGAGGAGGCCAGGAAGTTCCTCGGCCTCTTCACGAGCGGCGCGGCCCTCGGCTGGTTCGAAAAGCGGGCCGGCATCAAAGAGCCGTTCGGCTGGAGCAAGGCGCCCGAGTTCAAGGACGTTCCGGTCGTCGTCTGGACCAACGCCGGAACGATCGGCCCGGCGGAGATCGTCGCCGGGGTCCTCCAGGAAGCCCGGCAAGCCAAGGTCGTCGGCCGGGAAACGCCGGGGCTGGCGGCCAAACAGGAGATCTATCCCCTCCAGGACGACAGCGTCCTCCTCCTGACATCCGGCGTTTTCACCCTCGCCTCGGGCCGGAAGCTCTGGGAGATGGGGCTCACCCCCGACGTCAAGGTACCGGCCGGCGAACAAGGCCAAGCGGCCTATCTCAAAAGGACACAGACGCTCTTTCCGTCGCTCTGACCGATGCCCAGGCGCCAGCCTTTTCAAGACGGGAGCCCGGCACCCTGGTTCCCCTCCCTGTCGGTCATCCTCCTTGTCCTGGCCGTCGGCCTGGTCCTCGTTCTTGATTACCGGAGCGCCGGGCGCGGCGAACCCGCCTACGTTTTCGGGCCGACGGAGGTCGTCGCCGAGGCGCAGGCGCCGCCGAGCGTGCCGCTCGTGGAGCTGGTCAAGGACAGCCTAGCCGCGGCCGGCTTCGACGCGACGACCATCGTCGAGGATAAGGACGAGACGGGACAGCCCCGGTTCCGCGTGCCGACCGCGCTGGACCGCCAGGCCCCGCTGGGGCGGGCGTTCGAAAAACGCCTCCAAAAAAGCCTCAGCCGCGTCGTCAAGAAGGACAAGGTGGAGTCGGCCGGGCGGGTGGAGTTCGCCTGGTCCGTGCGGCGACATCCGGAGGAGTCCGTTTTGGTCGTTTTCGACTGTCCCGTCCCGGAACCCGTCGCGAAGAAAGAGACCAAGCGCCGGCCGGCGCGCCCCGGCCAAGTCGCGTTGGTCATCGACGACATGGGGAACAGCCTGGACGCGCTGGAGGACATTCTCAGCCTCAATAAGCCGGTGACTATCTCCATCCTCCCCTACACTCCCTACGCCAAGCAGTCGGCGGAGGCCGCCCATGCCAACGGCCTCGAGGTCCTCCTCCACCTGCCCCTCGAATCCCTTAACGGGCAGGACCTGGGCGAGTTCACCGAGGGCATGATCACCTCCCACATGAACGAGCTCGAAATCACCGAGGCGCTCGCCAAGGAGCTCACGCTCATCCCCCATATCGTCGGCGTCAACAACCACATGGGCTCGAAATTTACCGCCGAGCGTCAACTCATGATGACCATCCTGCCGACGCTCCGTGAGCGGGGCCTCTTCTTTCTGGACAGCTTGACGACCGCCCGTTCGGTCGCCTATGAGGAAGCCCTCAAGCTCGGCCTGCCCGCCGCGCGCCGCGACGTTTTCCTCGACGCCGATAACGACCCCGCCCGCGTCCGCGACCGCCTCCTCGAACTCTTCCGGGTCGCCCAGAAGAACGGCCGGGCCATCGGCATCTGTCATCCCTTCGTCGAAACGCTCCAGACTCTCAAGGAGAGCTTCTTCCTCGTCGATTCCTACGGCCTGGAGGTCGTCCCCGTCTCCCGGCTCGTCCGGCGCTGACGGCCCGCCGTTGCATTAATCCGGCCCCTTCGCTATCATGAGTCTTGAAAGCGAGGCCCGACCCATGAGCAAACGCACGACGGTCCTGTGTTTGTTGACGCTCCTGGCCGTCTCGTTCCCGGCCGCCTGCGCCAGGATGTCCACGGAGGAGCTCAAGAACGCCTTCGACGTCCTGGACGTCCAGACCAAGTGGGTGACCAAGTATTATCAGGCGTGGCCGCCGCGGCTGATCATGGTCCCGCAGGTCGCCTTCCGGGTCCGGAACAAGACCGAAAAGCCCCTGAGCTACGTCAATTTCAACGCCATCTTCCAGTTCAAAGGCGATAACCAGAATTTCGGCGACTGCTACCTGGCCGCCATCCGCGGCGACGGCGTCCCGCCCGGCGGGACGAGCGAGACGATCTTCCTCAAGAGCAACTACGGCGTCGACGGCCGGGACCTGGCCAACATCCGGGCCAACCTCGAGCAGAAGCCCGCCGATGTCCGGCTCTTCGCCCGCTCCAAGGGGTCCGAGTTCGTCCTCCTGGGCGTCTGGGACCTCTCGCTCGACCTCGACTTCAAGGAACCGGGCCCCGTCGAGATCAAGGAAGCGGGGGAAAAGAAGTAGCGGGCCGGCCATGAACCCGTTCGTGCCAACCCGCGTCTTTCTGACCCGCGGACAGGGCCGGCATCGCGAAAAGCTGGTGAGCTTCGAGAAGGCCCTGCGCGACGCGGGCATCTCCCCGTTCAATCTCGTCCGCGTCTCGAGCATCTTTCCGCCCGGCTGCCGGCTCGTCGCGAGCGCGGCGGGGCTTCGGCTCCTGCGGCCCGGGCAGATCGTCTTCCTCGTCCTCAGCGAGAACGCCACCGACGAGCCGTTCCGGCAGATCTCGGCCTCGATCGGCATGGCGGTCCCCAACGACCCGGCCTGCTACGGCTATTTGGCCGAACACGACGGCCACGGGGAGTCGGAACGGGAGGCGGGCCTCTATACGGAGGCGCTGGCGGCCGAGATGCTGGCCACGAAGCTGGGGCGGACCCTGCGGACCGGCCGGGCGGGCCGGGGCGGCGAGACGACATACCGCTTGTCCGACCGGCTGACGGTGCGGACGCGGAGCATCTCGCAGACGGCGGTCGGCGGCAAGGGGGTCTGGACAACGGCCGTGGCCGCGGCCGTCCTTATTCCTTAGAAAAATTAGAGTCCGAACGGGTTCGGCTTGAGGATCTTGACGTAGCTCGACTCCCTGAGGTCCTTCAGGTACCCGTCGATCTTTTTCCCGCGCCGCGCGTTGAAGAGGTTTTCCTCGACGTCCTTCTTGACCTCCTCGAAGGGCTTCAAGTAGCTGTCGACCCGCTCTTCGACTTTGAGGAGGTACCAGCCGTTCTTCGTCTCGAGCCAAGGGGCGGTCTCGCCGGACTTGAGTTTATCGACGGCCTGTTCGAGGGTCGTCTCGAGCTCGCCTTTCTTGAAGCGGCCCAGGTCGCCCCCCGTCTCCTTGAGCGGCGCGTCGGAGAGTTCCTTGGCCACGGCCTCGAAGTCCTGGCCGGCGCTGAGCTTGTCGGAGACTTCGCGCCGCCGCGCTTCGAGTTCCTCGGCGGTTCGCCCGTCGAGCGCCAGGTAAACGGCCCGCAATTTGTACTCTGTCGGCTGCGTGAACTCCGCGGGATGCTCCTTGTAGTACTGGACGATCTGCGAGTCGTCGAGGACGATCGTCCGGTCGACCTCGCTCACGATGACGGCCTGCCGCAGGAAGCTCTCCTCGAGCTGGCTCCGCCACTCTTCGAAGGACAGACCTTGCTGCTGGAGGGCCCGGCGGAGGTCGTCGTCCGAGGAGAAGCTGTTCTGCTTCTTGACGTTGTCGATGTACGCCCGGACCTGCTCGTTGATATCGAGGCCCCGGTCGCGGGCCAGCTCGCGGCCCTTCTGGAGGAGGAGAAGGTCGGTGATGAGGATATCAAGGATCTCCCCCTTGAGCGCCTCGATCTCCTTGTCGAGTGCCTCGCCCTGCAGCTGGCTGCGGAGCAGATCCACCCGGCTCTGCCATTCCGCCATGAACTTGGAGAGCGTGATGACGTCGTCGTTGACGACGGCCACGATTTCCTCGATGACCTGGGCGGCGGGCGCGGCGAGGACGGCCGCCGCGGCCAGCCAAGCGGCGGCGAGCATCGGGCGTGTTCTCATGTTGTATTCCTTTGGTAAACGAAAAAGAGGTTGTCGTTATTTTGTTCCCAGGCCAGCGTGGTCCGGAGCTCCTCGAGGTGGCTGGCCAGGGCGTTTTTGGTCTTTTGTTCGATGAGCCGGGCCTGAACGGCCGGCGCCGCCTCCTCGAGCGTCAGCAGCTGGGGCGGGAAGCGGCGGTCGAGGCGGAAAATATGATAGCCGTAGGAAGACTCAAAAACCTGGCTCAGCCGGCCTTCCTGGAGGGCGAAGATGGTCTTCTCCATGTCCGTCGGCAGGTCGCCGGCCTTGAAAAGGCCCATTTCCCCGCCTCTCATCGCCTCCGGGCCCTTGGACTCCTCGGCGGCGATGCGGCGGAATTCCGTCTCCGGCGCGGTCGCCAGCCGTCTCAGGACCTCGACGGCCCGGTCCTCGGCCGCGAGCAGGATCTGGCTCACCTTGTAGCGCTCGGGCAGGAGGAAATCCTTCTTATGCTCCTCGTAGTAGGCGGCGACCTCCTGATCATCGACCCGGAGGGTCTGGAAGATCATGGCCGTGTACATCTCGACGAGCAGGCGGTCGAGAAGCGAAGCCTCGGTCGGCGCGGCCTCGGCTTCCTGGGCGGCCTCCGAGTCCGCCAGCTTCTTCAGGTACGCCTTTTTCTCGGCCTCGGTCGAGGCGACACCCTGCTTGTGCGCCGCGGCAAGGAGGAGTTTCTCCTCGACGAAGCGGTCGAAGAGCCGGCTGAGCGACTCCGCGTCAAGCTGCGCCTCCCGGCCGACACCGAGGGCCTCGACGTAAGCGATGAAGTCGTCGTTGGTGAAGGTCCGGTCTTCGACGACGAGAATGGTCAGGCCTCTTTTCTCGGCCGCGACCTGGATATCGGGCGCCGTCGAGAAACCGATCGCCGGGCCGGACCCGGACTCGGGCCCGCGCCGGCACGCAACGATGGCCAGGCAGACGGCGACAATGATTGCCATCCGTTCTCCCCGGCTTCTCCGGTCGGCGGTCATCCTCAACATTATCAATTCATTATAGTCTAACTCGATAACTCCTTCAAGACGAGGACGGTTTCATCGAGGAACGGCCGGTCGCCTTCGCTCCGCAGGGCAAGCGACAGGACCGCCTGGGGGGAAAACGACCCCTGCCAGCGCTTGAGGAGCGGGGCGATCCGGGTGTAGTCCACCGGGCTCTCCGGCGTGAACTTCAGGAGAAGACGCGGCCCCGAACGGTCGAGCGAGGCCAGGCGCAGCCGTTGGGCCATGAACTTGACCGCGCCGTAGCGGAGGAGGCTCTCAACACTCTCCGGCAGAGGGCCGAAGCGGTCGACGATTTCCTGCCGGATCCGGTCGAGCTCTCCCAAGTCGTCGAAGGAGGAGAGCCGCTTGTAGATGTTGAGCCGCAGGTTGACCTGAGGAAGGTAGTCCTCGGGGATGCGGACGTTCACTTTGAGATTGAGCTCGGTCTTGGTCTCCTCGACGCGCTCCCCGCGGAGCTCCCGGACGGCCTGGTCGAGAAGGTGCATATAATAATCGAAGCCGACCGCCTCCAGTGTCCCATGCTGGCGGTGGCCGAGAAGGCTTCCCGCGCCCCGGATCTCGAGGTCCTTGGCGGCCAGCCGGAAGCCCGACCCGAGGGCGCTGAACTCCTTGAGGGCTTTGAGCCGCTCCCGGGCGAGCGGAGTGAGCTCCAGGAACGGCGGCACCAGGAAATAGGCGAACGCCTGACGCGACGAGCGGCCGACGCGGCCGCGAAGCTGATAAAGCTGGGCCAGGCCGAAGAGGTCGGCCCGGTCGACGATGAGGGTGTTGACGAGGGGAATATCGATCCCGTTCTCGATGATGGTCGTCGAAACGAGGACGTTGGCCTCGCGGTTGATGAAAGCCAGCATCCGCTTCTCGAGCACGGCCCCCGTCATCTGGCCGTGGACGGTGACGACACGGGCCTGCGGAGCGACGCCCTTGATAAAGGCGGCGATCTTATCGATGTCCTCGATCCGGTTATGGACGTAGTAGACCTGACCGCCGCGGGCGAGCTCCTGGCGGATGGCCGTGCCGATGAGCTTGGCGCTCCACGGCGTGACGACGGTGTGGACGGCCAGGCGGTCGCGGGGTGGGGTCTCGATGAGGCTGATGTCCCGCAGGCCGGAGAGGGACATGTTGAGCGTCCGCGGAATGGGCGTCGCGGTGAGGGTCAGGACGTCGATCGACGCGCGGAGCTGCTTGACCTTCTCCTTGTGGCCGACGCCGAAGCGCTGCTCCTCGTCGACGATGAGCAGGCCGAGGTCGCGGAAGACGACATCGCCGGAGAGGAGGCGGTGGGTCCCGATGACGATGTCCACCTGGCCCGACTTGAGGTCGGCGATAAGGCGCGCCTGCTCGGCTTTCGACTGGAGCCGGGTCAGGGCTTCGACCCGGAGGGGAAAGAGGACCATCCGCTCGCGGAAGGTGTGCAGGTGCTGGCTGGCCAGGACCGTCGTCGGGCAGAGAACGGCCACCTGCTTCCCGTCCATGACGGCCTCGAAGGCGGCCCGCATGGCGACCTCGGTCTTCCCGTACCCGACGTCGCCGCAGAGGAGCCGGTCCATCGGCGCCGACGTTTCCATGTCGGCCCGCACATCGCGGATGGAACGGAGCTGGTCGTCGGTCTCCTCGTAGGCGAAGGTCTTGTCGAACTCGCCCTCCCAATCCCCGCCTCCACTGAACGCGTGCCCGGCGACCGAGCGGCGCTTGGCGTAGAGCGCGAGGAGTTCCTCGGCGATCTCCTTGACCGCCTTCTTGGCCCCAGCCTTGGTTCTCTCCCAGGTCTGGGTCCCGAGCTTGTCGAGGATCGGCCCGTCGCCTCCGAGCCGGGAGAACTTCTGGACAAGGCTGAGGTCCTCGACCGGAACGAGGAGCTTGTCGCCATCGCGGTAGTGGATCTCGATGAACTCGCGGCTGTGGCCCTCGACCTCGAGCCGCCGGAGCCCCTCGAAGACCCCGATCCCGTAGTCGGAATGGACGATGTAATCGCCGGCCCCGAGGTCCTGGAACTGGGACAGAAAGGCCCGGCGCGCGGGCCGGCTGACGATGACCTTCTCCTCAGTGAAGACGTCCTTCTCGGCGAAGAAGGCGACTTTTTCGGCCGGATAGGCAAAACCCCGGGCCAGGGCGCCGACGAGCAGGACAACCTCGCCGCGCCGGGGGACGAAGAGGGCCGTCGCCGCGTCCGCTGTCTGAACATCGGCGTCGGCGAGCAGGCTCCGCAGCCGCTGCCGCGTGCCCGCGTTTCCGAGAAAGATGTAATTGAGGTCGCGTTCCTCCTGCCGCCGCTTGAGATATTCGATGAAGAAGGGGACGCGATTATCGAAGCGCGGGACGGCCTGGAAGCCGAAGGAAAATGTCTTCCGTTGTCCGGGGGCTCCCAGGTCCAGAAAGGCCGCGGCCTCCTTCTTGACCTTGGTCCAGAGCGCGGGCGGGAAGAGCGATTCGGGCGCGAGCGAGAAGATGCCCGCCTCGAGGTGTTCGGCGTAATGGTCATGGAGAAGGTCCAGCGTCTCCCGCCAGTCCTTCTCGACCTCGTC
>Ga0224495_10001589_pt1 | contig 15815 bp, 10 predicted proteins | sample SF_Jul11_sed_USG_FD_168128 | JGI IMG/M metagenome (GOLD analysis project Ga0224495, IMG submission 168128) | Sediment microbial communities from San Francisco Bay, California, United States - SF_Jul11_sed_USGS_4_1 | ecosystem: Environmental > Aquatic > Marine > Sediment | place: USA: California... | reverse complement strand
GTACAAATTGTGCCGTGTTTCGTTTCATACCACGAAACAATACACAAAATACCCGATGGCGCAAGTCTAAAATATGGATTTTTCAAAGAATCTTAAAAAATTTGCTTCACACCGCTAAAATCTTACGTATTTTCTTTTTTAACGTCAAACTGCTTCCAGGAAACGAAGCTGGTCGTTGCCAGTACCAAATGCGCGATTGTTTCCATTGATTCTTCCAGTGAAATATGATACTGCTCCTCCATTGGCAGCAGGTCCAGATACTTTTCTCCAAAAACCCGACGCGCTATTAACTGAGACATCACATAACACAAAAACGTCGCCCACAACCATATTTCGACAGGCGTATTCTTAATCAGGTTGCGAATCACGTTACGGCGATAAATAAACCAGACCCCGACAATACCTGCAATAATATAAACACCCTTTGTTGTTCCCGCAAAGTGCCACTCTCTACAGAAAAAACCGACACTGAGAACGAATAACATCTTCGCAAGCTCATTGCCTCTGCGCCAGGCAAGCAGCCCATAACTGACAATTGATATCAACGCCAGCGGCAACGCTATCTGTTCGAGTATGCTTCGTCCGCACCAATGTTCAAGCTGGAAATGACCCAACAGGTACACAGCAATAATGGGAGGCATCCACAGCAAAAACGGCCAAAAAGAAATAGCTGTTCTACGTGGTTTCAGTAATGCATCCATGTCGTTTGTCATGATCATTTAATCTTTAAGCATTTAATTGATAAATTGTCATTCCAGGATTCTTGAGATTTCTTCGATCTCTTCGTCGCTCAGTATCCAATCGCCGGCCTGGACGGTTTCTTCAATTTGGCTTTGTTTTCGCGCGCCGACGATGGCGGCGGTTATTTCCTCTTTTCGCAGGACCCACGCAATTGCTAATTGAGCAACTGTTTTTCCATTGCGTTCGGCAATGGGCCTAAGCGATTCGATGATTGATAGATTTTTCTGGAATTTCTCACCGTCAAAATTTGGGTCATTCAGTCGGTGGTCATCAGCAGCCAGTGTTCTCATATGCTCAGCGGAAAATTTGCCCGTCAGCAAGCCCTTCTGCATCGGACTGTATGCCACGATGCCGATACTGTTCTGGCCGCAATAGTCAATCATGCCTTCTTCGATATCCCGCCGGAGCATGCTGTACGGCGGCTGCAAACTGGCCGGCGGATAAATCGCCACCACCCGTTGCAGTTGCTCAACCGTGAAATTCGATGCCCCGATATTGCGCACCTTGCCCTGCTGCACCAGTGTCGCCATCGCCTCCCATGCCTCTTCAAGCTGGGCCTCCGGCTGCGGCCAGTGCATCTGGTAGAGATCGATCACATCCACGCCCAGCCGCTTGAGCGAATCCTCACACTCCTTGATGATGCTGTCGTGATCAAGGCAGTTAATCTTTTCACGTTTATCGTTCCACAGCAGGCCGCACTTGGTGGCGATCAGCGGCTTTTCGCGAAGTTCCCGCAAGGCCAGCCCCACGATAGATTCGGAGTGCCCGCAACCGTAGATCGGCGCGGTATCGATCCAGTTGATCCCGCCGTCGATCGCGGCCAGTATCGTCCGAATCGAGTCCGCATCGTCCTGCGGCCCCCAGCCGAACTGCCACGACCCGCCGATGGCCCAGGTTCCCAGCCCGATCACCGTCAGTTCCAAATCCGTATTGCCAAGTCGCCGTGTTCGCATATGCCAGTCTCTTCTAAACATAATAATAACCACGAAGTTCACGAAGGTTTTTAAAGTTATATCTTTATTTTTCTTCGTGCTTTTCGTGTTCTTCGTGGTGAATTTCACTCCGACAATTCTTCAAATGTCAATCGACGCTTAAACTATACCACGAAACCGCTCTTTCGGCAACGAATCAATCAAAAAATGAATACCGGCATTTCAACCGTAATGAATCCCGCGGACAAAATACAGGGCGTTCAGGGCGAGTGTATGGATGGGGCCGAAAATCCTGCTCATAACCATCCATGCGATAAAGATACCAAAAACCCGCAGACTGGGATGCGACATCAACAGGCGATACTTGTAGAGCATTTCACCCTGAAAGATAAATTCACCGATGGCCGTGCCATCCAATGGCGGCACCGGTATCAGGTTGAAGATCAATAAAATCAGGTTCAGCGTAAACAGGATACTGACCAGGACCGCCAGCCCTGCAAGAGGACCGTTACTGGTGGCCTCGACGACCCGTGTAAAGGTAATCGATGCAGGCGGATAGAAAATCCCCGCCGAAATGCCGATGTGAATGAGAATGCCGGCAATCAGCATAAGGATGAGATTTGCCGCAGGACCGGCCAGCGTTTTCAGGGCCGCCTGTTTGGGATAGGCCTGGGCCCAGTATGGATCATACGGCGTACTGGCCCAACCGATCATCCAGCCGCCGGACACAAACGACAATAGCGGCACAATGACCATACCAATCGGGCTTCGCTGAATATGCGGCACCGGGTTCAGCGTGTTCAGGCCGTGGCGGGTCGCGGTATGGTCGCCGAACAGATACCCGACATACGCATGCGCAAACTCATGCAGCACCACCGAAAACACAAACACGATATACCAGATAATACAAAGCTGTAAGGGCTGTAAAGATTCCATGAAATTTCCTTTATCGCCCTGCCGCCTTGAGGGCTTCGGTTGTGGTGTAGTATTTCGCGATCATGTTGGGTACTTCCCAATCGGGCAGTTTTCCGTCCTTAAGATACCGCAGGTATTTTTCCGTGACCTGCGCAAAATGGGCCTCGTGGCCGACGTGGTATTTATCGGGGATGTCGATCCGCCATTTTCCGTCCTGCAGGGAGGTCATTGTGATGCCGGGGTAGGCACCCTGCAGCGTCTTGTAAACGGCCCGATGAAGAACGTTGTCGATGTGGGCGTTGTCGTTGGCTTCCACATACAGGACGGGCTTGTAATTTTCTGCGGCGCCCTGCCGGATGATCAGGTTGGCGCGTGTGCCGCGCATGATGGAGTAATGCGTATCCCCCGTCCCCTCGGGCGCCTGAAAATTCCACGTTACCGACACTTTCGCGTGGACACCCTTGATCGTGTAATTCATTTCACCATTGGAGTAAACCCCCAGTTGGCCGTCCGTCACATACCCGCCCAGATAATCCGGATAGCTCTCAAGCCCGGTCACCTTGCTGAACTGTTCGGGGGTCAGTAACGTGGGCCATCGCTTGGCATTCAGCATCTGGATATCTTTCTTGTAGTATAAAATTTGCTCAGGAAAACATTCCCATTGAATCAAATCTACCAAATGCGTGGTCACATCGACCAGCCCCTCGCCTTGCTGATTTGTATCAAAATACCACGCCGGCCGCCTGAGAGGGTTTCCTGCGACGTACTTAAAGAAATGGTGGACGCTTTCCTTGGTCACTGCGGGATTCTCGAGGGTGCCTGTTTGCAGTTGACCGAACACCTCCGGAATTTGAGACAGTTCTTTTTGCAGGATCGTGGTGATTTCATGACGTTCGGTCATGATATCATACAGCAGCAGGCCGCGCCATTCGGCATCCTGAAAGGACTTGACCAGCAGCGGGAATTTTTCCGGCGTAATCACCATTGGCTTATCGGCCAGCACATTGAATCCGGCAAGAATGCTGCGGTTTATATAGTCTGTCTTCTTTGAGTTGTTGCCGGCAGTAACTACCACATTGCCCTTCTTTTCGGAAAGCATCCTTTTAAGATAATCCGGCCCGGTATAGACAACTTCATTCCAGCGCGTCGGGTCATCGAGTCGTGTATTGAAGCTCTCGATACGCTGAAGATGGCCTTCAGCATCCGGCCCTTCCGGAGCGTACACATGTACCGTCGAGTCAACCTGCGGATACATCGTTTTCTGCACCAGGGCCGCATGGAAGTGTCCCGGGTCCAGCGTGACCAGTTTCACTTCATTAGCGGCACCGGCAAACTGTGTCTGATTCGTTTGGCATCCTGTACTCACGATCAACAACGAGCTTAAAAGCAATCCAGTCCATTTTCGCATCATTTTTCCTTTGTTATTTTCGGTTTCGTTCAAATCTAAGGTCCTGTGAAATTATATGGCCTTCCTTTCGCAGCGACAAATGCTTTTTGTCCCGATCAAGGCCTCTATTCGCTGTATATCATCTTCTTTGTCATGCCGCCGTCGATAACGAAATTCTGGCCGGTGATAAAGCCCACTTTGTCCGAGCAGAGATACAGGACCATCTCGGCGATGTCTTCCGGTTTGCCGACCCGCCCTGCCGGATGCTGAGTGTGGTCTTCGTCGGAAAGTTTTGTCTCGGCCCGTCCGTGCTGATAGGCATCAGTGACGATCCAGCCGGGACTGATGCAGTTGACGCGCACCTTCGGCGACAGGGACATCGCCAGTGCATGTGTCAGCGCAACCAGTCCGCCTTTGCTCGCGGAGTAGGCCTCGGTATTCGCCTCGCTCATCAGTGCCCGCGTCGATGCGATATTGACAATCGCACCGTTGTTTTGTTCGAGCTGCGGTTTGCAGTGCTTGGCACACAAAAACGCCCCCGAAAGATTGACCCCCAGCACCGTCTGCCACTGCTCATGAGTCAAAGTTTCAATCGGCTGATTGCAGGCGGTCGCGGCGTTGTTGACCAAAATATCGATATGTTCGAATCGCCTGACCGCCGCATCCGCCATTTCCTGCACCGACGCCTCAGATGCCACATCGGTTACACAAAACAGCAGCTTTTGCGGCACATCTAAAAAGGCCTCGGCCTTCGCCTGCAGCGAACCGTCATGGTCGGCAATCGCCACATTCGCCCCGGCCCGAAGAAACTGCTGCGCAATACACAGCCCGATTCCACGCCCCCCGCCGGTGACAATCGCCGTTTTATTCGTAAAATCAATTTTCATCAACAACCCCTTTAATCAGACCGAATTCGTGTTTGAACATAGTCCATAATATGACATGACACCTGATTAAGCTGTTCTGTCTTCGGCAGCAAGTCAATAATCGTTTTCAGGTAACCGCAGTTGTAGAAAATGGGAAAATAGGGACGGTTACCTATTAATTGACAATCAAATAAATGACGGGGTTCGAAACAGGTAACTGTCCCTGTTATTGTGTATTAGTGGGCGTTACTGGACTTGAACCAGTGACCCCCAGCTTGTCGAGCTGGTGCTCTAGCCAACTGAGCTAAACGCCCTGAAATGACCTAAGTCATTGGAAGAGGGCTATATACACCAAAAAAAGCGATTTGTCAAGAGGGAAAATAAGGGCAAAAACAAGCCCGCGCATCCGGCCGGCGTAAAAGACAGGTGTCTTTTTGTTTGCCGGACTGTATTTTTACGGCTTCTGTATCGATTAAGAGCTTATCCTAATAACCGGGACCTTCTTTTTTCCGTGCTTTTGGCCGCCGTAAACCGGTGCTTGTCAGGGGCCAGGTTGCGTGTTATACTGGCCGCCATAGGAATTTGCCGCCAGCCCGCGGCTATGCAGGGCATTGACCGTAAGTTACGACTTCGCCCGCGGGACACGTAGCGAAGCGGAGAGCCGCGATAGCGAATTTGCTACCCTGAAGGGTATATTCAGATACAGGACGAACCGATGAAGCGCTTTATGGACCCGGATTTTTTACTGCAAACCAAAACCGCACAGACGCTCTACCACGAACACGCCGCACCCATGCCGATTTTCGATTACCACTGCCACCTGCCGCCGCAGCAAATCGCCGACGATAGCCGCTTCGACAACATCACACAGTCCTGGCTGGCCGGCGACCATTACAAATGGCGGGCCATGCGGTCCAACGGCGTGGACGAAAAATACATCACCGGCGACGCATCCGACCGGGAAAAGTTCGAAAAATGGGCACACACCGTCCCCTATACGCTGCGAAACCCGCTCTATCACTGGACCCACCTCGAATTGCGGCGGTATTTCGGCATCGAACAGCTGCTCAATCCCGATACGGCTGAAGCGATCTACGAAAAATCAAGTGCCCTGCTGAACAGCCCCGAATACAGCGCGCGCAACCTCATGCGAAAAATGAACGTCAAAGCCGTCTGCACGACCGACGACCCGCTGGACACCCTCGAACATCACCAGAAAATCGCCGCCGAAGGCTTCGAGATCAAGGTCCTGCCCACCTGGCGGCCGGACAAAGCCATGGCCGCCGAAAACGTGACGGCCCTGAACGCCTATATCAATAAACTCGCCGAGATCACAAACACGGATATCTCAACAATGGGCGACTACGACGACGCCCTCCGCAAACGTCACGAGTATTTCCACGAAAACGGCTGCCGTTTATCCGACCACGGGCTCACGGCCATGGTGGCCGATTATTCCGGTTTAGAGAAAAAAGGGCTGATGGACCCCATTTTTACAAAAATTCGCAAAGAGCAGGAACTGACACCAAAGGAAATCGACCAATTCAAATCCGTCATGCTGGTTAAATTCGCCCTGATGGACTGGCAAAAGGGCTGGGTCCAGCAATTCCATCTGGGGGCCATGCGAAATAACAACACGCGCATGTTCAATCAGATCGGTCCGGACACCGGCTTCGATTCCATCGGGGATTACATGACAGCCGAATCCTTATCGCGATTCCTCGACAGGCTGGACCAAACGGACCGCCTGGCCAAAACGATCCTGTACAATCTCAACCCCCGCGACAACGAAGTCCTGGCGACGATGCTCGGCAACTTCCAAGGCGGGGGCATCCCCGGCAAAATGCAGTTTGGTTCCGGTTGGTGGTTCCTCGACCAGAAAGACGGCATGGAAAAACAGATCGAGGTCATCTCCAACATGGGCCTGCTGAGCCGGTTCGTCGGGATGCTCACCGATTCCCGAAGCTTCCTGTCCTACCCGCGGCACGAATACTTCCGCAGGATCCTGTGCAATATCCTCGGCAGCGACGTCGAAAACGGCCTGCTCCCGAACGATCTGCCCCTGCTGGGGCAGATGGTAGAAGATATCTGTTTCAACAACGCCAAAGCGTATTTTGGAATCCTCTGAAAACACGTTATAGTGATCACGATTGAAATTTCCCGTTTCTACGCGGCTATGTAGCGTAATGACCGTAAGTGACGGGCTTACGTGCGGGAATTTATTACCCTTAAGGGTATATTGGCACAGATATTCGAGTATTGTATAAAAATTTACGATATACGTTCCGGAAACGTAATACGTAAAGAATAAGACAATGGTAGGGATTTCGTAAGCGTTCACGCGGTTCCTGCTTAAAAGGCCTGCCCTGAAAATGCCTTTAGCCCTGAGCTGTGCCGAAGGGGAAGCCGAATGGGATCGAATGTGTTTAGCCCGAAGGGCTTTGATACAATAGCCGGGGCTTTCAAGCCCCGGAAAGGAATGCCCACTCGTTTTTAAGCCCCGAAGGGGCGAAAGAAAACGGAAGTTGTATCGCCCCCTCGGGGCTTGCGAGCAGGAGAGAGTCCGCTTTCCGGTGGTTCAAACCACCGGCTATTATATTGCGCCCCTTCGGGACGATTGCAGGCGAAATACATACGGACATGTCAAAATACCGTATCAACCTCGGACGTTCTAACAGCGAAATCGCGCAAATGGCATCCCGGATAGAAGCGGAGCTGTTAGCCGTTCTGACGCCGCAGGAACAAAGATCCTTTAACTTAGAGCAAACTCTTCGGATAATCAACACAATCTTTGAACGGGCAATAGATGCTGACCACGATTAAAAATATCCTCTCGGCGGTCGCAGAGCGGTCTTTTGTGGATTACTGTAAAGATTATATCAGAGTAGAATTATCTGTTTATGCTTGAAGAAAAAGTTTAAGGGTGATATAATAATGTGGACTTGAGCGTTTATTATCTGAAAAGTTGAATCTGATAGAAATACAAATCAAAGGAGCATTTTTGATTATGAAAAAATGGATAATAATAGCATGTTTACTTTTCACTTGCTGTATAATTACAGGGTGCGGTGACTATTCCACTACAAATAGAAACTCATACAGGTCGCATTATTCGGACTTGATCAATCAACGAGGGGAACCCAGAGAAGTCATTACCATTGGTACAAATGGCGCATTCTTTAACTACAGTCCTCTGCCAATCGAAGAAGCCCTGCAACAAGAGCGTGATAATCCTTTTGTACATAATGTTTATGAAGTTGACAATCAAGGATATGTTTATCCTTAGAACTCAGTACAGAAAAAGAATTCTCACGCCCCTATCAAGGCATCCAATGCCTGCTTCGTACCTGTTGGCATCGATATAAAACCCGCCCTTTTTCCATGCTTTTGGCCACCGCAAGCCGGTGCTTGTCAAGGGTGGGGTTTGCGTGTTATACTGACCACGATTGAAAATGTCCCGCTGACCGGCGGGAAGGAACTGTCCCCGGCCAATGAGCAAAACCACGAATATATCATGGACGCCCGCGCAGCGGCAGGCGATTGAAACCGTCGGCCGCAATGTGCTGGTCACCGCCTCGGCGGGAACCGGCAAGACCGCCGTCTTATCCCAGCGTGCCGTGGACCGCATCGCCGACCCCGCCGATCCCGCCCGGGCCGACACGCTGCTGGTGCTGACCTTCACCGACGCCGCGGCCGAGGAAATGCGCAGCCGCATCGCCGAAACGCTCTACAAACGCTATCTCGAAACACGCGACCGCCGGCTCCGCCAGCAGCTTCTGCTGCTGGACCGCGCCTACATCAGCACGATCCACTCGTTCTGCAAACGCGTCCTGGTCGAATTTTTCTACCTCATCGAACTGGACCCCACCTTCGGCATCCTCGACGCGGACGAACAGCAGCTCCTGAAAACGGATCTGCTGGAAGAAACGCTCGAAGACGCCTGGGCGGACACCGAAACCAAAGACGACCTTGAGGCGCTGTTCGCCGGCAGACGGGTCCAGCCCGGCACCGGCAGTTTCGTCGATCACATCATCTCCCTGAACGATTTTCTGGACAGCGTCGTGGATCGCAACGCGTTCTACCAACGCGCCGCCAACGCCAACAAGACCGACACCGAATCCCGCCGGTTCCTCGAACAGATGCAAAAAAATATCCTGCTGGGAAAACTCGACCAGTGCCGCCGCCAGTTGGATCATGCCCTGACGCTGGACGCGGCACTTTGCGAAGCACGCTATGCGGCATCGCATATTCAGGAAGAAGTTATACCGGTCATCACGGCCTGCATCGAGCTTATTAAAAAGAATAAATATGATTCCTGTATTGATATTTTGTCAAATTTGAAATTCGGACAGTTGCGAAAGAAAAAAGATGTCAATCTGACCGAACATCAGCAGGCCTCTATCAAAGAACCCGTTGACCAGGTTAAAAAAGAACTGAAAGCATTGGCCGACTTCGCCCTGCTGTGCCCGCCCTACCGCGACAAAATCGCTCCGCAGGCGGCCGCGCAGACAGAAACCCTGCTGAAACTGATGCGGCGGTTCCATGAAAAATACACCGCCGCTAAACAGCGCCGCAACGTGCTGGACTTTGCCGACCTCGAACATCGCACGCTCGGTCTGCTGCAAACCCGCCCCGAAGCCGCGAATAAACTCAGGGAGCGCTTCGAGCATATCTTCGTGGATGAGTATCAGGACATCAACGCCCCGCAGCAGCGGATCCTGGAACTGGTCTCGCGCGACGGCAATGTGTTCGTCGTCGGCGATATCAAGCAGAGCATCTACGGGTTCCGCCAGAGCCGCCCGGAAATCTTTCTGTCCCAGCTTCAAGACGCAAGCGACGTATCAAAACCATCAAAAGGGCCCGGACGTGTGGACCTCAAGGACAACTTCCGCTGCCGCGGCGAGGTCATCGACTTCGTCAACGCCCTCTTCCGGCGAACCATGACCGCCTCCGTCGCGGAAATGGACTATGACAACCGCGCCGAACTGGTCAGCGGCTTTCCGTATCCGCCTTTTAAAGTCAATGACGGTCCCGACCGGCCGGTCGAGCTGGTCCTGCTGGACGAACAAAGCGCCGAAGGCGAGGACGACAACGCCGGCGACAATGAGTCCCCAACCGCTTCCGTCAGCGCCGCCCAGCGGCAGGCCGCATGGATCGCCCGCCGCATCCAAAAAATCGTCGGCGCACAAACCGGCAGGCCCGAATTTCAGGTCTATGACAAAAAAACCGGCACGTTCCGCGATGTCGAGTACCGCGACATCGTCATCCTGATGCGCTCGCTGTCCCATAAGGCCCAGGACTACACCGAAATTCTGCGTCTGGCCGGTGTTCCCGTCAATTCCCAGAGTGCCTGCGGCTACTTCGAAACCACCGAAATCTCCGACTGCCTGACGCTCCTGAAAGTGTTGGACAATCCGGATCGCGATATCGAATTTGCCGCCCTGCTGCGAAGCCCGGTTTTCGGCATCACCGACGACGAACTCACAAAAATCCACCTGCATTCCAAACACAAGCCCGGCTTTTATCACGCCGTCAAAAACTACGCTGCCAGCGGCGAACAAACCGAACTGGCCCAAAAACTGAACCTGATCCTGTCACAGATCAACGACTGGCGGCGGCAGGTTCACATCGGCTCGCTGGCGGATCTCTTAGACAGCATCTTCCGCGAAAAGGGCCTGCTGCAATTTTACGCCGCCCTGCCCAACGGCTCGCAGCGATGCGCCAACCTGCTGAAACTGCACGACCACGCCATCCGGTTCGAGCATTTCCGAACCACCGAACCGGGTGCGGCGTTAGGGCGATTCGTGGAGTTCCTCGAAAAACTGGACGAGGCCCAGCAGGACTGGGCGCCCGCCGAACCGGACAGTTCCAGCCGCAACGCCGTGCGGATTATGAGCATCCACAAAAGCAAGGGACTGGAGTTTCCGGCGGTCTTCGTCGCGGAACTGAACACGCCGTTCAACACAAAGGACTCCTCCGGCCAGTGCCTCATCGACGCCGGTCTCATCGGCCTGCAGATTCCCGACCCGAAGAACCGCGTCCGGTTCCCCACGATGGCACATCAGGTCATCGCCGAGCAGGTGCGCCGGCGAAACGTGTCCGAAGAAATGCGTATCCTGTACGTCGCCCTGACCCGCGCCCGGGAAAAACTCATCCTGACCGGCAGCAAAAAACAGGACGCCTGCAAAAAACTCCTGAGCCGGCGTGCCGCTTCCATCAACGATTGGGAGGTCACCGGCGCACGGTGTCATCTGGACTGGATCCTGACCGGCTTTTCGAATCAGCAACCGCTGCACACGCTTTTTGAAACCGACAACGAAGAAAATCTGGTTGATGACCGGCTCTTCGCCCCGCTGCGTGTCAGCCGTGAGCGTCTGAAGACCCTGACGCAGGAAATCCTCGACGCCAAGCGGTCGCTGAAAAGTGTGACCGAGCCGCCGAAACCCAAGACGTCTGCGGACAACGCCGCGAAAGAGGCCTTCCAATCCATCCAAGACAACCTGCAATGGGCCTATCCCTATTCGCTCATCACACAAACCCCCGCCAAACTGAGTGTCAGCGCGCTGACGCATCGGGATGACGAATTTTCAGAAATAAAGTCAGAAATAAAGGAGTCAGAAATAAAGGGGTCAGACACCTTTAAATTGACCGACAAACCGGATTCACTGGCTCTGGGGTCGACGGTGCATCTGGTTTTCGAACATATCGACCTGTCCGGCCCGGTGGATGCCGAAGCGGTTCAGTCAACCATCGCCAAGCTGGCAAAGACAGGCCAAATGATACAGTCGCTTGCGGCGGGAATTGATGTTTCAGGGATCGTTTCATTTTTCGACAGCGACCTGGGCCGGTTGGCGCAGCAGGCCGGCAACACGGTCCTTCGTGAGTGGCCCTTTACCTATGCCCTGAATGCCGCCGACGTCGGGGCAAAAACCACCGGCGAAACCGTCGTCCTGCAGGGCATTATCGACATGCTGATTCCAACGTCAGAAGGGCTTGTCATCGTGGATTTCAAATCGGACCGTGTCGGTGAAAACGAAATTGGCGACCGCACCGAAAAATACGCGCAGCAACTGCGCCTCTACGCCCGCGCCGCCGCCGACATCCTCAACAAACCCGTCTCCTCGGCATGGCTGTATTTCCTCCGGCCCCGCAAGGCCGTTGAAATAAAAGTGGAAAACAGCTGATTCTTCCAAAAACGGATGGGCAGGCGCACCAAAAAGGCCCGTCCAATGAACGGGCCTTCTTTATATGATTCACACCTCCTCCAAGAGGGCGTGTTATACCTTATTTTTTCCGCCGCAACAGCAAGCCGCCTAATGCCAGTAAAGCCAGCGTCGCCGGTTCGGGAACAATCGCTCCGCCAACGCCGACGCCCCACTCTTCAAAACCGTCGTCGGCGCCCCCGTTTGCTCCAAACTCTGAGTAGAGATAAACGTAGTCACCGCCGGTAAACAGCGAATCAGCAATGTACATGGTTACATCGCCCTGCCCGCTGCCTGCGTTGAGCGAGTAGTTCATGAGAACCTCGCTGTCTTCGATCGCATCCATGTCCCAGATAAGATTTGTAAGACTTGAATAAAACGCAATGTCGCCAGTCGACTCCAGATATACCTGTACCCTGTCAAGCGAGAAGGCGGCGCTGCTGTTTTGATTGATATCCAGGCAAAATTCCCGGTAAATCGTCCCATCCCCATTTATCGCAACGGTAGGAACGTCACTGAGAAGCAGCGAATGTGTCCAACTATTATCCATATCATAGCCGGCCTCGATTGCACCGTCGGTGTTATATCCTTTCTCAATACCGGTTTTCTGTATCCTCACGAAAGAATCGAATACGCCGGTCCCTGCGGAACTGTCCGGGTCGATCTGCATGAAATAGCCGCCGTCGATATGTCCATCTGCACCGGCAGTGGTAAGGTCAAGCGTTACCGCACTGGATAGCTGAGCTAAAAACACCACACATAATCCAGCACACATCCTTATCGCGCTGTTTACGGTGTCTTTCTTCTCTTTCACCTTTCCTCTCCGATGCATATACAAATACAGTATCTTTCTGTTTTTGGGGTATGCAAAAAGACCTGAATCTTTCCTACACACCTCCCCCGAGTTTATACTTCTCTTATCCGTAGAATACCCTAACATGCTATAAGGGTCAACAATTTTTTTATTGTGCAGTTCTGTGTCTTCTTTGACCCCTTATTCTATCTCCTTCAAAAAGCTAAACTTAAAACACAATAGCGAGACTCAAAAAAATATTTTTTGAAATTATTGCAACCCAGAGGCCTGTTGAGACGGCTTTTTGAACGGTTTCTCCTCGTCCACAGGAAGAACCGGCTTTTCGCTGATCCTAATATCTGCTGGACGATTTCGACCTGTTTCGCCCCCAATTCACGAAGAAATACCGCAGGGCGTCGATGGGGTGGTCGTGGGCGCCGTCTTTGTGGGGCAGTTCGGTGGGGATGCTGTCTTCGGGGTAGTGGTAGCAGCGAAAGGCCTTGATCAGTGTTTCGCATTTGGGGGAAATGATCAGGTGCGAGGCGCCGTCGCCGGACAGCAATGCAGCGCGGATTTTTTCGATGCCTTCGAGGATGCCGCTCTTTTTATACTTGCAGCGAATGCCCTTGTCTTTGAAGACCTTGATCTCGCTGGTGCCGGTGACGCCGTTTTTGGCTGCGCCCGCCGGATCGCAGAAGGTCATCGCCACGGCCGGCTCGGCGCACGGCGTTTGCGCCATGATTGCCTCGGCGTTGGCCGCGGCGGTCCTGCGGTCGCGCACATATTCGTCGATCACGCGCACCATGCCGTCGGCGTCCGGTTGAATCCACAGGCACACCAGCGGATTAACGAAGCCGAAATCCACCGCGCGGTACAGGGGCAGGTTGGGGTCGTAGCTCACCGGCCGGACATGAACCGCCGGATCGAACTCGTCGAAGACCGCATTCTCCAAGTGCGGCCGCAGGCAGAGCATCTCCGCCTCGAACCCGGCGCGGCTGGAACGGCGCATCTGGCTGATGACATCGTCGATCTTGAGATAACCGTTGGCATGTCGGGCCTTGCCCTGGCAATCATTGTCCAGCGGGCACCGGCTGCACGAGCGGTCGCTGCGGCAGGGCTCGATGACCTCCCAGACGCACCACTTGAAGACGGGGATGCCGCTGTCGGGTGCGGCGTCGATGAGCCGCTGCATGTGGCCGTAGGGTTTGTGCATGGTGCTGAACATTTCCATCGCCGCGACGAGGTTGTTTTTGCTTTGCGTGATGAACTTGGCGGCGTTGAAGACGTCCGTCTCGAACAGCTCGACTTCGTCGCAGCGCAGCTTGTGAACGTGCTGGCCGCGGACCGACGCCGACGATTGCGGCAGGATCTGCACCTCGGCGCCGTTCGTAAACGCGCACGATTCTTTCAGCATCCTGCCGGACAGGTGATCGCTGAATTGTGACTCGACGAAGTCACGCAGGTAGCCGAACATCCGCCCGGACTGCGCCAGCGAGCCGGCCAGGATCCGCGTCTGACAGTACGGCTTGAACACCCCCTCCAGCAGCGTCGCAACGGCTGCCAACTGCGTCTTGCCGCCGGCACGATTGGCCCACACAATACAATCGCCACTCCTGGGAACGCGGGCGTCCCGCCGGCCGTTTAAGGCATTTGAATTTTGAACATTTGAATTTGTTTCGAATTTCGTGCTTCGAGTTTCGGATTTGTCCTTGTTCCTGTATACCTGTATACCTGCATTCCTGTATACCTGATCTCGACTGTACGCGTACCACAAATAATCAAACGGGCTCGCATGATGCCCGCACACATGCCGGTCCGGCACCCGCACATCGGCAAATTCCTTGAGATACTTCTTCAGTTCATTCCGCGACCCCGGCGGAACATCCCGATATACCTCAATCGATTGACGCACCTTCTTCGTTGATACTTTTTGTGTTGTCATAAAAAACTCCTTCATGAAAAATTTGAAAATTCCATTGATCCTGTCGGGATCATATAACAATAGCCGCGGGTGCAGGCACCCGGCGTAAAAGCGTGGGGCGGCAGGGCCGCAACATCGGTCTCATGCCGCAAAATACAGAAAAATATAGAAAAATAAAAATTTGCGTGAACTTTTCGCTCGAACCGGAGATAAACAATATATAGCGTTTCTTCAAAGGGACATTCTACATCGTTTTTTGATCTTTCTCGGGGCAGTGATGAACATGGGTTCATCCCCCGTTAAAACGATTTCAGGAAAAGGAGAAAACCATGAAAACGCGACGCATTTCAATCCTCACGTCTACCGTATTACTTGCCGCCGGCCTGATGGTGCCAGGATGCCACCGGGCTGAGCATCACCCCCCGGCCAAGGACATCGTAGACACCGCGGTTACGAATCATTTTAACACGCTGGCGACTGCACTGACTGCGGCCGACCTGGTCGATACACTCAAAGGGCCGGGGCCGTTTACGGTGTTTGCTCCCACGGATGAGGCATTTGCAAAACTGCCTGAGGGAACACTGGACAAACTGCTCAAGCCCCGGAACAAGGAAAAACTGGCGTCGATTTTGACCTATCATGTCGTCTCGGGCAAGGTGATGGCCGCCGATGTCGTGAAACTGTCCAAGGCCACGACCGTCAACGGCCAGAGCGTCAAGATTACGGTGGACCATGGCACGGTCAAAGTCAACGATGCCACCGTCACACAAACCGATGTTGAAGCATCCAACGGTGTGATCCATGTAATCGACACAGTCTTGCTGCCTAAATAAGCACCCCGGTTTGTTTTTTTTTATGCGGACAACGCATTACAAAGAGTGCCCGCTTGCCAGGGACGGTTTATTAAAAATAACGGAAATAAACTAAACACTTTATAATTTTACTGTCCAATTTCATTTTCGTTCTTTAACCCTTAGTGGAGCCAATAGCTTATGTCGCTTGTAATGATAAAACCGAGCAAGCTCTCTGCGTTTGCTTTTTCGTTTGATACAGCGTCT
>Ga0224495_10001588_pt1 | contig 15817 bp, 12 predicted proteins | sample SF_Jul11_sed_USG_FD_168128 | JGI IMG/M metagenome (GOLD analysis project Ga0224495, IMG submission 168128) | Sediment microbial communities from San Francisco Bay, California, United States - SF_Jul11_sed_USGS_4_1 | ecosystem: Environmental > Aquatic > Marine > Sediment | place: USA: California... | reverse complement strand
ATCGCACTACCGCGCCAAGCTCACGTTCCGACACCCCACCATCGGAATGCCTGATACACTTAAGCAAGGGTTAGGGTTGTTGCCGCATCAGTTCCGACACCCCACCATCGGAATGCCTGATACACTTGCAGCGGTCGGCGAGGTCGGCGAATATCTGTTCCGACACCCCACCATCGGAATGCCTGATACACTAGGTCGTACGCAATCGCTTGTTTTGATTGTGAAGTAGTCTTAAAAAAGCTCAACTTGCTCCGGCATGTTGGGCTTTTTTCTTGTAGGTTTTTGGCCAAAAAACTCACGGGTCATCGCGTACTGTTTATCGGTCACAAGGAAAAAGGCTACTTGCGCGCCTGCCGGAATGCCCAAGCGGATGCGCTGGATCGTGGCTTCGGCAACCGCCATTGTGGGGAAGTGGCGTACATAAAGTGAGTTTTGCAACTGGAAGAAATTTTCTTGCAACAGGCTTTTGCGGAATAGAGTGTAATCGCGCCGTTCCTCGCGTTCTATCATCGGGCAATCATAAACTGAGATCACCCACATCACGCGCCATCCGTTGACCGCCATTTCTCATCGACACCGTCAATAACTATTCCTTCGGGAAGCGCCAGTTTCTTGCCCTTGCCATCAAGGATGCACACGAAACTGGCGATGCTCGCGTCAATCGCGGCGTGCAGCCGCATGTCCTGCCCCGCTATGCGCACAGGGAGTTTTACAAAACCGAGCAAATAGCGTTTGGCGCGGCTGTCGAATTCCGGCGCTTCGCTCCAAGTATCAGCATCATCGGCTAGATGCATGTCTACCAAAAAGCGATACGGCTCGATGAAATCGTCCGCTAAGTTGAACGCATTGCCCGCGTTACAATGTCCCAAGCCCAATGTGCCATTGAGTCCAGCGGAGGCCAACGAGCGGGCAATCATGGCGCGCAACACGGCGTAGCCATAGTTAAGGCGTATGTTTAGAGGATCTTCCGCGCCTTCCTTGCTGCGCTTGAACGTATCTGGGAACAGGTTATTCCAATAGTGTTTCGCACCTTGGCCTTCCGCGTTGCTTTTGTCGCCATACTGCACTTGCGTTGCGAGGCGCTCCAAGCGCAATGCGCCGTTGCGTTTCAGACCGCGCAAGGCGTATGCTTGCATGGATAACTTGGTTGAAATAAGTTGTTGCCATAACTCGCCGCGTTTCTCGCTGGCATCCAGTGCAATTTGTTGCCGCAGCCTGCCTGCATCCAATCTCGTTGCGGCAAGCGGAACCTGCATGGCGCACGGCATGTGTCTCGCATCGGTTACCATGACCGCTGCTCCAGCTTCGGCGAGTGCGCGCAAGACGGCGACCGAGAGCGTGGTGGTATGATGTTCGAGGCAAAGTACTGCCACGTCCTTGGGCGAAACGAATGCATGGTCGAAGCCATCAAGCTCAATTTTTAGCCGCCCCGTATCAATGCGTAGGTGGGCGGGGTTTTCGATGACGAGGATGCGCTGTTCAGACATCGATTACTTTAAACCTTGCTAACGCACTGCCTGAAGCAGTCAGTAAACCATATTCGGATGACATATCTGCCACTCCCAGAGTTTCAGTGATGGGAGCCATAACTAACATTCCCCCACTCTGAGCTTTGATTTGTCTGACAAGATATAGCCTCTCGCTTTGGATATCCATCACTGTGTCACTTCTAAAAAATCGGACTGTTTCAACAGATGGCTTTGTTGCTTGTTGTCCTTCCAGGTGAGTAACGGGGTGAGCTGATTTGAATCGGCCATTTTCCAATACCATTTCCAGATAAGCATAGCCGTCATGCAAGAGTCGTTTTTCATGTTTTGGCTTTGGTAAAGGGTGTTGAACAGTAAATGTTCCGTCAGTGCTCATGTAACCTCGCCCGATTTTTTGGAGGCAAAAAACTTTCTTGATTTCTGTCCTGTGATCTCGATGAAAAAATGGCACTGCAAATATTTCCTTAATTGAATTGCCCATATCTTTTCGCCGATCAAATTCTTCCAGAACAATCTTGCGTACCGAGGTGCTAACAATATCGTTAATGTTTTTGCGTGTTTGTTCGGCAGTGTCACCAGCCAAATCCAAAATGGATTTCTTGCGTGCCAATCGTGCCGGGTTGTCTCCTTCTGGATAAATCACTCTGTAGGCGAAGTCTTGGAATAAACGCCCCGCTTGATAACGATCTGTTTTAATCGAGATGCGGCATTCGCGCACAGCATCGAGTGCGGCAGTACGCACGGTGCGCAAAGGCGGTTCTGGCACTTCAAGGTGTAACCGTGTTTCATTTTTAATGCGGCGCTCGCGTTCTTCCGGTGTTTCTCCGTCACGGGGCCGCATCCTTTCGGCGGCAGCCTTGTAATTCTTTGCCATTTGTTGGAATAGGCTGCGTGAGGTGAGTGCCAGCGTGATGGCATCAATCAGGTGGTGGCGATGGTCGAGGCGTTTATCTGGGCGTCGGTTGAAATCAAAACCGGGGTTCGCGTTGCGGTCTTCACTTCTGACTGGATGCCCTTCAAGATATTTTCTAAGTTTATCGAAATCCTCTTTCAAAAGGATTTTTGCGGGAAGTGGCTTGCCTTTTTCATCTAGCGTTCCGCCAGTGTCCAGTACGGGCAGATTGTTTTCATAACGAACCTCTGGAATTACGGTTTCTAGTTTCCAATTACGGCGCAGCATAGCGGTGAGTTCGCCGCGCGAAATGGAAACTTTGTTTGGGCAAAGGCTTTCCAGCCATTTCGCTGCTTCTTTTGCGATCCATGAGGTTTGGTGAAACTGGCGATCTGCAAATCCGTTCACAGATTCATCAGTTAATACTTCACGTTCAAAATCTTTAAGGCGTAGCAGCTTGGCTTTGCGGTAACGCTTTTTTGTTTCAAATCGGGTGGCAGCGGCTTCGATGGATTGCCAGCGATCTGTATTGCCCCATCTTTCCCAAGGTGTGATGTCACCCTTTTCTTGGTTGCAGCCATGGTGAGCAAGCACGATTTCAGAATTCTTCAAACCTACTTGTGTGAGCGATTTCGGGATGATGTGTTCATATTCTGTCGCGCTACCTGATAGCGCCTCTGCAAGGCTGATATTCTTGTTGCAGTATGGGCAAAAGCTTTTGTCTTGCTCTACCCAAAGCAGGTAACGCCGAATCTTGGATGGCGTCGGCGTTTGATGGTGCGCGCGAATTTCCTTTTCCGCTTCGCGCCGCGCCTTGTTTTGCTTGTTTATGTCGCTTTCACGCTCGTTGCGGCGGCTGATGCCCAAGCTCATCTCGCGCGCCATTTCAACCACGATTTCGGCTAGCTCATACTTTGGTTTCATCTCGGCAAGTTCATTAATCATCTTGTTAATCGTCCAACGAATTTGACGTAATGAGCCATCAACCACGGCATTGCCAGTAGGCTCAGGCGTCGGTAGTTGATCCATGCGCTTGATTTCGCGGTTAAATGATTTTGGGTAACACACGCGAATGGCGGCTTCTTCATCTATGCGTTTCATATCGTCTTGCCAATCACCAGGCCAGCTCGGTTCTGCCATCCAGCCAGCGAGATTGTTCAATGCTTTGACGGAGTAGGATGCGCGCCCCCCGTCAAAATCCATTTTGCTCAAGCGGTCGAAATTGTCGTGCTCCTTGATGTGGTTGATGAAGGCGATCAATTCGATGTAATTTGCTCCACGTTTGTTTTTCGGCTTGTTATGGAATTCATCCATATATGCCTTTTGATTATTGAAGGCAAGCTGGTAGGGTTTTATATTGCCCTTTGATGCAATTTGATTTGGCCATTCTGGATCATCCAGTTGCTCGGGTGAGCCGAGTTCCGCTAGAAAGTTGATGACGGCAATCTGAGTTTTATCATCCAATGCACGGAAGGTTTGCTCAAGATTTGCTGCGCGTTCTGGGTGTTTCTTTGAACTGTACCTATCCAGTTTGCGCAACGCTGCCAATGTGCTATTGCCAAGAAGCTCTTCGCGGCTGGCGCGTTCAAGGTTTAGTCCTTTAGTTTCTGGTTTTGCGCATCCTGCATTTTTCAAAGCTTCATAGATTTCATCGAATTTCACCTTGTCGTTGCTATCAAGCAAATTTCTGATGACTCGTTTTTGATCCGGCGTGATGGATGCGGCACGTTTGCCAGCACCCCAGCGCAAATCTGCAAGCGTCTTTTCAATGCGAAAGCGCTGAAAAGCCATTTGTGCCCGTGGTGCGCGTGGCAGCGTCGGTTCGAGTCCGCATTGTGCAACCAGATCAGCAGCCGATTTCAGCGGGCGCTGATAGAACAGTGCTTCATAAAAATATTCGCGGATAGGCTTGCCATTATGTGTATCAGTGAGGATATCGTGATGCTTGGCTTGCGTATCCCAGATGGCGTTGAATTCATACTCGACGTGAATCTTACGGAGTGCGTAGAGGTTCTTTGGGGTATTCGATTCTTCGCCTTTTTTACTCTTCGGTTCGTCGCTGTTCTCCTTAACCTTGAGCTTGGTTGGCAAGCCGCTTTCCATGCGCTGTAGCAGATATTGCCCAAGCGTAATGCCAGTATCGTTTTCGTCTTTGAGCGTAATCCCGCGTTCTGTGGCAAGTGCTCTCATGACAAGGCTGAGTTCGCTGGAGCCTTCCGCGACTTCGCCTTTTTTCTTGGCCTTGAACTCGCCCTTGTATCCACGCCGTTTGGAAAGGCGCAGGAAGATACGCAATAAGTCGTCAAGCTCGACGCGCCCGGTTGCAGCTTGGGCGCGTAGATAGGGTAAGGTGCTGCCATCATCAGGTGCAATTTCTTCGCGCTTTAGTCCGAGCAAGCTGGCAAGATTTGCGATGCGCCGCAGACGTGAAGCACGCCGATCAATCTGGCGGCGTTGCATCCGTGCCTTGCGCCGCCCAGCCTTCTTGGAAAACAAACCAGCTTGGCCATTCTCCAATGGCTCATTGAAAATCCTGACGTGATGCCAGATCAGCGCATCCGGTTGTCCATCCTTATCCAATGATGCCGCTGCCGCACCAACCGAAGCTGTACCCACGTCCAAACCCAAACGATATTTCACCACCATGGCGCTTGCCCCCTTGAGTTTCGTTCTGTAGGATGCGAACTGTATCAGGTATTCCGATGGTGGGGACTGTCGGCAACAAGGGCTTAAATGCCCACCGATATGAGACGGGCACTTCGGTGCCCGTTTCCTTTTTCGAGAGTGATAGTCTACTTTTGCGTACTTCTATGGCAGATCAGGGTCGGGCAGAAGTTGGCAACTGAGCCATCTGGTGTCGGATATGGCCGATCATCGGACAATGGCTGTCAGATGAAGTCTGGGTTAGTGCAATTTATGCGCGCAGTGGTATGACATCTGCACCAGCTTCAACCTTGTCGAGATAATCAGCCCACTGTTGCATGATGCCGCGCCGTTCTTCAAAGTAAGTGGTGCGTACGTATGCCGCCGCCGTCTGATTAACCAGCGCGTGAGAAAGCATCGCCTCTAACGCTTCCCAGCGATAACCCATTTCACCCAGTATCGAACGTGCCAGGCTTCTGAAGCCGTGGCCTGTCATTTTGCCTTTGTAGCCGATGGTTTCGATGATCTTCAATACGGTGTTTTCGCTGATTACCCGCCCGGAGCTGTTGCGGTTCGGGAATACGTATTCACCCTGTCCCGTAACCGGATACAAGTCGCGCAAAATCTTGACTGCTTGGGCGGATAGCGGCACTGCATGAGGGTTGCGCCTGCCCATTTTGCCCTTGCGCCCGGTTTGTTCTGCGGGGATAACCCAGCATCCTGCATCAAGGTCAAAGTCTGCCCACTTGGAAAAACGCACCTCACTGGTTCGGGTAGTGGTCAGCATCAGCAGGCGAAAGGCCGATATTGCAATCGGAGAAACTTTGTCCAGGTCTTGATAGGCGGTTACAGCGCGCAGGAATTCGGGTAACTCGGCAGGTGTGATGCAGGCGAAGTGTTCCACCTTCGGGCGGTCAGTCAGCGCCATGCGAATTTCAGCCGGATTGTATTTTGCGCGGCCTGTGGCGATTGCATACTTGAACACTGCGCCGATGGTTTGCAGCAATCTATCCCTTGTCTCGAATGTGCCGTTTGCTTCTACTGTCCGCATGATGCCTACGATTTCCATCGGCTCAATTTCGGTGATCGGGCGATCACCTATGACGGGCAAGGCGTATTTTTCCATGTTGATTAGCCACTGCTTGGCGTGTCCCGCTGTCCACATGGGGGATTTGATTTTGTGGAGTTCTCTGGCGATGGTGTCGAAGCTGTTGGTGGTTACTTCAATTTTTGCGGTCTTTTGCGCTCGTTTGATTGCGCCGGGGTCTGTGTCGTTTGCCAGTAGCTTGCGCGCCTGTTCGCGTCGCTCCCGCGCATCGGCAAGGCTGATTTCAGGATATACACCTAGTGATAAAGTTTTTTGTTTGCCGCCGAAGCGGTAGGCCATTTGCCAATACTTCCCGCCGTTCGGGTGAATCAGCAAATACAGGCCTCCGCCGTCTGTTAGCTTTTGCTGCTTATCAGTTGGCTTCGTCTTTCTAACCTCAAGCTCTGTTAGTGCCATGATGCCCACCTCCGCTTGTTGGTAAATGAATTGTGTGCTGGTAAAAACGATACTCTTTACCAACAGATAACGCAAGCTTTGATGAGATTGCTTGATACCGCTTGGGCATTAAAAAACCCGCTAAAGCTTTACGCCATGCGGGTTTTAGAGAATGTTTGAGACTTGTTAAAGCGCTGTCTTGGCGGAGGGCGTGAGATTCGAACTCACGAAGGGCGCGAACCCTTGCCAGTTTTCAAGACTGGTGCATTCAACCGCTCTGCCAGCCCTCCATAAGTTGTTTGTCCCGGAATAGCTTGCCAGTTTTGGCTCCGACGTAACCTGAAGGTTAGTCTACGCCGCAATAAGCCCGCAGCGCGGGCGTATTGTCAAGACTGGTGCATTCAACCGCTCTGCCAGCCCTCCGAGGCCGCGCATTTTGAACCAAGCAGCCGGGCATGTCCAGAAAAACGCAGGACAGCCCGGAAAAAATACTAATCGCGAATGCGGTCTGCCCAGTTGTTGGGTGTCTCATAGAGGCGGACTTTTTCCAGGCGAAGATGGTTGCCATAGGTGTCCTGATAAGCAGATTCCAGTATATTGAAGGCGACCTGTGCAAGGTTTTCGGCTGTCGGCACGACATCAAGAATGACGGTTCTGTGGTTCGGCAGGCTTGCCAGGAAGTCGCACACCACCTTGTCGCCACGATAGGCAAGAAAAGCGTGATCCCATGCTTTCACCAGATGCTCCATGGCGATGCGCTTGACGTCGGCGAAGTCCATCACCATGCCCTGCTCGGATCGCCCCTCGTCGGCGATGATGTCGCCGGATAAGGTGATTTCTATCGCGTAGCGATGGCCATGCAGATGTCTGCATTGGCTGTTGTGGTTCGGAATGCGATGTCCGGCATCGAACTCCAGGCGGCGTGTGATAAGCATATCGTTTTGGCGGGTTGAAGTGGAGCGGATTATACCCTGTCAGATTTTCAGGGCGGTGACACGTTGCAGGAATTCATGCCGTGCGGGTTCTTCCTGGATCGCGCCATAGCGTAGCGTCGTATAGCGCTTGGCGAGATCAAGAATGTCATCGGCGATGGCTGGGCGGGCGGCGGCGATACGCTCGGCATAGTCCAGTGCACCCTCGTGCGCGGCGCGCGGCAACCCAGCTTTGGCCAGTTTATGGCACAGTTTGAGCCATGCGGCCTGCACCTTGTCGGGCTGGTGTGCGAAAAGGTGGCGCAGCATGAACAGCGCGAACAATGCGATGATCAGCCCCAATCCGGCAAGCATGTTCAGGGCGATCTTTTGCCAGGTGATGGATTCCATGCCGAGGCGGGTCAGGAAGGCGAACTGGAGCTCGGTGTCGTAGCCCAATACCCACTGGTTCCACTGGTTGGCGAGCGCGTCCCAGTTCAGGCGCAGTTCTCGCATCCATTGCGGAGGATTGCGTGCCATGAAGGGAAGTGCGGCATTGTCGAGCACGGCTGCCGATAGATTGCGCTGCACCCGCTCAGGCGCGATGGCAGCGGTCGGATCGACGCGCACCCAGCCTTGCCCTTCCAGCCAAACTTCAGCCCAAGCGTGGGCATCCGATTGGCGCACGATATAGTAATTGCCGACATCGTTGTATTCACCCCCTTGGTAGCCTGTCACCACGCGTGCAGGGACATTGGCGGCACGCATCAGGAAGACAAAAGCCGAAGCATAATATTCGCAAAACCCCTGCTTGCTGTTGAACAGAAACTCGTCTACGCTGTTTGTACCGAGCAATGGCGGTTCGAGGGTGTATTGGAATCCCTGTTGGTTGAAGTAAAGCAGGGCAGTACGGACGATGGCGGCATTATCCGCACTTTGTGCCCGCCATTCTGCGGCAAGCGCTTGCGCGCGGGGATTGAAAATTTTGGGTATCCTCAAGGCTCGCTGAAGCTCCCGCGGCGATTCCCGCAAATTGGCGCGATAGCTGAGGTGCGAGAGCGCTGTATAGCGCAGCCTTGCAATTACCGGTTTTCTGCTCAATAACTGAAAGTCGTAAGTGAGTTTGGCCGGGAGCGAGATTGTGTCGGGCATTTCGAGCGCAAACAGCCAGGTTTTGTTGTGCGGTTCAAGCGTGACGACATAATTTATTTGCTGACTGAGTTCGGTAAATTCCGGGGGGGCGAAGATCCTGGTTTGGCCCGGGGTCCAGGTGCGTCCGTCAAATTCCCACAATACCGGCCCGCGCCAGTACATCTGGCTGCGAGGAGGCGGCTCCCCTTCATAGCTGACCCGGAAAGCCACCGCTTCGGACAGGCTCAGGCGGCTCAAGCTGCCGGGGGACATCTTGTCATCCAGCCCGCTGCTGTTGTAAGCATCCTGCGGCAAGCCCCACAGAGGCCCCTGCACACGCGGAAACAGGACAAACAGGATCAGTGTGAGAGGGAGTGCTTGCAGCAACAAACCGGATGCGATGCGCAAGCGGGGTTTGAGGGTGATATTTTGCGAATTCAGGTGTACCCAGGTCGTGACCACAACCAGTAAAGTAGCGAGCATATACAGCGCGGTGGGAATGCTCTGCGAGTAAAAGAAATTGGTGATGATGATGAAGCAGGCGAGGTAAATCAGCACCATCGCATCGCGCGGTTTACGCAGCTCCATGAATTTGAGCGTGGCGAGCAGCATCAGTAGCGTGACGCCGACTTCACGGCCGAACAGGGTATGAAAATCAACGGCGATCCCGCCTGTCCCGGCAAGGGTGATCAGCATCAATAACCAGCGTTTGGGCAAGGGTTTGCCGGTATAGGCAAGGTACGCGCGCCATATCAGCAGGGCAACGCAAAGACTGCTGATCCAGGGCGGCAGGTGATCGGCATGCGGCGCAATGACCATCAGGATGCTGAGCAAAAGTCCGTAGATGAGCTGCTTGCTCATGAGACACCCACGTTCAAATCTGTATTCCGCCGGGAGTCAAAAAGTGCTGAAAAACTGCCGCTATTTTTTGCTGCGCCGGGGTTGTTCGGCTGAGGCAAGTTAAACAGTGCGATCCTGCACAGGCACTCGTCGCGTTGTGCCTTGCCGGTACCGGGGGGGAGTTCGCTGTCCGGCAAGCGCAGGCCATAGCGCAAACCCTGCTTTTCGGCATCCAGCACCCAGCGAACCATCCGCGATAATTTTTCTTCTACAGAGCGATCCGGTGCATCCGAAAAATCCAGCCACAATTCATCGCCGACCGGTGTGGAAAATTGTTTGACCTGCAAGCCTCGTTCGCGCGCATAGGCTTTCCAGGAGATGCGCGGCAAGGCATCGCCCGCGATGTAGGTGCGCAGTCCTGCGAAATCGTCATCACCGGTGATACTTCGCTTGCCGGTGCCACCCGCCGAGTCGCCGAACGGAAGCGGAGCGTCGCTCAAGGGCTTCGGGTAGATCAAGCAGCGCGTATCAAAATGCAGGTATGACCAGGCGTAAAACAGGCCGAGTGGATATTCGGTATACAGCGTCAGGCGCCCGGCTTCCAGCCATCCGCGATTTACGGCGGCGATGGGGAAAACGATCCTGCTGTCCTGCAGGGGAAAAACATCGAAGCAGACGATATGGTGATCGTCTTTTCGTTGTTGCCACAGGCGGAATGAAGCGATACGGCCGGAAGCTTTAGCCGATCGAATCCCCCTGGAAATCTTGTCTCTTGAAGGGATCCCGTCACCGTTGCTTTCGCGCAGACAAAGCTGATAGCGCGCGAGTTTGCTGCGATTGCGAAAGTGCAATATGAATTGCGCTTTTTCACCGCAAAATACCGGCTCTGCCCTGCCGGGGCTGATTTCGAGATGCGCAAGATTGCGAAAAGCATGCAACATTGACATCACCGCCATCATTGCCAGCAAGAAGGTCAGCACATAGCCCAGGCTCAGGTTGTAATTGATATCACCGAGCAGCATCAGTATCAGCACAACTGCGAGCATGAATCCCTGCCGGGTGGGGATGATGAAGATGCGGCGCTGGGTAAGCGTGATCGGGCCGCGTTCGATCCTGTGGCGAAAAAGCCAGTTTTGAAAACGGGTCTGTAATCTGGTCAGCATGGTGTTATGTCTTCACGTTTCTGCCTTTGACAGCACCATTCCGGAAGGGTGCGTGTTCTATGGGATCGCCACAGCCTCGATCAGCTCGCGCACCAGCATATCGCTATCCTGCTTCGAATATTCACCGGTCGATTGCAGGCGGTGACTGACAACTCCGGGCAGCACGGCCTGCACATCTTCCGGGATGACCGCATCACGGTCATCAAGCAGAGCCCAGGCGCGTGCCGCGGACAGCAGTGCGAGCCCGGCGCGCGGCGACAGGCCGTGAGTGTAGCGCGCCGATTCCCGGGTATGGCGCAGGATCGCCTGGATGTAATCCAGCAGAGCAGGCGAAGCGAAGATCTCACGAGCATTTTTTTGCAGCTTGAACAGCTCGGCGCTTTCCATTTGCGGGCCGAGTTGTGCGACGATTTCGCGCCGGTCCACACCGGACAACAGACCGCGCTCCGCCTGCGCGTCGGGGTAGCCCATCTGGATACGCATCAGGAACCGGTCAAGCTGCGACTCCGGCAGCGGAAAAGTTCCAACCTGATGCGCCGGATTCTGTGTGGCGATGACGAAAAAAGGTGATGGCAGGGCGCGCGTCTTTCCTTCGATGGTCACCTGCTGCTCTTCCATCGCTTCGAGCAGCGCGCTTTGCGCTTTTGGTGTGGCGCGATTGATCTCGTCAGCCAGGATCATCTGGGCGAAGATCGGGCCGGGATGGAACTCGAACTTGCCGCTGTCGCGCTGATATACCGACACGCCGAGGATGTCTGCGGGAAGCAGGTCGCTGGTGAATTGGATGCGCTGGAACTGCAAACCCAGCGTGCGCGCCAGGACGTGCGCCAGTGTGGTCTTGCCGACGCCGGGCAGATCCTCGATGAGCAAATGGCCGTGTGCCAGCAGGCAAGTCAGGGCGAGGCGGATCTGCCGGGGTTTGCCGAGGATGATCTTCTCTGCCTGAAGAATGACGTTGTGCAGGGGTTTGCTCATGTTGTATCCGGTCAAATAAGGATTGCGGCAATCACTTTCCGGCCTTCGGCGGCAAGTATATTGTAGGTGCGGCATGCAGCCGGAGTGGTCATGCACTCTACCCCGATGCCTGCATCGGTGAGCGTTCGATATAAACGTGGGTGGGGAAATTGTTGCGTTGCGCCGGTACCAAGCAGAAGAACCTCTGGTTTGAGGGCGAGGAAGTAGGTGAAGTGCGACTCGCTCAGTCCGTCGAAGCCGGCAGCACTCCAGTCGCAGCGGACTTCGCTGGCCATCACAACGACGTTGCGGTCGAAGCGCTTGCCATTGATCTTGACATAGCCCTGGCCGTGGGCGGTAAACAGCCTGGTACCTGCGGGATTATCGGGTTGTTGATTCAAGGTAGGCCCTCCGTATGCATGATGGCATTTGCTGTGCCGGGGCTGCGAGAGTAAAATCGCGCCCTTTGCTGCCATTTTGGGATTCTATCATCGAGTGGCGTAATCTATGAGCGATAATCCGGTGTGCGGGCAGCAATCGAAAAATTTTTTAGCAAGCGCAATAACCAATCGAGCTGATTAACTGTGAAACCAATTTTAAAATCCGTCAAGCTGAGCAACGTGTGCTACGACATTCGCGGGCCGGTGATGGAGCGCGCCAAGCAGATGGAGGAAGAAGGGCAGCGCATCATCAAGCTGAATATCGGCAACCTGGCGCCGTTCGGCTTTGAGGCGCCGGAGGAGATCCAGCAGGACGTGATCCTGAACATGCCGAACTCGTCCGGCTATTCCGATTCCAAGGGCATGTTCGCGGCGCGCAAGGCGATCATGCATTACTGCCAATCGAAGAAGATCACGGGCGTCGGGCTGGAGGATATCTATATCGGCAACGGTGCCTCCGAGCTGATCGTGATGGCGATGCAAGGGCTGCTCAATACCGGCGACGAGGTGCTTGTGCCCACGCCGGATTACCCCTTGTGGACGGCGGCAGTTACACTGGCAGGAGGTACGCCATACCATTACCTGTGTGATGAAAAAAACGGGTGGATGCCGGATATTGACGACATACGCAGCAAGATCAACTCGAACACGCGCGCCATTGTCATTATCAATCCGAACAATCCGACCGGCGCGCTGTATTCCGACGAGTTGCTGCGCGAAGTGGTCCAGGTGGCGCGTGAGCATGACCTGATCGTTTTTGCGGACGAGATCTATGACAAGATGCTGTACGACGGGGCGACACATACCTCGATCGCCTCGATGGCCGACGATGTGCTGTTCCTCACGCTGAACGGCCTGTCGAAGAATTACCGCGCCTGCGGTTACCGCGCCGGATGGATGGTGGTTTCCGGAGAGAAAAAACATGCGCAGGACTACATCAACGGCCTGACCATCCTGGCATCGATGCGGCTGTGCTCGAACGTTCCCGGACAATTTGCGATCCAGACTGCGCTGGGTGGTTTCCAGAGCATCGATGAATTGGTGGCGCCAAATGGAAGGCTGTGCAAGCAGCGCGACCTGGCTTACAAGCTGATCACGGCGATCCCCGGCGTGACCTGCGTCAAACCGAAGGCCGCGCTGTATCTGTTTCCGCGTCTTGACCCGGAAATCTACCCGATCGAAGACGATCAGCAATTCATCCTTGAGCTGCTTGAAGCCGAAAAGGTGCTGGTGGTTCAGGGCAGCGGTTTCAACTGGATATACCCCGATCATTTCCGCATCGTATTCCTGCCGATCGCGGATGACCTGACCGAGGCGATCGGGCGCATTGCGCGTTTTCTGGAAAACTACCGCAAGCATCACGGCACTAATTGAAGAAAGCGAGTTATGAGTATTAAACCAATCAATGTGGGACTGCTGGGCATCGGTACCGTCGGTGGCGGAACCTTTACTGTACTGCAGCGCAACGCCGGGGAGATCGCGCGCCGCGCCGGGCGGCCGATACTTGTCTCTGTCGTGGCGGACAAGAACCTGGAGCTGGCAAAGCAGGTCACCGGCGGGTCATGCCGTTTGACCGACGATGCGTTTTCCGTGGTTGCCGATTCGGAAGTGGATATCGTCGTCGAACTGATCGGCGGATACGGCGTGGCGAAAGAGCTGGTGATGAAGGCGATCGCCAACGGCAAGCACGTGGTCACCGCCAACAAGGCACTGCTTGCAGTGCACGGCAACGAGATCTTCAAGGCGGCTCAGGACAAGGGCGTGATGGTCGCATTCGAGGCGGCGGTGGCGGGCGGCATCCCGATCATCAAGGCGGTGCGCGAGGGATTGACCGCGAACCGCATCCAGTGGATCGCCGGCATCATCAATGGAACGACCAACTTCATCCTGTCCGAGATGCGCGACAAGGGATTGGATTTCGATACCGTGCTGAAAGAGGCGCAGCGCCTGGGCTATGCCGAGGCCGACCCGACCTTCGATATCGAAGGCGTGGATGCGGCGCACAAGATCACCATCCTTTCCGCTTTGGCTTTCGGTATTCCGATGCAATTCGACAAGGCGTACATCGAAGGCATCAGTAAGCTGGACGCCGCCGACATCAAGTATGCCGAACAGCTCGGCTACCGTATCAAACTGCTGGGGATCACCAAACGCACCCCGGAAGGCGTCGAACTGCGCGTGCATCCGACATTGATCCCGTCAAAACGGCTGATTGCCAATGTCGAAGGCGCGATGAACGCGGTGCTGGTGCAGGGAGATGCGGTCGGCTCGACACTGTATTACGGCAAGGGTGCGGGCGCCGAGCCCACTGCCAGCGCGGTGATTGCCGACCTGGTCGATGTGACGCGCATGCACACCGCCGATCCGGAACATCGCGTGCCGCATCTGGCGTTCCAGCCGGATCAGTTGTCCGATCTGCCGATCCTGCCGATGGATGAAGTCGTCACCAGTTACTATCTGCGCCTTCGCGTTCAGGACAAACCGGGCGTGCTGGCCGACATCACGCGCATCCTGGCCAGCGAGGAGATATCCATCGATGCAGTGATTCAGAAGGAGCCCGCAGAAGGCGAAGAACAGACCGACCTGATCCTGCTGACCCACCAGACCCGCGAGAAACGCATCAATGCGGCGATAGCCAAAGTGGAAGCGCTGCCGGTGGTGGCAGGCAAGGTGACAAGATTAAGACTGGAACAGTTGGGTTAGGAGGCGTTTTCTGATTGCAGGGGCAAGCTATGGAACAGTATCGGGTGTTGTTCGAGTCGCTTGACTGGCAATCGTCTTCGCACGGTGCACGCTATAAACTTCATCGTGCCGATGGCAAACAGGTGCGCCTGCTCGAATTTACCCCAGAATTCGTGGAACCGGACTGGTGCGAAAAAGGGCATGTTGGCCTGGTGCTCGAGGGGGAGCTCGAAATTGATTTTCATGGCAATCTCGTGCGTTACCCGGCGGGAGCGGTGCTGCTGATTCCGACAGGAGCGGCTAGTGGACATAAAGCGCGGTCTATTGTGCCACGTACGCAACTTTTCCTGGTCGAGGACGCTTAAACCGTTGGTCGTATTTGAATCACAGTGAGTAACGAAATGAAATATACCAGCACCCGTGGCGGCATGGCCGCAAAATCTTTCACCGAAATCCTGCTCGGCGGCCTGGCCGACGACGGCGGGCTTGCAGTACCGGACCATTATCCGAAGCTGAGCAAGACGGAACTCGCGGCGATGCGCGGCATGAATTACCGCGAGCTGGCATTCGAGGTGATCAGCCGCTTCGCCGACGACATTCCGGCGGACGACCTGAAGGCGATCATCGCCAGGACCTACACCGCAAAAATCTTCGGCAGCGACGAGATCACACCCGTCAAAACGCTTGAGCCGGGCCTGCACATCCTCGGCCTGTCTTACGGCCCGACGCTGGCGTTCAAGGACGTGGCGATGCAACTGCTCGGCAACCTGTTCGAATACGCGCTGGCGAAAGATCACGCCGAACTGAACATCCTCGGCGGCACTTCTGGAGATACAGGATCGGCGGCGGAATATGCGATGCGGGGCAAGCGCGGCATCCGCGTCTTCATGCTGTCGCCGTTCGGAAAGATGAGTCCGTTCCAGACCGCGCAAATGTATTCGCTGCAGGATCCGAACATCTTCAACATCGCCGTGACCGCGCCGTTCGATGCCTGCCAGGACATGGTCAAGGCGGTGTCGAACGACCTGGCCTTCAAGGAAAAATACCAGATCGGTACGGTCAACTCGATCAACTGGGCGCGGGTCGTCGCGCAGGCGGTTTACTACTTCAAGACCTATTTCGCGCTGACCAGTACAAACGACGAGCAGATTTCCTTCGCGGTGCCGTCCGGCAATTTCGGCAACGTCTGCG
>Ga0224495_10001586_pt1 | contig 15843 bp, 6 predicted proteins | sample SF_Jul11_sed_USG_FD_168128 | JGI IMG/M metagenome (GOLD analysis project Ga0224495, IMG submission 168128) | Sediment microbial communities from San Francisco Bay, California, United States - SF_Jul11_sed_USGS_4_1 | ecosystem: Environmental > Aquatic > Marine > Sediment | place: USA: California... | reverse complement strand
GAGGAGAGAGCGAAATGAGCATGGGCGGAATGATGGCGGGTAAACCTGAAACGGAAAAAAGAATGGGGCTCCGTCCCCATGTAGTTGAAACGGAAAAAAGAATGGGGCTCCGTCCCCATGTAGTTGTCCACAGAACAAGACAACCCAGACCAAGCCAGGCAAAGTCAACGGCAAACCCCAGACCAAGCCGGGCCGTGTCATCAGCAATCCCAACGAAGTCGCGCAACTGGTGATGATGCGGATAGACCACGTCAATTCCAAAAAAGACGAACTCACCATCGCCGTGAAAGCACTGGCCGATACCGCCAAGCAACTGGTCAGTGTCTATGCGAACCAGCAGACCCAGATCGCGAAGCTGGCCAAGCGGGTGGGAGAGTTGGAGCAGGCGAAGGAGTAGCAAGCATAAGGCGGATGCAGCATGGGTATGTGGAAAGACAATCGGACAATACAGGAGCGCAGCATGAACGGATACATCAAACGGAGTGTGTGGATTGCAGTGACATTGCTTGGCTACGTGATGATTGCTTCGCTTGCGCAGGCAGCGAGCTTCGATTGCGCGAAGGCGGGGACGAAGGTTGAGCACATGATTTGTGACAATCCGGAGATTTCAAAGCTGGATGATGATTTGAGTGTTGCATATAAAAATGCGCTGCAAGACCCAACAAGGGCAGCGGCAACCCGCTTCTCGCAGAAGCAATGGATGGAGAAATATCGTAATCAATGCAAGGATGCTGCGTGCGTGAAAGAAGCCTACGGCATGCGTATCAAGCATCTGCAAGAGGCGAACAGCGCTGCATTGTCAGCGCCGGAATGGTCCAAGGAACAGCCAAGAGAAGTAGACGAGGGTTCAGGCGACGTCAAGGGGGAATACGTCCTCATCCGTGCATTCTCCTATATGGGAGATTGCTCGGTATGCCAGCGCTTCAAGGATAACCTCAACCGATTCAGCAAGATCGACTTCGACCAGTGCAATCCACGTATTTCGGATCAATTCCCTGAGTTCAGCCGCCCCCACTGGAAAGAAATCCCCTTTGATATGGCGCTTGCGGAAAAAGCGATCCGCAGCACTAGGGATTACACCAACTATGGTGGCGATAGATCTCCCGAAGGCGCGGAATATCACAGAAAAGAAAGAGAGAGTCGCTGGCAACAATGGCTAAAAGGCAGCGCCCCTTTCCGCGAGGCGGGGCAGGCGCACATGTGGATCACCAAAATAGACATGGATGGCGATGGCAAAGAAGAAACCATCCTGCGCATGATGCCTGGCGGGCGTTATCCCCTAGACCCCAAGCGGCCATCTCTATGGACTTGCAACTACAGCGTCGGCGAGCTGTATGTGATCGAGGCCGGCAACCAGAGGATGGCGGCCATGTTCAATATATCCGCCCAAGGTTCAGACATCGTTCGTTATGCCGAGGATGGGCATTACTATCTGGTCGATTGGCACATCGCATCTAGCTTAGGCAGCGGTTGGGATAGGAATGACCTTCCAATCCCGAATGTCGGCGGCACCCGCAGTGTCATCATATCCAAACTGCACCAAAAATTTCCTAGTCAGCCGACTGGAATGCCCTCTATATGCCTGACTGATTGGGTACCAACCGGACAATATATTCCGCCGCCCGACTCACAAAAAAACCGCATTGAACGTTAATCACATCATTTCCAGGAGAAAATCATGACCATCATCTACGGTGCCGCAGACCCGAATTACGATGCAGACCTCTATGCAATGCTGGTCAAGTTCGAACTCGAGAAATTAAACGTCTATGTCGATCAGAAAGGCTATGCCACGATAGGTACTGGTTTTTTGGTAAGTGAAAATGCCGAAGCCATCTTAAATAACATGGGGCTGGGCTTAACACCTGAACAAATAGTAGTAGCTGGGGCAGCTATCAGGGCGGCCACAACTGATGGGAATGGCAATTACATCAATTTTGGCTCCGGCGCTACAGGCGATCAGGCCGCACTGGATGCCATTAACTTGGCTCTGCGCAACAGCACGGGCAACCAAAGCTTGAATTTCGAATTTACCAGCAGTACTCAAGCCTATGACACGTTTATAACCATCAAGACACGTTATGAAAACACTCTTGATGGCTGGCTTCCTCCTAGTGCCAAACCGCTGGCTAACAACTTGGAACGCATCGCTTTATTCTCGATGGCGTACAACGGTGCTATTGGGGCAAAAGTCGACAATAATGGGAATTTCATTAGCTGGAAAAGCCCGAGCTTGCGTGATGCACTTGTGAACGGAGACCGTGCAGAGGCATGGTATCAAATCCGCTATAACACACCGGGTGAGCAGACTCGAAATTACGCTCAAGCAGCATTGTTCGGGCTGTATGACCGGGGCACCAACATAACGGAAGAGGCCGCACGTTCCGTTTATCAAATGTATTCCAAGTATTCCCAAAATGATGAGTTGCTTGATCGCGATAATGCCCATACAGAAGATTTGGCTCGATCAAACAGATGGTTAGGAGGGTTGGAATCTGCCGATACTCTCGAGAACTCACTAAAGACTGCCGGAGATTTTCTAATTAATAAATATGGACAAGGACAGAGTTTTTCTTACCTCAATATCTGGGTAACTTCGCAAGCCGGAGGGATTATTTCGCGCGAAGGAAAGCCACGCGGAGACCAAGACAACCTGATCATCGGCGATATAGGTGCCGACACCTTGACCGGTGGTACCGGCAACGACGTATTGGTGGGAGGGGCTGGCATCGACATCCTGACCGGCGGCACCGGTAACGACACCTACGTCATCGACAGTGTGGATGACGTCATTATCGAGACCTCCACTAACGTCAAAGAAATAGACTCCATTTATTCCAGTGTCAGCTACGATCTCTCGCTGACGCCAAACGTCGAAAACCTCACCTTAACGGGAACCGCCGCCCTCGACGGCACCGGAAACGACCGGGCCAACCAGATTACCGGAAACAGCGCGGACAACATCCTCACCGGCGGCCTTGGCAACGACATTTTGAGGGGTGGCGCGGGCCATGACACCTACGCCTACACCACCGGCGACGGCTTTGACATCATCTACGATTCCGACGGAAAAGGCAGCATCACCGTGGACGGTGCAGACATCGCAGCGGGTATCCAATACGGCGATAAACGCGTGTACCGCACTGCCGGCGGGCAATTCTACGTCAAGGCCGGGAACGACCTCATCCTCGACAACAAGATGCTGGTGGTGAATTACGACCCTCTCCTCGGCAACGGCATGGGCATCACGCTGGACGACCCAGTTGCCGATGTTAATCCAACTACCACCCGTGACATATTCGGAGATCTTGCCCCTGTCGATTTCGATCCAAATACTCCCGGCGTACAAACCCAGTTAGACGCTTTGGGCAACATCATCACCGATCCCAACACGTCCAGTCCAAACCGTTCCGACACCCTCTACGACAGTACCGGCAACGATTATATCTCGAGCGGCGGCGGTATAGATTTCATCCGGGCATCCCGGGGCGGGGACGACATCATCGACGCGGGAGCGGGATGGGATTTCGTCATCGAGTCCGTTGATGTGGGTGGCGGTAACGACGTCATCATGGGCGGGGCGGATCGCGACATATTGTCAGGCGGCGCTGGCAACGACCGCATATATGCCAATGCACAAGTCAGCGTGGATGAGGCCATCGCCACTGGCAATATAGCAAATAGCGGCATCGCGCAGTATGGCGACTGGCTCAGCGGCGGCACGGATGACGACACCCTGATCGGCAGCGCGGCGAGCGACGTATTGATGGGCGGCGACGGTGCCGACCTGCTAATTGGCGGCGCGGGCGATGACTACATAGCGGGGGATGTCAATTGGACTTCGAGCGATTTTGCCTGGTATGCCGTAAACAACAATACGAACTATACGTGGACGATCTATTTCAATCCCGAGCCGGGCTACGACGGCTACAATTTGCCGACAACCGGTGCGGCCGATGTCATCTATGGGGGTGAAGGCAATGACCGTGTCACAGGCGGTTTCGGCAACGATGTGATTTTTGGGGAAGGTGGCGACGACATCCTCTGGGGCGACGACGGCAAAGATGTATTGATGGGTGGAGCAGGGATTGATGTGATATTCGGCGGAACCGGTGAAGACATCATCATCGGCGGCACCGGGGACGACATCCTTGATGGTGGGGCAGGCCAGGACATATACATCTACAACCTGGGCGACGGCATAGACCACATTCGCGAAAATGTGGCAGGCAGCAATACCCTGCGCTTTGGTGCCGGCATTAACGCCCGCGACATCACTCTGAGCCTGGGTTCGCTCAAGCTCGACCTGGGCAATGGCGATGAAATCCATATCGACAATTTTGACCGGAACGACGTATTCAACAGCTCGTCAATCAACAGCTTCGAGTTTGACGATGGCACGGTGCTCACCTCGACCGATTTGCTGGCACGCGGGTTCGATCTCAACGGGACAGTGAATAACGACTTCATATATGGGACCAACACCACCGACCGTATCAACGGGTTGGGTGGGGATGATTTTCTTGCTGGCTACGACGGGGATGACGTGCTGGATGGAGGGGCGGGTAACGATAACATGTATGGCGGCAGTGGCAACGATATTTACCTGTTCGGGCGCGGCAGCGGCCAAGACACGATTCACAACTTGGCCTTGGGAGCAGCAGCGGACAAAGTCGACGCCGTGCAATTTGCCGCCGATGTGCTGTCGACGGACGTGACAGCGCGGCGCACCAGTGCCGATGCCCTGACGCTGAACATTAACGGCACGACGGATACACTGACTATCTCGGATTATTTTACGTACGATGGAAACTCGCCTGTCACACGCATGGAAGAAATCCGCTTTGCGGACACGGTGTGGACGGTTGACCAGATCAAAGCCATGGTTTTCCAGCCCACATCGGGGGACGACGAGCTGTATGGCTATAGCACGAACGATGTGATCAGCGGCGGGGATGGCAACGATAACATCTATGGGCTGGCGGGGGACGATGCCCTGAACGGGGATGCGGGGAGCGATTCTCTTTCAGGTGAAGATGGCAATGATGTGCTTTACGGTGGAAGCGGTAACGACAATCTTAGCGGCGACAACGGTGACGATATATTAAGTGGCGGTGCTGGAGCAGACCACCTATACGGTGGCGCGGACAACGATATTTATCTGTTCGGTCGCGGTAGCGGGCAGGACACGATTTATGAAACTGAGGGTAATTTGGATGCTGTGCAGTTTGCCGCTGACGTAACACCTTACGATGTACTGGTGCAGCGCGAATACGACGATCTGGTTTTGCGCATCAGCGGCACAACCGATGTGCTGCGCGTGGAATTTTATTTTACCAGCGACATTTATCCTGGCAATTTGGTTGAAGAGTTTCGCTTCGTGGATGGAACTGTGTGGACCGCCGCTGATTTGATGGCGACGCCAATAACTTATTCGCCCTATACGACCATTACGGGCACCGGTATAGATGACGTTATTGAGCTTAACTGGTATGGGGCCGATAAAAACAGCGCCATCGGATACGGAGGCAACGATCAACTTCGGGGAGGGGCAAATAACGATTTATTGGATGGGGGCGATGGCAATGACTTGCTGCTCGGTGAAGACGGGCACGATCTTCTGTTGGGCGGCGCAGGCGATGACACCTTGGTAGGTCGTGCTGGAAACGATGTTTTGGATGGCGGTTCGGGTAACGATTTACTATACGGCGAAAACGGGAATGATTGCTATGTATTCGGCTTGGGAAGCGGGCAGGACACGATCTATGATTATGCAGGTGATCTAGATGCCATACAGTTTATGGAAGGCGTGTCGCCGCAAGATATAACGTTGCGGCGCGATTACAGTTTGATAACCGGACTCGCCAACGATCTCATCCTGAGCATCAACGGAACTACGGATGAACTAAGGGTACGCGATTATTTCTTTGACTGGTATTCCGTTCCTTTGGCAGCGCCGCCCATAGAGGAAATCCGTTTCAACGATGGGACAGTGTGGGCGCCGGACCAAGTCTTGAGCTTGGTTCCCGCTATGGTATTTCAAGGTACTGCTGGGGTTGATTACATAAATGGCACGGGGTGGGAAGATGTGCTTATCGGGCTTACCGGGGACGACTACCTAGATGGGTATTATGGCAACGACACGCTGGATGGCGGTGCCGGGAACGACCTGTTGTATGGCGGCGCAGGCAGCGACACTTATTTGTTCGGTCTTGGCGGCGGGCATGACACCATATATGAATGGTGGGGGCAGGCGAGTGACCGGGATGTGGTTCAGTTTGGCGAGGGGGTGACGCCTTCGGATGTAACGGTGCGACGTCATTGGGATGATCTACATCTGACGATAAACGGCACCTCGGATGAGCTGACAATCACCAATTATTTTGGTGGCGCGGTACGAGACATCGAGGAAATTCGCTTTTTAGACGGCGCAGTGTGGACAGTAGATTATGTTACATCCAGGGCAGCGGCAGCGCTAGCAACCGATGGCGTTGATGGGTTAATGGGCGATGCCGGGTCGAACACGATCCATGGTTTGGGCGGGGACGATTGGATCACAGGCAATATGTGGGATGGCGGCGACGGCAACGACCTGCTCTATGGAGATGACGGGGCTGACGAAATATATGTGGATGTCAACTATAGTGCTACGGATACTGCTAGCGACCTTGTAGATGGGGGTGCGGGCGATGATTGGATTGAGTCTTCCAATTCCAATGACCTGATTATCGGCGGCACGGGTGCAGATTCCATTTGGGATTCCGGCGGTCACGATGTGTTGCTGTTCAATCGCGGCGATGGGCAGGATGAATTTGGTATCTATACTTATGATGCCGTGCCCGTTGCGCAACGCACGGTATCTCTGGGTGGAGGGATCGCTTACGCGGATATGTCGTTTTCCAGAAACGGAAATACGCTGGTGCTGGACCTCGGCAATGGCGACAGCATGACATTCGATTGGTGGTTTGATACTACCTATGGTAATAACAAGATGGTCAAGACTTTGCAGATCATCGCAGCGTCGATATCAGGCAATACCTCCAGCATGTTTCCGGATCAACGTGTCCAGCAATTCGACTTTCTCGGGCTAGCAAATCAATTTGAAGCCGCGCTCGTTGCCGACCCCACGATTACTTCGTGGCAGCTTGAGCCGCATCTGATGGAGGTGAGTAATTATCTCGGTGGTTCAGATACGTTGGCGCTGGGCGGCGACATGGCGTATCAATATGGCATGACAGGCAGTACAGCCGGGATTTCAGAAGCGGACATCAGAGCGCAATTGGAGGATGCGAGTTTCGGTATAGTCGACCAAACAATCAAAGTCGCTGCAATTTATGGCACGCCCGGCGACGATATTCTCTCTGGCACACCGTATGCCGACCAGATGTATGGATTGGCAGGCAACGATGCGCTGACTGGCCTTGCAGGCAACGACCTCTTGGATGGCGGTACAGGAGCAGACACTATGGTCGGCGGCTTGGGCGACGACACCTACGTGGTCGACAACACGGGCGACATCGTGACCGAGCATACCAACGAAGGTACCGACACCGTGCTGAGCTCCATCAGCTATACGCTTGGCTCGAATGTGGAGAACCTTACTCTAACCGGCACGGCAGTGATCAACGGGACAGGCAATGCGCTCAACAACGTTATTACCGGGAATAGCGCAAACAATGTGCTGAATGGTGGTGGGGGCGCAGACTCGATGAGTGGCGGCCTGGGCAACGACACCTACTACGTTGGCGCAGGCGACACCGTTGTTGAAAACCTGAACGAAGGCGTGGACACGGTCGTGACCGGCCTGTTGAACTACACGCTGGGCGCGAACGTCGAGAACCTCACCGTGAACACCTACAACACGGCGGCAACGGCGCTGGGGAACGAACTCGACAACGTGCTGACCGTTACAGACGGCTACTCTGTCTATTTGAAAACGGTGATGGGTGCTTCAGATGGCTACATCAATTCTGTCGCCAAAGGCGACATACTGGATGGCGGCGCGGGTGCGGACACCATGTCGGGTGGCTATGGTGACGACACCTACTACGTGGACAACGCAAATGATGTGGTGATCGAGATCGCTGGCCGAGGCACAGACACGGTGTATGCCAGCGCAAGCTATACGCTTGGGGCGAATGTTGAGAACATGATCATGACTGGCACGGGCCTGACGGGCACAGGCAATACGCTGAACAATGTGTTGACCAGCGCCGGTGGTGCAAACCAACTTGCTGGCGGTCTCGGCAATGACATCTATTACGTGGACAACACGGGAGATGTTGTGGTTGAAAACCTGAACGAAGGTACGGACACCGTAAACAGCAGCGTGAGCTACACCCTGAGCGCGAACGTCGAGAACCTCAATCTTACTGGAACGGCGGCGATCAACGGCACCGGCAACTCGATCGACAATGTGCTGACTGGCAACAGCGCGGCTAATGTGTTGACCGGCGGCCTGGGCAACGACACCTACTACGTTGGCGCAGGCGACACCGTTGTTGAAAACCTGAACGAAGGCGTGGACACGGTCGTGACCGGCCTGTTGAACTACACGCTGGGCGCGAACGTCGAGAACCTCACCGTGAACACCTACAACACGGCGGCAACGGCGCTGGGGAACGAACTCGACAACGTGCTGACCGTTACAGACGGCTACTCTGTCTATTTGAAAACGGTGATGGGTGCTTCAGATGGCTACATCAATTCTGTCGCCAAAGGCGACATACTGGATGGCGGCGCGGGTGCGGACACCATGTCGGGTGGCTATGGTGACGACACCTACTACGTGGACAACGCAAATGATGTGGTGATCGAGATCGCTGGCCGAGGCACAGACACGGTGTATGCCAGCGCAAGCTATACGCTTGGGGCGAATGTTGAGAACATGATCATGACTGGCACGGGCCTGACGGGCACAGGCAATACGCTGAACAATGTGTTGACCAGCGCCGGTGGTGCAAACCAACTTGCTGGCGGTCTCGGCAATGACATCTATTACGTGGACAACACGGGAGATGTTGTGGTTGAAAACCTGAACGAAGGTACGGACACCGTAAACAGCAGCGTGAGCTACACCCTGAGCGCGAACGTCGAGAACCTCAATCTTACTGGAACGGCGGCGATCAACGGCACCGGCAACTCGATCGACAATGTGCTGACTGGCAACAGCGCGGCTAATGTGTTGACCGGCGGCCTGGGCAACGACACCTACTACGTGGATGCAGGCGACACCGTCGTTGAGAACCTGAACGAAGGTGTGGACACGGTCGTGACCGGATTGCTGAACTACACGCTGGGCGCGAACATCGAGAACCTCACCGTGAACACCTATGACACGGCGGCAACGGCGACAGGGAACGAACTCGACAACGTGCTGACCGTGACAGACGGCTACTCCGCCTATCTGAGCTCGCTGGGTTGTTCTGTGACCTACATCAACTCTGTCGCCCAAGGAGACATACTGGACGGCGGGGCGGGCGCGGACACCATGTCGGGTGGCTATGGCAATGACATCTATTACGTCGACAACGCCGGAGACGTGGTGATCGAGATTGCTGGCCGAGGCACGGACACGGTGTATGCCAGCGCAAGTTATACCCTGGGCGCGAATGTCGAGAACATGGTGCTGACCGGCACAACGGCGATCAATGGTGCTGGAAATACCCTGAACAACACGCTCACCGGCAACAGCGGAAACAACTTCCTCGACGGTGGGGCCGGTAATGACACTTTGAGTGTGAATGCAGGCATCAACATCCTGCAAGGCGGCTTGGGTAACGACACTCTCACCGATACTGCAGGTTCCAACCTGTTGGACGGCGGTGCCGGGACGGACACTCTGACCGGCAACACCGGAAACGAACTGTTCATCGGCGGCACTGGCAACGACACCATCAACACCGGCACCGGCGCCGACATCATCGCCTTCAATCGCGGTGACGGCCAGGATACCTTGGTGGCCAGCACCGGCGCGGACAACACCATCTCACTGGGTGGTGGCATCGGTTATGCGAACCTCAGCATGAGCAAAGCCGGCAACAACCTGATCCTCGATACCGGCAGTGGCGACACCATCACCTTGCAAGACTGGTTTGCCAGCACCGCCAATCGCAGCGTGGTGAACCTGCAAATCGTGCTGGACAACATGACCTACAACCCGGCCTCTCCTGATGCATTGGTCAACCAGCAGGTGCAGAACTTCGATTTCAGCGCACTGGCCAACGACTTCGACCAGGCCTTGGCGGCAGATCCAACCCTGACTGCATGGAGCATGACTGATGCGTTGCTGACGACCCATCTGTCAGGCAGCGACAGCGAAGCATTGGGCGGTGATCTGGCTTACCAGTACAACCTGAACAACAGCTTGGCCGGTATCGGCGTGGTCCCGGCACAGTCAGTGCTGGGCAATGCCAATTTCGGCGCGGCACCGCAAGCATTGCAACCGCTGGCAAGCTTGCAGACCGGTGCGGCGCGATTGAGCTAGGTTGAATGTACAAAAAACCGCTCCGGCGAAAGTGCGGGGCGGGATTTGATGTAGATTGCATACTGCAACCACCTATGTAGCCTGACCATGAGTCGGGCGCGCTGTTAAGATAGTAAGGGGTGGCAGGCTGGCCGCACAAAATGCGGCCTTTTTATTTGGTACATGTTAACTCAGGTTAGATCAAGCAATGGTAAAAGAGTGGCACAACAATCTTAAGGCTGATGCTTACGATTTTGCCCCGGATATATTGCGTTTGCAGCACCAGCCACCGTCACCGATGCCGCGCGCGGTTTTGTGGAGTCTGCTGGGCTTGCTGTTTTTCCTGTTGATGTGGGCAATCTTTGGCAAATTGGACATTATAGCCGTCGCCCAAGGCAAGCTGGTTCCGCAAAGTTCTTTAAAGATCGTGCAGCCTGCAGAAGCAGGCATCGTCAAGGAGATCTTGGTCAACGAGGGGGATGAGGTGCATGCCGGCCAGGTGCTGGCACGCATGGATGCCGAATTTTCCGATGCGGACGGACGTGCACTGGCAAATGAATTCCGCCTCAAGAACCTGCAACTGCGCCGCATCGATGCAGAGCTGGCTGGGGCACCACTGAAGCGGCTACAGGGTGACCCGCCCGAATTGTTTGCCCAGGTGAATGCGCAGTATCTTGCCCGTCGACAAACCTATTCCGATGCATTGGAGACTGCGAGGGCACAGCATGACAGGGCGGAACAGGATCTGCAGAGCGCATTGGAGATCGAAACAAAGCTGAAGCAGACTGTGCCCATTTACCGCGAGCAGGAAGAGGCGTTCCAGAAACTGGCAAAGGAAGGGTACGTGTCCAAAATGATGGCCAATGAAAAGTCACGCGACCTTATCGAAAAAGAACAGGATCTCCGCGCGCAAAGTTTTGCTGTACAAAGCCTGCGCAGCACTATCCGCCAGTCGGAAAAACAGATCGCACAAATCACCTCCGCTTACCGCCAGGAGTTGCAGAACGAACGGGTGCTGGCTGAAGGCGAGTACAGCAAATTGAAGCAGGAAGTCGGGAAGCAGACCCACCGTCATGAGTTGCTGGAGCTCAAGGCTACCCAGGATGGTTATGTCAAGGATCTTTCCACGCATACACCGGGTACCGTGGTTTCGCCCGGCACGATACTGATGACCGTCGTGCCCAAGAACGACCCGATAGAAGCCGAGGTTTGGATCACGCATCTGGACGCGGGTTTCGTGTTGCCCAAACAGCATGCCCGGGTCAAGCTGGCCGCCTATCCTTTTCAGAAATACGGGATGCTGGAAGGCGAGGTCAGCCAGGTCAGCCCGGATTCCACCGAACCGGATAAAGCGCAGCGCGATGCGCCGGGTTATCGCGCCATGATCAGCCTGCCCAATGCCTATCTTGAAAAGGCAGGCAAACGCTACAAGCTCACTCCCGGAATGCAGGTGACTGCCGAAATCATTCTGGGACGGCGCAGCGTGCTGGAGTTTCTGATTTCTCCGGTGCAAAAGACTGTATTTGAAGCCGGGCGAGAACGATGAAGGACGCGCTGCACCGCATCGTTGCGGGCAAGAAACACCTGTTGCCGATCAGCACCGATACATTTATCTGGGCGCTGCAATGTGCCTGCCAGTTGCATCGCGTTCCATTTGCGGCAGAGATGGTGTTGCGCCAATTCCCTCCGCCTTACAATTCGGCGACCTTGCAACACGCCATGCATGAACTGGGATTCAAGGGCCGCTGGCGTAGAGTGCAGGAAGTTGATCTAGAACACCTGGTGTTTCCGTGTTTTGCCGCACTCAATCCGCCGCTTTCACGGACTCCATCAGATAAGGAGATTGAAGCTGCAAAGGAGAGTGGACAAACTGCGGCACCACAACTGGAAGCGCATGGACTTGCACTGCTGGTCAAGATAGATTCAGGAAAAGTGCTGTATTTCGAGCCGGATAGCCAGGAGCCGAAGAATGTTCCGCTCCAGGAATTTACGATGCGCTGTGCCGGGCATGTGCTGCAATTTGCAGCCTCAAAGGGCAAAGGTGTGGATGACCCGGACAAGGAATTCGGGTTCCGCTGGTTCGTGCCGGAATTGCTCAAGCACAAGAAGATCTGGCGCGATGTGCTGCTGGCCTCGCTGGCGTTACAGTTGATGGGATTGGCGACACCGCTGTTTACCCAGGTCATGATCGACAAGGTGATCGTTCATCATGCGGTGAGTACTCTGCTGGTAATCGCTTTCGGCATGTTTATCTTCACGGCGTTCAACGCCGTAATGAGCTGGGTGCGCCAGTATCTGGTTACGCATACCGGTAACCGCATCGATTCTGTATTGGGTTCGCAGGTGTTCGCGCACCTGTTCAGGTTGCCGCTGCGCTATTTCGAGCATCGTTCCACCGGCACGCTGGTAGCGCGTTTGCAGGGCATCGAAAGCATCCGCGAGTTTTTGAGCGGGGCTGCCGTCACGCTGATACTGGATATTCCTTTTCTGGTTATCTTCCTTGCCATCATGTTCTACTACAGCTGGCTGCTAACTGTGGCGGCTTTGATATTGCTGTTGCTGATCGCGGTGCTGAGTATCTTCGTCACCCCCTTGCTGCGCAATCGGCTGAATCACCAGTTCCTGCTCGGGGCGCGCAATCAGGCCTTCGTCACCGAATATGTTTCGGGCATGGAGACAGTAAAATCCCTGCAAATGGAGCCGCGGGTGGTTTCACGCTACGGCGAGTATCTGGCTGATTACCTTGAGGCCGGATTCAACACGCGACAGTTATCCAATAGTTACAACGTTGCCGCCAATACGCTGGAACAACTGATGACGCTGATGATCCTGTGCATGGGCGCATGGCTGGTGATGACCACCAATGACTTCACGATCGGCATGCTGGTGGCGTTCCAGATGTTCGCGGCCCGGTTGTCACAGCCGGTGTTGCGCATGGTCGGTCTGTGGCAGGAGTTTCAGCAGGCCAGTATCGCGGTCAAGCGTTTGGGTGATGTGATGCATGCTCCAGCGGAACCCTATTCTCTATTGCCAGCCCGGGAAGGCGGTGGCCGTGGCAAGCTGGAAATCCGCGATCTCAGTTTCCGCTATGCGGAAAATCTCCCCTATCTGTATCAAAACTTCAATCTGAGCATCGCACCGGGGCAATGCGTCGCGCTGATGGGCCCGTCCGGTTCCGGCAAGAGCACGCTTGCCAAGCTGATGCAAGGTTTCTATCTGCCGAACGAGGGGGGGATACTCATCGATGACCGTGATATCCGCCACTTCTCGGCCAATGAATTGCGCCATCATTTTGGCGTGGTACCCCAGGAAACGATCCTGTTCTCGGGAACCCTCTACGAAAATTTGACTCTTGCGAGCCCGCATGCCACCTTTGAACAGGTGGTGCAAGCCTGTAAGCTCGCGGAAATTCACGATGCCATCGAAAAACTGCCGGAAGGTTATCAGACCCGAATCGGGGAGCGCGGCGTCGGACTGTCCGGGGGGCAGAAGCAACGGGTGGCGATCGCCCGGGCATTGCTTAAACGACCAAAGATTTTGTTGTTCGATGAGGCGATAAGCAGCCTGGACAGCGCCACGGCCGAACACTTCGCAGCCACGGTCAACCAGTTGAAAGGTAAAGTGACGATATTGTTCATAACGCACCAATTGCCCGGAACACTGATTGTTGACGAAGTCGTGAGGCTGGGAACGACCGCCCATAAACCCCTTTGACTTCCTGCTTTTATTGGGCTTGAGCTAAAGCCCCAATAAGAGGTAGAATGCTGCACTTTTTTTAGGAGAGCAATACTAATGGCAATTACCGCTGCGCAAAAAGCGCAAATCGTGACCGACTTTCAGCGCGCCAAGAGCGACACCGGTTCCCCGGAAGTGCAAGTGGCCCTGATTACTGCCCGCATTACTTATCTGACCGAGCACTTCAAGGATAACGTCAAGGATCACCATTCCCGCCGCGGCCTGTTGCGTCTGGTAAGCCGTCGCCGCAAACTGCTCGATTACCTGAAACGCAAGGACGACGCGAGCTATCGCTCGTTGATCCAGCGCCTGGAAATTCGCAAGTAACAGTACATATCCCGCGGGTCGCATATGCGACCCGTGTTGTTTTATCTTTTCAATATTTCATGGCGCGGTGTCGCGCCATGCCCTGCAAAGAGAGGTCTATCTTGAGTCACTATAAGAAAACATTAGCTTTCGGCAATCATCAACTCACATTGGAAACAGGAGAAATCGCGCGCCAGGCCAGCGGTGCGGTGATGGTCAGTCTGGATGACACCGTGGTGCTGGTCACCGTGGTCGGCAGGAAGGACGCCAAGCCAGATCAGGATTTTTTCCCGCTGACGGTTGATTACCAGGAACGGACTTATGCAGGCGGCAAGATACCCGGCGGTTTCTTCAAGCGCGAAGGCCGCCCTAGCGAAAAGGAGATCCTGACTTCCCGTCTTATCGACCGCCCGCTGCGCCCGCTGTTCCCGGAAAGTTTTTACAACGAAGTGCAGATCGTCGCAACGGTGATGTCCTCGGATAGCGAGATCGATTCGGATATTCCCGCGATGATAGGCGCATCAGCCGCATTGGCGATCTCCGGCATACCGTTCGACGGCCCGATCGCTGCTGCGCGCGTCGGTTACGCACACGGCCAATATCTGCTTAACCCGACTGCAACGGAACTTGAGACCTCACAATTGGATCTGGTAGTTGCTGGCACTGATCGCGCGGTACAGATGGTGGAATCCGAAGCACAGCAACTGTCTGAAGAAATAATGTTGGGCGCAGTCATGTTCGGTCACGAACAGATGCAAGTTGTGATCCAGGCCATCAACGAAATGGCCGATGCCGTCGGGGCACCTGCCTGGGACTGGGTCGCTCCTGCCAAGGATGAGGCGCTGATCGCGCAAATCGCACAACTGGCCGAAGCGGACCTGCAAAAAGCCTATGCCATCCGCTCCAAGCAGGCACGCACCGACGCGGTGAACGCATTGCGCGACAAAGTGATGACTGCGGTCATTACACCGGAATCGGCCCCCGGCCAGAAGAATCATGTCAATGACCTGTTCAGCGCGCTGGAAGCCAAGATCGTGCGCGGGCAGATCCTGAGCGGCGAGCCGCGCATCGATGGCCGTGATACCCGCACGGTTCGTCCTATCACGATACGCAATGGGGTATTGCCGCGAGCCCACGGTTCCACGCTGTTCACCCGGGGCGAGACCCAGGCCATCGTGGTCGCTACGTTGGGCAGTATGCGCGATTCGCAAAAGATCGATGCGCTGCAGGGCGAATACAGCGACCGTTTCATGCTGCATTACAATTTCCCTCCTTATTCCACCGGCGAAACCGGCCGTGTCGGCACGCCCAAGCGCCGCGAGATCGGCCATGGCCGC
>Ga0224495_10001585_pt1 | contig 15845 bp, 13 predicted proteins | sample SF_Jul11_sed_USG_FD_168128 | JGI IMG/M metagenome (GOLD analysis project Ga0224495, IMG submission 168128) | Sediment microbial communities from San Francisco Bay, California, United States - SF_Jul11_sed_USGS_4_1 | ecosystem: Environmental > Aquatic > Marine > Sediment | place: USA: California... | reverse complement strand
ATAAAAGTTCGTTTCAGTATTACATCCATTGTTGCGCTCTCCAGGTCGATATCTTTGCGTGACGGTGTTTCCAAGCCTGAACCCAGCGACAATATTAGCAGTGATGACCTAAGGCTGCAACACTATGAGCCGCGCTGGCTATGACTATGCGAGCTTGGTTTGTATGCATGGATGTCCGGGTCAGTGGAGTTGTATAGTGGCAATCATGCGGCCATTCTATGCGGTTAGCTCGGCAACATGGACGATTAAATCGTCAGTCCGGCCGGTTCTCGATTTGGCTATCTTGTTTTTCCTGAATCGGTTTGGCGCCATCGAATTCTTCCAGCTTGCGGTACAGGCTGGACAGGCCGATGTCGAGCTTTTGTGCTGCTGCGCGACGATCCCCGCCGGACTCTTCCACAGTCTTGAGTATGATTGCGACCTCATATTTTTTTACCTGTTCGCGCAAGGTGCCTGATAACTGTAGTCCGATATCCGGTGGTGAGGGATGAGTGATCTTGGTGATTTGTGGCGGCAAATCGGCAAGAGTAATGCGGCCGCTTTCTGCCATTACCAGCGCGCGGTCGATCACATTTTCCAACTCTCGCACATTCCCGGGCCAGTCATAATTTACCAGGATTTCCTCGGCTCCCGAATCAAGAGAAACCTGGGTACCTCCACTGCCCATGCGCCTGTTATTGCGTTGCAACAGGAACCTGATCAGGCCTGAGAGATCCTGACGTCGCTCGCGCAATGGCGGGACGTTGATATGAAAAACACTGAGCCGAAAGTACAAATCCTCGCGAAAAGTGCCCTGGGCGACCATTTCTCCGAGATTCCGGTTGGTGGCGGCGATGATTCTTACATCAACCGGTCGAGCCACTTCGCTGCCAACGGGACGTACTGCCTTTTCCTCGATCACGTGCAGCATTTTCACCTGCAGCGAAAGGGGAAGTTCGCCGATTTCATCGAGGAATATGGTTCCGCCATTTGCTTCAAGGAATAATCCCTTCCTGACCTTGTCGGCGCCGGTAAAGGCACCTCTGGTGTGGCCGAAAAATTCGCTTTCCACCAGATTTTCGGGGATCGCGCCACAGTTGACGGGAATGAAAGGTCCGTCAGCGCGCAGGCTCTGCTGGTGAATCAAACGCGCTACAACCCCTTTCCCCGTACCGCTCTCCCCGGTGACGAGCACGGTGCTATTGGTGCGCGCTACTTTTGCGGCCATGTGCTCCATTTCTCGCATGGCCGGCGAGTTGAAGCCGAACACTTCCTGATTGGCGCCTAACACCAGCCTGCGCAGAACCCTGTTTTCTGCGCGCAACCCGCCAAGCTCTCCCACCTTGGTCAGCCGGTGCAGCAATTCCTCATTGTTGAGGGGTTTAATCATGTAATCGGCGGCACCAGCCTTGATCGCTTCGATCGCCGTATCTACCGAGGCAAATGCTGTCATCATGATAAAGGCGGTATCTATGCCGGTAGCGCGTGCCTGGCGTAATATCTCTATGCCGCTCAGTCCAGGCAGCTTGATGTCGCACAGGACGATATCCAAATCCCCTTTGGCTAGCCTTTCCATTGCGGCTTCTCCGTCCCCGGCCTGTTCAACGGTATGTCCGGCCTTGCGCAACTGGGCAGCCACCACCTGGCGGATGGCCGGTTCATCATCCACGACTAGAACCTGTAGAGAATTCATAGCTTATCGCCCTCCCCATCGGAGGGCAGAGGAAGGATTACTTGCACTTTTGTTCCCTCGCCGGGGATCGAATCGATTTCTATTGTGCCGCCGTGCCCGGTGATGATGGAATAACAGAGTGACAAGCCCAAGCCGTTACCCCTGCGCTTGGTGGTAAAAAAAGCCTCGAATACGCGACCTAGGGTTTCCTTGCTGATACCGCATCCGTTGTCTGCTACGATCAGCCTCACATTCCTGTTGACTACTTCGGTAAGCAAGGTAATTTCCTGTGAGCTGTTATCTGCTGATTCCAGCGCATCGGCGGCGTTGATCAGTAGATTCATGATCACTTGGGTAAGCTGGTCCGCCACCCCATAGATCGCTGGCAACTGGCTGTCCAGATTAAGCCGCAGGTTTACGCGCCGCATCCGTTTGTCGTAACCCATCAGACCGGCGGTAGTCCTGACCAGGCCGTTCAGATCCAGTAGTTGTCGTTCCAGTGGTTGTGGTGCGGCAAACTCGGAAATTTCGCGGGTGATCGCTGAAAGTCGATGGATATGGGTCTGAAGCATGGCTAGTTTGCTGCCCTCGGCCATTTTTCGTTTTCCAGTTGATTGCTCGACGACCATTTCCTGTAGCACGCCTGACATGGCCGCGATGGGGTTGCCTATTTCATGGGCTACTCCAGCGGCCAGTGCGCCAACAGCAGCCATTTTTTCCTGGTGGAAATATTTCTGTCGCGCAATCACCAGTTCCTTTTCCCGCTCGTCCAGCGCTCTTGCCATCTGGTTTACCGCTTGCATTAATTCACCCACTTCGTCATTGCGTGTCACCGGAGTCAGCACATTGCGTTCACCCCTGATGATATCCAGTGCCCTTGCCTTAAGGGTATGCAGGTCGTTGGTGAGCCGAGTGAAAAACAATCCGATGATTGCACCCAGCAGCAACAGGCCGATCAATCCGAATAATAGCGATGCAAGCGCAGCCGAGTCCCATTGCATGTGAAAACGTTCCGCAGTCGCGATTTGATCACGCCTGGATTCATCGATATGTTGTGTGACCTCGATCTTGACCTTGAGCAATTCGGAATTCATCGCGGCCAAAGCTGCGGCGGAGGGGTGTTCGGTGGCCTGCGCCAATGCCTGCTCGACTCCTGCAAGATTAACGCTGGCATAAGGATAGCGCATTGTCAGCTCGGAGTTTTTTCTTTTTAGCAAATCGAAATTGGACTGAAAGCGTTGCACCACCGAATTCTGGTCGTCCTTGTCAGAGTTTATGAATACCGCCATGACAATGTGAAACGCTGTTGCATCGACCTGTCGGAGCTGTTCTTCGACTTTATACAGATTCTGCAGCCTTTCGAATTCGTCAACCAGCTCGGCCTTTTTACCGAAAGTAAAGGTGGTAAGGAGCACCGCAAAGATAACGACAGCAGCAAATGCTAAGAATCCTTTCACTCGAAGCGGAACTTCGGAATCAGCCCTAATTTCCATCTCGTTTACTGGAGGCTGCGCATGGTTGATGGCAGGCAAAACTGCATTTTCGGCCACTGATGCGTTCATCGCAGGCTTTTCAGAATGAGGTTGTTCATGTGCTAATTGTACGCTGCAATGGTTTCCCGGGCTATTTCAGGAATAAACCTACCGGAGGTTGAAAATAACGGGAGCTGTTTCTCGGTATTCAGACATTGTTTCCCAAACTGTAGAATACGTTGTCGCTGGGCAGTTGGATTCTACCCAGCGCATGAATCATAGCAAACCATCCAATATCCAGCTTGATAATGACCGTCAATGACAAGCACCTGCGCAATCAGCCTTTGACCAATTGCCACCGCTCTGTTTAAAGTTAACCACTCCCAGCAATGCAGCTCTGTAATAGGGGCCATTGCTATAGCCGGCGGGGATGGCGGGGGCAGGAGCCTGTGTGCCTTTAGGAACAGTCTGTCCAGCGGACAAAATGACCGAACCCGGGGCAATCTCGCCGCCGATCGCGGTGACTTCCGGGCCAAGGTCGTAGAGGTTGACCAGAAACGCCTTGTTTTTCCATCCATGAGCCGTTCCGGTATGGCACATGGTGCAGCGATATGTGCCATTTTCTGAGGCGGGCCAAGATGGAGCTAGGGGCATGCCACCCTGTGTAGTGTAGAAGGCATGTCTTTGATGAAGATTGTTGACTGGCTGAGACCAGGAATCGCCCAAAGGGTAAACGGTAGGGTCGCCTGCGAAACCGCTGTTCAAGGCGAATGCAGGAGAACCGCTGGCATCGGCGTACTGATTCTCATCATGACAAAGGAAGCACAAGGTGTTGGATCCTACAACGTGTGCCGTGCCGGTATTCCATATACCCTTCAATAAGAAATTCTCGGTACTGCCGTGCGGCCCCCACGAATTTCCGTTTTCACCGCCTACAGGGACTACGCCTTCGCCGGGGTTGGTGCTCGAGCCATGGCAATCGCTACAATACATGGTCTGATTGCCGACGGCATTAACCAGAGTGGCGGCGGTAGGGCCATCAACATCGGAGCCGTTCCACGGGCTGCGCCAAGTGTTCGGGCTGGCTGTGCCTGGCAACAGATTCGTGCGTCCTGTATTACCCATTACCGGATGCCAAGAGCGATAATTATTCAAGGAGTAGGCTGAGGATGCGCCCGAGTCCGAAGTGCTGGCGGGTGCTCCTTTATGTGTGGCGGGGGCCTGGAATTCCATGGCGACATCGGAGTAATAGAGCAAGCCATTGGTGCCTGTAATGGTTCCGCCGCTATATCCCAATGGCAAAGCTGTCGGGTCTGTTTCGTCGTAAGCGTAAGGAGAATGGCATTTGAAGCAGATCTGGTATTCACGCGTTACGTAGGCGCTGGAAGCGCCGGTAAACGCATTGTTTCCACCATCGCCGCGCTTTGCCACATAACTGAATGGATGGGTACCGAATTCGGCCGAAAGGTATTGTGGTTCCACACCAAAGGTGCCTCGTAGCGAACCGGATGCAAGATTGTCGTGAGCAACCGTATCGCCGACTGTGATGGCATGCTTGTGCGTTCCGGCTGTGGCAGGGAAGGCAGGATCATCGTTGAATAATCGATTTTTTGTCACGCGGTGCGGGTTATGGCAATCGGTGCACTCTGCGTGGCGGTTGCTGACAGAGCCACCTGCGCTTACTTTGCCCAGAACCGCCTCGGATTCAATTGCATCCTTGCCGCATCTGCTGCCACTCGTGTTGCAGCGTACAGCAGTCCCGCCTGATATGCTGTCATCAAAGCTTCCGCCGATGTCGTGTGACTCTGGCTGGCGTGAGATGGGCATGCGTATGGGCAGGACGTAATCGCTCTTGATATCGGGCACCGTGGTCAACGGGTCGAGAATACTGCTCCCGAAATTGCTATGACATTGAAAGCAAGTCTCTTCGGTAGCGGAGTTGCCGCCACTCTTGGGAATTGTCTGGCTGTCGGTGCCTTCCCGCAATAGATGCTTCGCACCTTGCACAGTGTGCGTATCGTGACAATTGAGGCAGGATGCCTTCCACACTGGGGTGTTGGCTGGGAACTCGCGTTCAGCGGCCGCAGCGTTCAAGTAGGTTTGATCAGAAACAAACTGGTTGGCATGAGCTGAGTAGGCCCACAATGACCCATTTTTGTCATGACAGGCCAAACACATACTGTCTAAATTCTGGACATAGGGGCCCCCTAAAGGCTGAGCTTGCTGAAGGCGGTTGCCGCGCAGAAACTTGTGGTTGCCCTTGGTTGGATCGGATTCCCATGTATGGGGATCATGGCAGGTTGTGCATTGCATCTGGTTGCTGTCCAGAGGGAAAATCGGCCTGGGAAAGACACCAGCAGTACGGTTGTCGACAACCGGGGTGCTTCCTTCCATGACGGGGAGTGTGCGCAACTCGCCGTCGTTGTAGGCAAGATTGTTGTCATATGTAAACGAAACGGGGTGGTCGTTGGATAGGTCGATTCCTAAATCTCGAGTGTAACCGGTGAGTTCCCCGGCACCGACAGGCATGTTCCCAGCGTTTGTGCCTTCCATTGAAATTGAGGCAGGACTTGCGTTATTCAGCACGCCGACTGTTCCAATCGCAAGGGTGCCGTCATGGCATGACAGGCAAAGTTTGGATGAGCCACCGGGTTGGGCCGTGACAGCATCCATGGAAGCAGAAGTATAAGGGGCATAAGTCAGGCTCGAAAGTTCGCGGTTCCAGAGGGGCGGGCCAACAGTCGCAGCCGTATTATGCGGAGTATGGCAGAATACACAGACCTGCCCTTCATTGATCGCCCTGGCTGGGCCTGGGCCGCTAACGGAAAGATTGTGCTTGGTGTTCTCTATTTTCGTCACTATCTGTCCAAGAGCAACACTAGTCGTCCCCAATAGCAGGAAGGAGCTGAGCAGAATTGGCAAGCCGTCACGCGGCAAAAGACGATGAAAGTTCATTGAGACCCTCCCAAAAACTGCAAGACCGTGATCCTGCCATTGAACATGTCGGCGATGTAGATTTGGTCATTGCTGTCGACCCAGACACCAGACGGCAGGTAAAATTCCCCGGTTTCTTTACCCGTATTGCCTAGCGCGAATAAAGTTCGTCCCTGATTGTCAAAAACCAGCAACTTATCGTATAGCGATTCTACCACGTAAATATTATTTTCATTGTCCACAGCCACGCCTTTGGGGCGAACCAGATCTCCAACATAGAGTCCGCGTTGCCCGAATTTATTGATCATCTTGCCGTGTTCATCAAATATCTGGATGCGTGAGTTCAATGTGTCGGTAACATAAAGTTTGTCGAAGGCAAAGGCCAGATAGGTCGGGGAATTGAATTCACCCGGGCCTTCACCGCGCCTTCCGATAACATCGAGGAGCTTGCCGTCGTCGTCGAAAATCTTGATGTCATGTGCGCGCGTGTCGGCGACATAGATTCGACCGCGCTGCGGATCGCGCGCCAGTCCGGTGGGTCGCTTCAGTACATTCTTGCCGAATTCGCCCAGCGGTTTCCCTTTGCGATCAAGCCTGAACACGCTGTGAAGTTCTGCATCCGCAACAAGTATCTCGCCATTAGCGCCAAGTGCGATGCCTATCGGAGCGATGAAAGGTGTATCTTCTCGAGCCCTGTCCCATAGTTCCAGCCGTCCTGCAGGCTTATCGAACACATACACAGCCGCGCGGCTGATATCCGTGACAAAAACACTGCCTTCCGTGTCGACTGCGCCGCATTGCGGCCGTCGCAGCACCACAGGATCGGGGTTCTTTCCGGTGAGGCCGGTTATCCACTCAAACAGCTTTTTGGCAGTGCTGCGGCCCTCATGCGTTTCGGAACGAAAGTTGTTCTCTCCGGTCAACTCCCCAACGTAACCATAGCGGGGTGTTTCAGGAGCTGCCGGCCATACCTTGGCCGCAACCTGATGGGGGTTGTCATACTGGAAAACCTTTGGAGCCTCGGCACACCCGGCAATTAGCAAAGCCAGGCAAAGCAAGGCGATTGGGGACTGACGCTGTGAATACATTTTATACTCCTTAGCTCTCGGCCGCAGGGTCTGAAATGGATAAATCCGGTACAACATGCATATCTTTTTCAGGGGGCAAGTCGCAATGGTGGGGGCAGCTATCAGTGGGAATGTATGTTGGATCTACCACTTGCCAGGACCTCCAGTGGTGGGCCCCCCGCGCACTCCGCTTTCCAGCCCGGGGAGTCCGGAATGGCACAATTGACAATTCTGGGGACCCCAGGCGATTTTGTTGTTATGACACATACCGCAGAACCTGCCTTCGATGATGTCCGACATGAGAATATTGTTGGAGCCGGCGCGCATCTCGAATCCGACTTCGGTATGGCATACCCTGCATCTGAAGCGTATACGATGAAACCAATGCGGGAAGATTACCGGGCGCATGCCAGCTTTTTCCGCACGCTTGTTTAGCACCACATCGGCATATTCGGCAGCGGCGGGAAGCGGTGTAAACAGCAGTAATATAGGCAACAGGAACAAGCTTCCCGGCAGATAGCGGCGAAGCAAGTATCGGTAGCATGGGTGTCGGCATTCGGTTGTCATTTGTGCATCTCAAGCTCTTTGACAGGCGTTTTCAGGTCAGAACGCCTCACGCTGTGACAGTAAAAGCATTCGACCAGTGGAAATGCAACCGCACCGTGGCAACGACCGCAATACTCTCCGTTCAATACATCGAACATCCCGAACCTTGTGGCACCTCGCCTGGATTTGAACAGCCACTCATGACAATTGCCGCATTCCAGCCATTCGGTGTGTTTCTTGTGAGGGAATAAAACCATGGGCATGTCAGCAGTTCTGGTCCGTATAACATCCAGATCCAGCACCTGCATTTCGTAATTACTGTCGAGAATGCTGGGACGCGGATTTATATATCCCTCCTCGATTGCTTCGACCCATCGCACCAGGTTTCCGGAAAAAGAGCTGGGCAGATAAAACAGTGCTTCGGCTGGGTTTTGCAGCTGTTGTGCACCGGGACCGGTCGGGTCGTGCAAATCGTCTGCCATGATAGTTTTCCACCTCTCAGGACCTGCCAATAAAGCCTGTGCTTGTGCTTGTGCACGTGCCTGCGCTGGTGCGGTCGGTGCGGGCTCCGAACATGCAACGAGAAATAATCCCAAGAACATGACGAGCAAGCGTTTGTACATTCGGCATTTCATGGTGTTGGTGTGAACGTCTTGCTGTGCATTATTCTGGCACCTCAACCCCTATGGTACGCAGGGCCGTTTGCAGGCGCTTGGTGGCTTCCAGCAATTTCTTGATTGCCGCTGTATGGTCACTATTCGCCGCCAGTTTTTCGGCGTCTGCCATTGCAGTGCGGCCTTCCTGCACATAGCGTTCGCTTAATTTGAGCGTGTACTCATCAGGTTTGTATTGGTCGCGGGCGATCGGTATCAGTTCTTCGTAGCTGTGGTAGCGCGCCAACTCGTAATCGAATTCCTCGATAGGTGTCTTGAAATTGGTGTCATAGACGAAGGCAGTCGAAGCCAGCAGTTCGTTCAAAACAGAGATATATATGCCGTGCACTTTTTTCAGCAGTTCAGATGCCTCCGGATACAGGTTGTCGCGCATCATTGTCTGGGCACGCTGGATCAGAGCCCGGGTAGGCTCAACCTCTGTATCATATTTCTTTGCATCTTTTGGCTGCAAGCCCTTGCGCACATCCTGATAGGTAGCATCGAAAGCGCGCACATCATCCAGCAACTCGGCGTATTCCGCACGCTGTTTCGTTTCCACCTGTTGAGGATCGGAAGAAAGCCGGGCTGCATCTTCCATCACACTCAGCGCTTCGTCCAGGAACGCATCAGCCCACACCAGGTTGCCCGCATTGAAAGCTTCATTTGCCCTGTTGTAAAGGGTGCGGACCAATTCCATGGGTTGCTTGACTTGGCCATCATTGTTTTGCGCAACCCGTTCGGTGAGCGGAGATTTGGCCAGCAACATTTTGACCAGTTGCAACTCCTGCATAATTGATTCCCGCGTTGGCGGGACATTAACATCATCCGCCAACGCGGGAATCGAAACAAGAAGTGCCAGAAGAGGCAATCCCAGCCTAATCACTTTCCGTATCAATGCCTTTCGCAAAATATGTCTCGCATCGCAATGTCGCTACTGAGTTGGACCGCCCCCGTTGACGGCTACCTTTTTCGGTTGGGAATGGCAGCGCTTGCATTCGGAAACCGGGAAGGAGACTTTGCCGTGGCAGACGCCGCATTTCTGCCCGAGTATGATCGCTGCCATGTTGATCTGGTTGGCGCCTTTGCGCGGGATGAAAATGTCCGGGTGGCAGTTTGAGCAGGCCAGCCACAAGGTGTGCTGCCGGTGTGGAAATACCACGTCAGGCATGGAGCTTTTCGGTACACGAACGATATTCATATCCATGACCATCGGCTCCGCGCTCGGATCAGTGCGTTCCCAGCGCGGCTTGATATTGCCGTCATCCAGTGCTTTCACCCAGTTCACCCCGTTTCCAAGCCCGGTTTCGGTTTGTGGCAAACCTTCATAAGCCTCCAGCGGAGGTTGCAGGATCATGGAACCCTCATTGGTGGGATCATGAATCTCGTCGCTGCTTGCCGGCTGGTGGGGAATCTTGGCGACCTTCAGCAACCTGTTGAACGGATTTGCTCCTCCTGCGACGGCGGCAGGCCGGGTAGAATACTGGTACTGCTGCACTGGTGGCTGTGTCGTCGCAGGATCAGCCGCTGCCGAAGCTGGAGCAGGTTCTGGATTGGTTTTGCCTTTGCTTTTGGCTGCTTTACTCTTTGCAGGCTCGGCAGCAGTTGCATAATAGAACGGTGCGGCCAGCAGTGCGACCAGCATTGGGCAGAGCAATAATTTGGATATGCGGTTCATGTGACCTCCTATTTCTTGGTAGTCAAGGGGTTGGTCGGGACAGCCAGTTCCTGCATGGTGCTTTCGTGGATCTGGATCGGCGTTCCGGGGTTGCCGGAATGGCACAGGATGCAATTCTTTACCGACCAGGCAACTTTTCCGTTATGGCATGCACCGCAAAATTTCCCCTCGATGATTTTATACATGTTGATGTCATTGCCACCGGCCTTGAACTTGAAGCCGAGGTCGGCATGGCATACCTTGCAACGGAAGCGAATACGATGGAACCAGTGTGGAAATACCACCGGGCGCATGCCTGCAGCATCGGAGTAATTGTTGATCACCACATCGCCGTATTCGGCCACAGCCGGCGCAGGGTCGATAAACACTGCGACTATGGCCAGAGACCACATAAGCAACATTCTGCTTATGTGGGCGGGTGTAACGGGTGCCCGGTCAATTATATTTCGTATCAAGGATGGCATTTGCTTCCCTTTCATTTTGAGTTGACAAAATCTCTCTATTACAATTCCGCTAGGCGACTTGATCGCTGATGGCTGTTTGCGGGGTATATATTCATCGCGAAGAATACCTCAAGCGTCATCATGTATCCAAGCATTAAATATGCCAAAGACCTACCTAAGTCTTCAGTTAATCCGGTTTCGGGCTGTCTTAATGAAAGCGCCGGCAAATAACTTTCCGAACTTTGCAGAATTGCAATTATCTCTGACATCAGAAAAATCTTTTTACGGAGAACCAAACAAAGGATGATGTCTCGCCGTTGCCCTCTTTTGTCAGGTTTAGCTTGAAGTCTGCCGTAAGTCTACCGACGGTATAAGATAAAATGTTTTCCCATGAAATCGGGCCTTGGTCATCGGGTGGGGCCTGCAACACCGGTATGGGAGCGCGGCTGTAAGCTTGTAGATTGGACATGAATGTCAGCCGACGCACTCCGAACGCGCGCATGTGGCTGTAATTCAAATTGGCGTTTGAAGTGGTGGAATTGAGAGGTCTCGGCGAGATATTGTTAAATTGTCGCGTTGACTGGACGGCGAAGGCGCCGGCAAGTCTGGAGTCGCGGCTGATTTCCTCAGATATGCTTCCGCTAAAGGAGATGAACTGGAATGAATCCTGAGCGGAATTCAGGGAGCGGTTGTCACGGCCACTCAATGCCAAGGATGTAATGCTTGTGCCCCGACTGCGTCGCCAGGTAGCCGAGGCGGAATGAGTGAGAAATCCGGTGGCTTGCTGACGCGTACTCTCAGTCAGCGATAGCGACTGGTTTATTCCTAAGTTCAACCTCCCGCCGTTAAGTAAGAAGTCGCGACCCAAGCCGTGGGATGGAGTAATAGATACTGATTGTTGGCTGCTAGATTGCGCCTCACCGGTGCTGCTCCTATGGTTTCTGGTGGAATTAGTAATTGAGCCGGCAATCCTGCTGGTATATCTGAACTCTTCAAGGCTGAACGATGCCAATGGATAATTTGCGTTTACTGTTTGCCTTGTGGTCAATGTCCAATTGGTGGAAGTATCGGTTTGGACCTGGTTGGCATTGGCGCTTGCAGAAATATTGATGTGTTGAGAAGGCCTGTAACCGAGCCCAAGATTCGCATTGGTGGTACGTTTTTGGCCTCCGCCGGCATCATAATAATTCAACCGCGCGCCACCGATCAGATAGTAGCTCGCCGGTGGCCTGTAGGAAAGTGTGCTATTCAATTCCCGGATTCTGAAACTGTCTGAGCCCTGCTGAAGTTCCTCATATTTGCTTGTCAGAGTTCCGTAGCTGGTCAACATTATAATTTTGTCGGGCACAAACTGGTGATTAATCGTCGCGATCTTATACTTTGAAGCTTTGTCGTCTAGAAGATGTTTGCTGTAGTCGCTGCTTCCGTAGATTCCTAGCGATTGATTCTTGAGCCGGGAAGTATCAAAGCTGAAAGCGAACCCGTTCGACTTGAAATTATTATTACCCGGGGACTCGGTGTCGGAGCGGTAGGCTTTCAGGAAATACCTTTCCTTTTTGTCCCTGGGCATATAGCGTTGACTCATATCAAGGCGGGTGGTTTGACTAGCCAGGGAACCGAGGCCCGGCCCTGTTAGATTTTGAGTTTTGGAGAGAACCGCATCAAACGCGAAGCGGCTGTATGGCAACAGAAACAGCCCAATATCGCCGAAGAGATTGTTGTACGATGAGGATGTGTCTTCGACTTTCATTTTGTAGGAGGTAAAATCAACATTACCCTTTACCAGGGCTATCCATGGTTTTGAGATATAGGTGATACCCTTACCCTTCAGGTTTAAAGCTACCCTCTGCTGAGTTACTGGATTTGAGTTGCCTTGACTGCGTTGCAGAATGTCATAACCGATGCTTCCGCCCCAATTGGTGGATATAGGGGCAAGGCGCCATGAAGCACGTCTTTGTACAGGAGCAGCATCACCCGGCGCGCCGTCTGCAGAAAAAGCCGGATGCACCCAACCAAAAACAAGCCATGCCAATAAGATGACGCTACGCTTTCGGTTTGAGTTGGTCGATTTATTCCATCTCGGCTTTGCTATAAGCATTTTGTAAAGTAATGAAGCTTATTGTGTTGTAATGCGTTGTGTTAAAAATAATCCGTACCCGGCATTCTTTGTTATCGATACACTGAAACAGCTATTTCAAGCCTTCCTTCTTTTCAAACGGCAGCTTGCCGGGGTGTCACCATTAACGAACTGACGCAAGGCAGAATCCCAAGCCCTTGAAGCGAAGATGGGATCAACCTTACTTATTGCTCGGGTTGGGCGCCGTGCGACATGCTCTGATCAATTCCCGCATAGAAGAATCACTTCGTCGCTGGATTTTTTTCGTCCGCTGTAGAGGGACCCGGAAGAGGCAGATAGCGTCCCGATACATCCGCTTTTATCGAAGTCTTTTTCCTGAGTTTCGCAATGAGAGACTTCCACGCCTTTTCGCCTTCATCGGTCGTGTATAGCGCAGCAGCGCGCTCTTTGACATCATCAAAACTGTTCAGCTTCGCATCCTTGCGATCAGTCAGTTTGTATATGCCTATGCCTTCCATCAGTCTGACAGGATCCGAGATTTCGCCGGGCTTGAGTTTGCTTGCCACTTGCTCGGATAATTCTGACAGCATGCCGCCGTGCAAATAACCCATATCTCCACCCTGGCCAACAGTTTCGGCATCGGTGGAGTACTTGGTGACCATTTCGGCGAAGTCGGCCCCTTCTCTTAATTTCTTGACCAGATCTTCCCCCAGTTTGTACTTTGCATCAAAATCGGGTGCACCGGGATCCACGCCGAGCAGTATGATGGAAATCCGTATTTGTTGCGGTTCGGTGAACTTTTCAGGGTAGGCAGTGTAATACGCGCGCAGTTGCTTCTCGCTCGGGGCGGGTACCTTGCGCGTCCTTTGCTCCAGTTGCTTGATCAGATTCTCATCCTCAATTTGCCCGGTCAGGACCGGGAGGGCTCGCTCACGTATTCTCTGCCATTGCGCCTTGCCAGCATTGCGTTCGTCAATCTGGTCAAGTTTTTTCTTGACCTCCTCGGGATCCGGTTTCAACTTTAGCCTCTTGGCCTCTTTTAGCAGTAGAACATCGTTGATCAACTTGTCGCCAATCTCTCTTTGTAGTGCCGCCACTTCAGCGTCCGGCGGCTTGCCATGGTAAAACCTGTTGCGGCTTGCCGCAGCATACGCAGCATCAAATTGGCGCTGGGTGATTATTTCTTTCCCCACTTGGGCGAAGACAGGCGCCGTTGCTTCCTTTTCTGCACTGTCGTCTGCGGCAAGCGCACCGACGCAGGACAATAATCCGATCGACAATGCGGTCAACGCCAGGCCGAGGTGGTTGAGGGTTGGTTTCAGATTCACTGTTGGTACCTTTCATGTTTGACTGTAGAGGCAGGCTGTCGGCCTGCCGTAATTTTCATGCAGGGCTTAACCTGCCCTTTCATTATCACGTGCCTGCAGCAGAAAATCCAGACAAAAAATCCGGAAAAAAAAAGCCAGACGTTTCCGTCTGGCCCGCCTTGCGGCGCTTATGCTACATACTGCTTACTTGTTGTGGCAGGACAGGCAGGTTGCGCTGTTGTTGTTGCCATTGTTGTGACGCAAGAACGTGGTGTTCTCGGTATGTGGGTCATGGCAGGTTGCGCATTCAACCAGTGGTTGGCCAGCCAGTGTCGAGCCGACGTCATTACGGTTGTACAGTGGCAGGTCATGCTTGTCTTTTACGCCAGGGGTGCCAGTGTCGATATAGTACACGGTCGTTCCGCTAGCAACAGTAACAGACTGAGCTGGATGGAAGTCTGCGTCGTTAGGAGTGCCACCATTTACTGAACCAGCGTACTGGATGCTGATTGGGTGATCGTTCCTCAGATCGGTGCCCAGATAGATCATCTCAGCAGAAACTTGGCTCATGTAGTTGAACTCATTGAAGCCACCGCAAGTACCGTCGGTAGCTGCACAGTCGACACCAGCAGCAGTGCTGATATAGTTGGTGCCATTCAAGTTAACGTCGCCAGAAGTACCGGAACCTGGTGAGTTGATCACGACGTTCATAGCCTGTGTACCATCGTGGCAGGACAAGCAAGCCAGGGATACGGAACCGACTGAAGTCGATGCGGAATCCAGCGTGCTGGTGCCGAGCTGGGAGTAGGTTGTGTAGGAAGAAGTTGCACCCAGATGACGGTTCCACAATGGCACTGCTGCAGAAGAATCTGCACCGTGTGGCGTATGGCAGAATACGCAGATTTCAGTCGTGGAAGTTGTCCAGTTGAAATTACCGGACGAGCCCAGGTTGTGCTTGGTGTTGGCGATACCAGCCATTGCAACGCTGCTCATCGACACCAGTGTCAGGCCAACAGCTAATTTAGCAATTGAGGTTTTCATGTGTAAGTCCTTTATTAAAGTTAAAAAATTTTACTGCTTGGTTTGCTGCTCACTTTGTACACCGGCCTTAAATTTGATATTGGCTGCCAGCGCCCCCTAACTGAAAGCACTTAGTGTGCCAGAAATGTAACATAATGAAAAATAAGCAACTATTATATTATTGAGCATCGGCCTTCCTGCATATGAGAAAAACTTCCGGCTATTTTCCTGATTGTGGGACGCTGGGGAAAGCGATTTCCTAAATTTTGCCCGTCTGACTTCAGGGTATGCGGCAAGAACGGCAATAACTTGTGAAACCGAGCCCGGGTATGCATCACAAAAATTGCAATAACATGTACATAGCGGCGATTAGGCTGGCAGCCCATTCCTTGCCATTGAGCTATCGGGCCTGCGTTCCGCAAGCTCGCCGGCAAGTTTCGAGTTTGCTGCGAATGGGCTTTGTCGCGTTCACGCCGGCGTCTATAATCCAGCTTGGAATAATTTTACCATCCAAGTCTTGTCATCCTAAAACGAAATGCACATGTAATGAATATCCGCGGTTTGATCGTTCAACCTTCTGTCCAGTCGGTACTGTTGTTGCTGGCCGTGATCGCGCTCTACGCCGGTTCGTTGTCCGCCCCGTTCGCTTTCGATGACTTCACATTTTTCTCAAATTCTAAAATGCTGTCGAAATACGGACAAGGCTATTTCAATTTCGAAATGCGCTGGCTGCCCTATGCTTCCCTGGCGCGTACGGTGGAGTGGTTGGGCTTCGACCGATCCTGGCTGAGGCTGGGCAACGTGCTGCTGCATGGGGCAAACGCCATCGCACTGTTGTTCCTGCTGCGGCGGCTGTTCGGGATCACGCTGGCTGAAGACGCACCGGGTGGCCCTCGGCTGGCGCTGAACTGGTTCGCCTTGTTCGGCGCACTGCTATTTGCGTTGCACCCTGTTTCTGTCTATGGCGTGGCCTATCTGATCCAGCGGTCCACGCTGATGG
>Ga0224495_10001584_pt1 | contig 15847 bp, 14 predicted proteins | sample SF_Jul11_sed_USG_FD_168128 | JGI IMG/M metagenome (GOLD analysis project Ga0224495, IMG submission 168128) | Sediment microbial communities from San Francisco Bay, California, United States - SF_Jul11_sed_USGS_4_1 | ecosystem: Environmental > Aquatic > Marine > Sediment | place: USA: California... | reverse complement strand
AGCCACGCCTCTGCCTCCGGTGGAAAGCCCCAGTATCAAATTTCTGTCTTTATCCCCGAATATGCCCCTCTTTTGCATCTGTGGAAAAAATACTTTTTGAATCCACTGCCCGCCGGGCAAAAAAGACCACTTTAATTTTGTCTCCGGAAAATAAGATGATTCATACAAAGTAACGCCCATTTCAGGAAATACACATCGAAATTGGTATTTTTCGCAAAACTTCAGCAAATCAGTTTCCTTCTGCCAGCGAGTTCGCGAAAAATTCCAGCCTGGCAAAACCAGCAAATCGGCTCGTATTTCGCCGTTTGGAGAAAATACATCTACGGCAATGTTTGCGGCGGTTATACCATTGTCCCGATCAGGAAGGTACAGAGTTATCATACGATTGTCCTGAGCAAAAATTCGAAAGGAAAAAATGACAAAACAAAATATGATGGAACTTTTGAAACTATCTCTCATTTAATGATCCTTTGAACAAACGCAGGACGTTATTTATATGGTCAATAATATAACCCGAACATATGATGACAGACCCTGATAAATGGAGCTGTCATGCACAAACAAATGTGGGGGGTAGCCGGCAACCATGTGCCGGCGAAGGGGGGGCGAAGCCTCCCCTAAACCAAACCAAAAAACAATTGCTGCTGCGTTTCACATTCCAGTTCCATCTTTTATGTCTGCCATGCCCGCCAATGCGAATTATCGCATTGGAAAATTTCTTGCCCATGCCGGACTTTGCAGCCGCAGAGACGCGGCGAATTTTTTAAACAGCCATGAGGTGATTTATGAAGGCAACCGCATTCATGAGCTGAATTTTCATCTTTCCCCGGATGCCATTATCCTCGTCAATGGCCAGCCTGTTCGGCTCAACCAGAGTCAAATCGTCCTGCTCAACAAACCGCCCGGCTATGTTTGTACACATAAGGAACAAAAAAATCAAAAATCCATTTTCCGATTGCTGCCTCATGAAATGTCGCGTTTTTTTTATGCCGGCAGGCTGGACGAAGAATCGCGCGGTCTTGTGATTTTGTCCAATGACGGAGACCTTGTTTTTAACCTGACACATCCAACCCGTGAAACCACAAAAATATATCATGTCCACGTTTCCCGCCCTTTGTCCGAAATTGAAATTTTAAAAATTACAAATGGGATATGGAGTAAAAAGGAAAAACTCCAGGTAGACAACATCCGGCCTCTCCTGAATCCAGCCAATTATGAAATTGAAATTCACGAAGGGAAAAACCGCGAGATCCGGAGAATTTTTGATGCCTTGTTTCTTCAGGTAAACGACCTGCTGCGTATAAAAATTGGCGAATACAGTATCGACGGCATTACAGAGGGAAATTACCGGATTATTTCGTCGCATACAAAAGAGCCATAGCTGCGGCAAAATTTTGCGACATATGCAGGATGATCGTCAGCATAATTCCCTTCTTGCGAATTGCCCAGTATGAAAAATACACGCCAAGCAGGAAAAGAGGCAGACCAATATATATGTTTTCCCGAATATCCTCAAAATGCGCCATCATAAACAAGGCGCTGGTGTACAATACCGCAGGTATATTGTTTTTAAACGATGCAGCTTTACCAGCCAGCATTCCCAGCATGACGCCGCGAAAAATAAATTCCTCGTATATTGGCCCTAAAAAAGCCACGGTAAACATAAAAACATAAATACCTTTTCTCAGCAACTGCGCATCGAAATCTTTAAATTGATCCGGCTGGGTTCCGGTGGCCGTCATAAAAAGCGATCCGCCAAGATTTACGGCAAGCAGTCCGGCATAACCATAAAACAAATCTTTTCCTGAAATTTCATCTCCGAGGCCAAAAAAATGAATTTTCAGTTTAAGGATCAGCATCAGGGCAATGGCGATAAATACCGACGCCTGAATAAAAATAATGGTGAGCATGTTGACGGGAGTCAGCTTGTGAATATTATCCGGAATAAGGCCGTATTTAAGAAAGAAAACCTGAATGACCATGATCAGGGCAACGGCAACCAATGGAATGGCCAGGGCAATCAGATATCTGAATTTGTGGGTCAAGAAAAGGACTCTCTTTGAACCGTCGTGGTAATGCCGCCTCGCACATTGTAAACAGCCTTGACCTTTAAACTTCTGGGAGCGCATGCATTCAGGACATCCTCAAAAACCTTGTTGACCACGTTTTCATGAAAAATGCCCACGCTGCGATAAAAAATAAAATATTCTTTTAACGATTTTAACTCAAGACACATTTTGACCGGAGAATATTCGATTTCAATGGTTCCAAAATCCGGCAGACCTGTTTTTGGGCAAATGGCGGTAAATTCCGGAATATCGAGATGAATGGTGTATTCTTTGTCATGGTACACATTTTCAAAAACTTCAATCTCCGGAGTCTTCAGGCCGCGGATATGATCCTGTCGACCTTCATAGGAACTTATGCTTTCATCTGCCATACGCTAAAAGAATCCCAGGTATTTTCAATTGCGCCTTTGCCTTCCCAGGTGAATTCCATTTCTGCCCATAAATCTGCCGCATCGTCGGAGTAAAGAGACAATTGCCCGCTAAAGTAGCCGCAGGCTTCGCGGTAATTGCGAATTTTTACCAGAGCAAATTCTTTTTGGCCATATTGAGCAGCCAGCTTTCGAAACAGCCTTTCGATGTACCCAAAAGAAGGCGCCAGGTATCCGCTGCGCGAGTCAAATTCTACGCCCTCATTTATTTCGGCAAAATCTAAAAAATTCTCCTTCTTGACAGCGTCTCCGCCTTCTTTGCGCATTTTTGCCATGGTTTCAACAAGCTCTGGAAAAGCAATTTTTACATTTGTAATTTCTGACATTTTTCGTCCTTAAGTAAAAGTAAATCAAGTTTTGGGCGAACCCAACCCTCAAGGCAACATTTCCATTTGCCTACTGTCTCGTAAAATACAAAATAAAAAAAGGGGCTTAACGCGCCCCCCGGCCAGGCCGCGGTCCCGGCCTCCCCCACGTATGCTTTTCCAGACAAATTTATTGTCCTGGAGCCTGCAAACAGGAAACCTCATTTTTAAAAAACAAAAAAGACATCATGGCTGTCGCCGCCTGACAAAAAACAATGGTATAACCGGTAGGAAAATCAAACCGGTAGGAGATACCGATTGCGGCAAGATTGATCAAAGTTCCAATAATCCAGGCCTTCCACAATTGCCCCCTGGAATTCAACTTCGAAGTAATCAGCGCCGGGCCAACCAGCAGGGAAAATACAACCAGAACTCCGGCAAGTTTTACAGAGCTGGTAACGGTCAGGGCAAAGGTAATAAAAAAGAAAATCTCCCGGACAATTCCCGTGGTCTTGCGATTTAAAATAAAAATCGCCACTCCCAGAAAAATATAAATCCCCAGCGTCTTTAATATTTCCGGCATTGGAGTAAACAAAATATCGGCGGCCATGAGTTTGTCAATAGACTCCATTCCATGCGGAGATGTGGAAAGTAAAATAAAGATACCGGAAATTCCAAAGGCGTACATTAAACCAATAAATGCCTCGTGGTTTTGCGCGCGCCTGGAAACCAGAGCAATGGCCAGACCGCCGGTCAGAGCAAACGTTACAGAAACAGGATATGCATACATCCCGTCCAGATATCGTATGGAAACAGCGGCGCCAAGCGCCGCCATCTGCCCAATAGCCAGATCGGTAAAGATAATTCCCCGCTTGATAATTTCAATGCCATAGTAGGAATGAATTCCCAGTAAAACAACAGAAAGCAAAAATGCAGAAAACAAGATATCAATCATGGGTCATCAACCTCACAATTTCATCAAAAAGGGCAAAAATATTTTCGGCGTGCGCAGTCGCGCCCACATCATGCGGTAAAATCACCACGCGGACACGGGATTTTTCCGCAAGTATTCTCGCCGCATCGTCGGGGTGATACACATCCTGAACAATCAGTTTTACAGAATTTTCAGATATCACTTTTTCAAGTTTTACCAAATGCTCAGCCGTTGGCGGAATTCCCGGAAGTCTTTCAATGGTTCCGGCTGATTTTATCCGGTAGCGGCTCAACAGATAATGATAAAGATCGTGGTATTGCACCACAGATACGCCATTTAAAGACTTCATGGATTGATCCCATACGCTCAAATGTTCTTTCCATTTTTTGATAAACACGCCCAGTTCTTTCTGATAACGCGCTGCATTGGCAGTATCCAGCTTTGAAAGGCGATTGCTGATGGCCTGTGCAACGAGAATTACGTTGTCCGGATCCAGAATAAAATGCGGATTTCCGGATGGATGAACATCGCCATGAATCCGGTTAATGCTGCGCGGTATATCCTGGAGACTCACATAAAAAGAAAGATCCAGCGTCCCGTCGCCGTTCAGTTTGGCATTATTGGCCTGACTAACCAAAGGAGGCATCCAGCCAATTTCCAGTTGTCCTCCGTTTAGAATCAACAGATCGGCATTGCGAAGTTTGGCTATGTACGACGGCCTCGGCACAATAAAATGCGGATCGGATTTTCCGCTGGCCAGAGTCTGTACGTTCACGAGATTACCGGAGACCTCCTGTACAATCGAGGCAATATACGGATAGGCCGCAACCACCTTGAGTTTTTCGCCATAAATGGGAGAGATCGCAAATATCATTGCGACGAGGGTAAACAATATTTTTTTCATTTTCATACTCCTTTATATAATTTAAAATGAATGTGCGCCATGTGTCCCGATAAACCAGTTCATATCAAAGGACACTTGGTGATTGATTGTTGCCGCAGAACCATCGTATTGAGACAAATCGTAATTATACTGTAGCCGGAATTTGCTGAACTCTGAAGGAGAGTATTCCAGCATTACCGTATAGCGGGGCAGATTTTGCGGCAGATTTTCCATGGCGCCTGCAAGAATGCCTTGATTTTTTTGGATCAAATCATAGCGGATACCCGCACGCCATGGCTCGCTGAATCGCCAAATGAGCTGCGTATAAAACCCCGATTGATTTTGAATCAGGGAAGAAGTCGAGCCATTATGGAAAAACATACTGCCCGCATTATAACGGTACAAAAACTCGCTTTGCCAGGCAAGGTAACGGTAAGAATCTATAATGTATTTTAGATACAAATCGGCGCCAAAGATAGTAGCGGAACCGGATACTCCAAAACCTCCAGAATTGGCAATTCCATTGTCGAGAAGCTTTGATCCGCGCGCTGCCGATACGCCCGCTAAAATAACCAGATCGTCAATATCAAAAGACGTTTTTGCATAGGCAGTATAGAGCCCCGGAAATTCGGCGTTTTTTACAGAATGGAGAGCCGCTGGATCAGAAAACCCGACAGAGCCAAAAGAGACCGCGTTGTCTGCCGTCAAGGCCTCTCCTCCCAGCAGTAAATAAAAGTCCGTGGGCGCAAGCCAGGTAAGCCGGACTCCCTTCTCATTTAGATTTTCCGGTCCAAACATGGCCAGAAAAACAAGGGGCTGATCGGAAAAATCCCAGGCATGCGAATGGATTTCATTTAATCTGCCAAAACTGCTGTAAAATTTACCCATTTTCAACTGCAGATTCCATGGCATGGCCAAAGTTTTTGCATAGGCTTCTTCAATCGCTGCCCCGGTTTCAGACAGACCAATTACGGCAAAAAGATCAAAGAATGGATCAACTGTGGAATATAAAGTCAAGTCGCCATAATTAAAATTGATTCCTCGCGTTTGATTTAACGTGCCCACATTTATTGCAGCGCCTGTAAATCCAGGAATTCCCAGCGCGTCATATTGCGTCTGCTCCATATTTCTGTAAACATACGAGAAGTCTACGCTTAGTGAAATATTCGGAATCAGTTTGGATGCCGGCGACGTATTGTTTTGTTTTTCCGGGCTAATTGTTTCCTGTGCATGGAGAAGGAATGGAAACATTAATATATATATCATAATAAAATTTTTTCTTGTTTTCATATTTTTTATACTCCTTGTTCATATGTTTTTAATATAAACGGGAAAGTCTGACAAGTTGCCAGCAGAATCTCGTATATCGCATGAGGCATGGAACAAAAACTATAAAAACTTCTGCTTATACGGTCTAACGATGGCTACTATTAGATAAACCCGTCAAGAAATGGGAAATGGGATTCAGGCAAGAGGCGGGGCGTTTGGTTGATTGTTTGTGTACTGAAGAGGTTTGATAATTCCGGCATCTTTTCTGATAATTATGGCGCCGTAAAACATCAAAGTTGCAATAACAATCGATACATTTGATGCGCCCAACGGAGTTTGTTCGTTTAACGAAATAATACAAACAGCGCAATCTTTGTGATTTTCTGCATTTTGGTGAAAGTGCTTAACGGTTACAAATGATGCATATACCAAAACAAGGCATGTAAAAACCAACGCCATGAACCGGCTGCGTGCGGGAAAATTCATCTACTGAAATTTGAAAACATGAAATAAGATGTCAACATATTTTTTTTGATGATCGCTGGGGCGGGGGTAGCGGAAAACGCCGGGCGATTCGCCATAATCGGGAACGGCCGCGCCCGTTCCCTGCAATAATCGCCCCGCGGTTGGAGCGAGGGGGCGACTGCCCCCTATCCTCTTACAGTTTCATATTTACGCCAAGCGATATCTGGTTAATTGTCATAATACTTTTACCATCAAAGGCAAGCTGCGACTGAAGGGTGAGCGTGGGAAAAATATTGTTGTTGAGAGCGTAAGACAGGTCGGCTCCAAAACCGGCAAATCCAATGTAATTGGAAAAGGCCGCATTAATGCCGCCCGCCGTTACCTTTGTACTTTGCATTATTAAACCGCCGCCAATTTTCGCAAAAAGAGACATATTTTTTATCAAAGAAAAATTTACGCCTGTATAAAGACCTGGAATAAGATTGGAGGTAATTCCGGAGACTCCGAGATTGGCAAGGTTACTGTCTTTGGCCGGCGTAAGACTGTGCGTATTGTAATCTAACTGAAGCTGCAATGCCAGGCGCGACCAGATAATTGGCAAACTTGCCCGCGCAACGAGCGATAAAAAAGGCTGATCGGGAGCAAGATTCGAGGCGTAGCCAAGCGCATACAACCCTGCGCCGGCGCGAAGACCAAAAATGTAGTCCGAAAAAATAATAACCGGGGGCGTATAAACCACGGCGCCTTTTTTCTGCCAATCGTCTTTATTGGGCAGCACTACGGCAGCTTCTTTACCCGCGCGATCGGCCACCTCCTGAATGGAAGAAAAAATCTGGCTCGAAGCAGGACCTTCAACTTCGAACCGCGTAATTAATCTTTTAGAGGAGACATCGTAAATGGAGGAAGATATTTTTATTACAGTTTCAAATTCGCTTTTTGCTTCGCCTGCGTTCGCCTCTGCGCCTGTTTTTTTAGCGGCTTTTCGGGTTTCGACGCGAAAGCCTCCGGAAATTACAACATCCTGGCGGCACAACAGACCAAGATTGAGCGAGGCTGTCGAAGTGTGGTAGTCTTCCGGAAAGACAAAATTATCGGCGGCAACTTTTTCCCATTCTGAACGCGGCGATTCTTCAAAGGTAAACTTTTTTTTAAGCATCTCGCGTACGGCGTCTGTGACCGAGCCGCCAAGATATTCAAAGTTAGAATCTTTGTCTACGTTAACGTAATCCAGAATCAGTACTTTTGGCATGTCGGCAGCATACAGGCGCGCGCTGTTGATAAAAGCGTCCGGGAAAAAATACAGACCCAAAGCAAAAAAACAAAGCGCATAACGAGCGCCCCGGAGGCGATAAGCCAATGACTGATTATCCCGCATTGCATTGAACATTTTTTTAATGATCGTTTTCATAGATTCCCCTGAAAAAACTTTAATGTGAATCCTCTCGTTTTTGCTGAAAAACAGCTTTTTTTCACATTTTTTTCAAAAAAGTGAAAAAAATAGTGGAAATTCTGTATAACAATTGTATGGATAGTATTATGATTCCCGAAAAGGAAAAAACCTTTAAGAATCCGGAAGCAAGAATTCTGGCAACAGAAATGCGCGAAGGCTTTCGCCGCGTTGATGAACGATTTGAATCCATGCATCGCGAAATGAATGTGCGGTTTGACGCACAGCAACGCGAAATGAACGCGCGTTTTGACGGAATGAATCAAAGATTTGAATCTGCAGAGCAAACAATGAAAGCGCGGTTTGAAAGAGTAGATCAACAGTTTCAAAGCGTTGACCGGCGCTTTGAAACTGTTGACCGGCGCTTTGAAGGCATTGACCAAAGGTTTGAATCCGTAGAACAAACGATGAGCGCGCGGTTTGAAGGTGTGAACCGCCAATTTCAATCTGTCGAACAGAAATTCAGCGTCGTTTTCTGGATTCTCGGCATAGGCTTTTCCCTTATGCTGAGCATCATGGGAGTAATTCTTACCATCATTATAAAATTTGTTGTTTCCTGACTTTTTCATAAAATCTCCATTATTGTTCTTTCATTATGCAAAGGGTGTTCAGAATAAAAACCTGGTTTTTTATTGACACAAAGCAAGCTTTCCCTTATTGTGAGATTATGACGGCTATGGAAATATCGGATATTGACGAAATGCTCCTTAAACTTCCCGGCGAACGACTTCACGAGGTCAGGGATTATATCGGTTATCTGCCTGAAAAAGAAGAAAAACGAAAAATCTTTGAGCAGCGAACGTTGAAAGCTGAACAAGAAACGCCCATACGATTTGAAAGCGTCGAAGACGCAGTAAGGGCTGTATTTGATGAAACGCAGGATTGAATATTCTCCTGAATATTTAAGACAGGTAAAAAAGATTGCCAAAAAATACCCCCATCTCAAGATACCGTATGCAGGTCTGCTGGAGAAACGTGTAAATAACCCTTTTGATCCAGCGTTACGCACCCATCCGCTCAAGGGCAACTTGCAGGGAAAGTACGCCTGCTCGCTAACATATGAGCTGAGAATTATATTTAAATTATCTGATAACATTGTTCATCTCCTAAATATTGGCTCCCATGATGAGGTTTACTGAATTCTTCCGCTACCCCTGACGTATGGTCTCTCAAGAAGATTAATTATCAATTTCATACGCCCCCATAGACCAGCCTGCCGCCCCTGTGTTGGTTGGCGCACAGGTGAGAGTTGCGGTTCGGGTAAACATAGTTTTGTCGGTCGTGTAATACATTGGATATGGGCTGTTATATACTTTATCCAGAAAATTTGAACTCGAGGCCGGATTATACCCGCCTTGTTTTACGTTGCATGCAGTTGTAGATTGAATCTGGTAATCTGTAAAATTTGTAGAGTTTGTTCCCCAGAGCTGAATGTACTTGCCGGCAATGCTGGCTGTAGCAAGAGCTGGAGTAAAAGTTATGGTTGATGTCGTTGCTGTACAATCTACAGCCGAGATTGTTCTTACTATGCCATCATCGGAGTATTCAAAAAATTGACCAACAACATATTTTCCATCCCGGCAATCGCCCACTTCGATGGTACTTGTGGTTCCATCATACGTTGTGTTTGCATCCGGACCGTCAACAGTGATATCCATTCTGACCGGTAAAACCATTGCCGTCGGCACAGCAATAAAAGTTGGGTCAAGCGCCACATTTCCGCCTTTATTCCCTATATCTGCCAATGCCTCCATTTGCGCCAGCGTACAATTTTTACCAAGACCCGCGCCGCCGCAATTGTTGTCAAAGTCGTAATATGGTACAAATGTACCGGCTCCCGTGTTAAAAAAATCATTATTGAAAACCACCCATGGATCGGATGTCGCATCCATTTCATAAATGCCATATTTTGCGCCTGCGCCTTCAAGATAAAGAATGTTGTTGTAGATATCAGGACAGGCTGATAGACTTTTGGCTACTCCCAGATGATCCGCATAACTATATGTAGCATCATAAATGGCATAACCATTGGTAGCGCTTTTCACATGAATGGTATTGTTCCAGATACCTGCATGGCCAAAAGGGTAAGGCCAGACAGTATTATAATAATAGGAATTTGCCCCGGCATTATAAATACTGTAGGAATTGGCTCCTGTACCGCTATAAATGGTATTGTTAAAAATGCCCGCCGCTGGAATACGCAAGTTGCTGGATACACCCGTAACTACATCAGCAATTGCCGCGCTGTAAATACCATAAGAATTCGGACCGCTTCCGCCATTAATTATATTGGAAGATACAGTCGCAATTTTGCACATAGACTGTGTTGCCAGAACGACCGGGCAGGTACCAGATATATAGACACCATAAGAAGCCGTGGTTCCGGAGCCGCCATTTATAACGTTATTTTTTAACGTTGCCGAACGGTATAAATAATTGTTGCTGATATTGGTTCCCGTAGGATTGCACTGTGAATAACCATCGATATAAACTCCGTAGGTATTTGCCGCGCTGCCTGCGTCTATCACATTGGCTTCCAGGAAATTATCAGCGCACCAATTTCTGAAATTACTGAAGCGTTTCATATAAATTCCATAGTTCACGCCCCCGGCATTTATTCCCATATTAATTTTATTGGTTTTAAGAACTGTATAGTTCCAATCATTTAAAACCTCTATTCCATAATTGGTTTGTGTAATCAAACCTGTTCCTGTAGATGTACCCATATTGATAGTATTGCCGCTTCCAATCTCTTTTACCCCCACCGACTTGATAACTACTGGATTAGTTGAAGTATTGGTAACGTTAAAATTACTTCCGGTAACGGTAGAGTTGCTAACATAACTTCCTGCATAGGCGTTTATACTAACATTACTTGTGCCAGCCGACGTAACATTGAAATTTGCTCCGTTAATTACAGAATTACCTGCGCTTGCGCCATTTGCCGTTAAATTTACAACCGAGCTTCCGGAGGCATTTACTATAAAATTGCTGGCAACTGAAGGGCTGACGGCTCCGCCTTGTCCAGTTACATTCACCGTTCCGCCGGTAGGTGTTATGTTGTAAGTTCCTCTGCCTCCCGAATCATTGAGAGTTGCCGTACCCGTTCCGGCGCTGGAAATATTAATAATATCACCGCCGGCTGCGCGGGTTGTAGCTACCGTTGCAGCAGCTGTATTGGCCGCAGTAATGTTATAAGTGCCCGAAGTACCTGTAAAAGCAAAGGTCCCCAGGTCTATACTTGCATTCACCATGCCGCCTGGATTGGCGTTAATGCTGGTTATACTACCATTCACTGAGGAATTGTAGTTTCCAGGTACAAAATAGCCAATCGGATTTGCGCCATACCAATAACCCCTAGGATTAATAAACGCATATTCAACCTGGTGAGGATAGGTAGTTATTCTGGACGTAGCCATATTGACGGTTAAATTACCCATATTAAAGATGTTTAAAGAGATATTGTTGATTCCAACGTTGTAGTTTTGAGGATAATTCAGTATACCCGGTGTATAATTTGCAAATGTACCGATCCATATTCCAATAAAGCTGGCGCTGGTATCGGCAATGGTCTGGTTGCCGGCATTAAATACATTCGATAAAAAAGTGGTGTTATCGTTATCCCAAACATACGCGCCGAACATCACCGACGACCCGCCATAGTTAAACGTATTACCGCTGACCGTTGCGTTTGTTGTTCGATTGAGGATTCCGAAAAAGACGCCGTTTCTTCCATTAAAAGTATTGGCGCTGATAGTATTTGAAACACCTTTGTTGTAAATACCGGTTGCCATAAAATAACAGGGTGAATTGACATCGGGAAATTGACTATAAATAACTTCACCCCGGCAGATATTAGCCGAGTTGGCCCAAGACAAGTTCGAGATTAATACCACCGGCGTGGTTACCGGGCCGTTAATTGTATTAGCAGAAATTGTCGGCATACTTCCCAGTTCGTTGTAAATGCCATAAACTCGTGATCCATTGTAATCGTTTGTGTAGGAGGCGGTATCATGAACAATATTACCGAGGTTAATAACATTCAGGTTATTGATAATAGGCGACGAATTGCCTGTATTAAAAATTCCGGTAGAATAAGAAGGTACCAACGCTGTTTCTAATGTTTTGTTGATATTGCCGGTATTAATAATATTTGCGGTAATCGTCGGCGAAGACATGTTCGTGTTGTAAATACCATAGGTGTTAATCAGCGATCCTGCCACGCTTGCCGTATTGATGGTAATACTACCTGAATTAATGGTACTGTTTGTAATCGTGGGCGACGAGCCGGTTAAATACATCGCATACGAACTAACCGTTACCGGTGTAGTAACATTTGATTTGGAAACATTTTGCCCGTTAAATGTGACCTTGTTAAATTGCAGACTGCCTGTGCAGTTATCCAGTTTTACTGCCATGGAAAGATCCAGAGTACCGGTATTGCCAAAAACAAAACCCTCTATCAGCGTTGGCTGAAATACATCCCTGCCAAAAACAACCATGGAGCCGGTTGTATTTACCACAGTTTTATTGTTTACCATATCCTGCGTTGTAAAAGTTGCATTGTAACCGCCGTGTAAATTAATACCGTCTTTAATCATAAAAGTTTCCGTATAAGCCGTGCCGCCCGCATCGCGTGAAGCTATGCGCACGTCTTTTTTACCGAGAGAAACTGCTGCGCTCATTGCGCCTGCGATGGTTTGGTAAGGCTTGCTGATATTGCCAACGACGCCGACATCAGAGCAGGGATTTGTCGCCGCAGGACAATAAACATAAATGTTGTTATCCAGGGCATTGATCGAAATGGCTGTGGGGTTTCCCACCGTGAGATTGCTGCGTATCTTCAAATAATACGTTCCGCTGGACGGTAAAGTAAGTGATGCTGATGTCGTTGGCGCCAATATAGAAATGGGAGAAACCTGACCCGCTGTACCGTTTACACCCAGATTGGTAACAGGCTGCGCGCAAAGAACATCAGCGCATACATCGAGAGTATAATTAAACGCCAGCGATATGGATGTCCAGATTACCTGAACATTGACGCCCGTAGTTGCCGTATCCAGAGGAGTAAGAAATACAGGAGGCGACGTACTGCCAGTTACTACGCTGATGGTAGTTCCTGTAAAAAGCAGCGTAGAGCCTGCCACCCCAATGGGTAATGCCACTACATTGAGATCCGGGTTTATCATGGTAACCTTTAAACTGTATGGAATACCGGTGCTTAAATTAGCGGCGAGATTCAACAGAACCGTATTGGTAGAACCGGTTTTTCTTTGTACGCCGGTTATTCCAATGGGCACGGGCGTTGCCGGTACGCTGATGTCGGAAACGGCATATTTTGTGGCGCTGGTTGCAGAAGCGTTGTCAATGGCATAATTGTAGGCAATTTCCAATACGTTTTGGGCAACCATGGCCACCGATTGCAGACCCATTTGCGGCGAGGCGCTACCCAGTCCGGGAAACGTCATGGAAACGCCGGCAACGGGTAGCGGCAACATAACGCCTGTGCTGGCCACGTTTTTTACCGTAAGAGTGTAATTGCTGGCGCTGGAAAGGTAACTGGCAACGCTGTTGGCGGTTTTTATGTCTACCATGGTCAGCGAGCCGGGTACCATGGTTGCGCTTTGCACGGGAATGTTCGCAGCCAGAGGATCAGCAATGGCGTAGTTGGCTGCAGTTTGGGCAGATATTGTATCAATGCTGCTGTTAAATTCCACCCTTAGAGTAATAAGGTCAATCACCTGAAGCGATTTAATACCAAGCGCGGGGCTGGCAGATCCCATTCCAGGGAACGTAATGACCGCGCCGGAGGCCGGCAGCGGCAGCATGATGCTGACGCCCTTGACATTTTTAACCGTAAGGGTGTAATTAGCAACGCTGCTCAGATAGCCGGTTGAAAGAACAATGGTGTCGGGCAGCAAAGCGTTATATGTGGCGGCGGTAATAGAAACCGGCGTTCCGACAGAATCCAAAATGGTATAATTGGAAACCGTAGTTGCCGCGTTATTTGCAATAACATCCAGCGCGTCGTTAAATTTTATGGTTAATGTATTGAGACTGTTTACAGCGACAGTTTGAATGCCAAACTGCGGGCTTGCGGATCCAAGACCGGGAAATGTAATGGTGGCGCCTGCCGATGAAAGCGGAAGTTTTACTCCGGTTCCAAAAACATTTTTTACATTTAATGTATAATTCTGGGTACTGCTCAGGTATCCGGTTGTTATTAAAACGGTATCCAGAGAGTTGGGCGCCATGCCTACCGATGTTATCGGTATTCCAATAGATGACGGATCATAAATTGTATAGTTTGCCGGCGTTGTCGCAGAGGCTTGATCGAGGGTATCGTTAAACTTTACCTGAAGCGTAACAAGATCTTTTACGTTAACTGTCTGGATACCAAACTGGGGTGAGTCTGCTCCCAGACCTGTAAATACTGCGGTAATACCATCTGCCGGTATCGCCTGTGTTGCGCCTGTTCCGGCCACATTTTTTACCGTTAACGTATACTGGCTGACATTGCCAAGAAATGCTGTGCCAAGAATCACAGTATCGCTGCCGCTTACTGTTGAACTGTAAACCGGTATACTGTTTCCGGAAGCATCTGTAATTGAATAATTCGAGATGTTTTTAGCGGATACAGATTCCAGCGAATCGTTAAACTGAACCTGAACCGTAACGAGGTCGGTCACCATTACCGACTGAATACCAAGGGTCGGCAAAAACTTGCCCTTGACATAATCTTCTGTGGTCATCGTCTTGCCGCAATGAAAATTTACGCTGATTGTCGATAAAAGCGTTGCAAGCGATATAAAATTCAGTAAATATTTATTAACTCTTTTCCAGAAAGAATTAAATGTTTTCATGTGATCCCCCAAAATTTGCGTTTTATAACACATAATTTTGCGTTTGTCTTCTCATGTCCGGACATGAGAATGCTTTTTTTGAAAAAAAACGAGAAAAAACGACCTTTTTTGTTTATTGTAGAGACAGTTTTTGTACCGGTTAAAACGTAGCGGCGAGTTTTTGACCTCGATTGTGCGATGGATTAAGAGCCTCTTGGGACTTATTTTTTAAATTTCGCACCCTTCCACAACTGAAGTCCGGGACGCCGAACGTTGTCAGTATTGTCTCAAAATATTGAAATAAATATTCTGTATAAACAAATCAACCAAAATACATTATGAAATCTTTTTAAAATCTCTTTGATAGCCTAATAAGAAGTAAGACTACTAAGTTTTTTTATTGTAACATTAGTAGTTTTTCCTGATCGAATATTTTGAATAACAGTAGGGGGGACAAAAATTGTATCGAAGCGATTTTTTAGACAACCCCGTTTATTTTGGCAGATCGCCATTTTATATGTATACTTATACATATAAAGGTATGTATTTGAGCGGATATGATGACTTTTGAACGGGATCAAAAGAAAAGTATGGTAAATTATGAGAAACACGGGATTTATTTTGAATATGCGCAATACGCTTTCGGCGATCCAAAAAGAATCATCATGTATGATGGAAAGCACAGCAGTAATGAAGAAAAAAGGTATTTTTGTTTTGGTCGGGTTGATGACAGAATTATCGCGATTCGCTTTACCATCCGAAACAATAACATAAGAATATTTGGCGCAGGATACTGGCGTGAAGTCAGGGATATTTATGAAAAAGAAAATAGTTTATGAGAATGCTCCCAAAGGTATCTCTTTGGGTATTTCTAAAAGCGTGAGAATCGATGATTTTTTGCCGACTCCTGATATGCTTGTTTTTAAAGAGGCGACGGTCAAGGTTACCCTGAACTTAAGCAAAGACAGCATTGATTTTTTTAAGCAGGAAGCAAAGAAAAAAGGCGTCCCCTATCAAAAAATGATTAAAAATTTAATTGATATGTACACACATAAGTATCAGAAATCATAACCGGCCAATGTTGCCCAGACTCGCCCCTTTCACATACTTCGGTATTTTTCGGGACTTGTTCCGGTTTCTTTTTTAAAAAGACGGTAAAAAGTGGGAATAGAGTTAAAGCCGGCATCCATTGCGGCATGGGTTAC
>Ga0224495_10001583_pt1 | contig 15848 bp, 9 predicted proteins | sample SF_Jul11_sed_USG_FD_168128 | JGI IMG/M metagenome (GOLD analysis project Ga0224495, IMG submission 168128) | Sediment microbial communities from San Francisco Bay, California, United States - SF_Jul11_sed_USGS_4_1 | ecosystem: Environmental > Aquatic > Marine > Sediment | place: USA: California... | reverse complement strand
ACATCCGTGGTAACTAAACCCACGATCTTTTCAAAATAACTGTAAACATCCCACAAGCCTTTGAACTCAAGTAGAGCCAGCTGACCAAAAGATGTGCCCGTTAAAACCTCTAAACAGTTTAAACAGGTGGAGTCATCTTTAAAATCGGATATAACCGGAGTCATCGAGATCTGTCCACCGATGTTTACTGGGAACCCATTCAAATTATCAGCCCTTCCATCCGAATCATTATCCACAGCTTTCCAGATGTAAACTTTACCATTAAGGTCACCAACCGCTACCTCCAGGGTATCATCTCTATTTAAATCCCCTAAGGAAGGTGTTCCGAAAATCGTTGTTTCCGCTTCGGCAAAAATTGCCAGTGGATAAAGAGTATATTCCCCATCCAGGCCTTCTACCTGAACAGCATCTGAATTGGGGATATATTTTGAGCCGTCCAATCTCCAGGCATATATAAATCTCCCCGAGGCAGTTAAAACCTCTTCCTTCCCATCACCGTCCAAGTCACCATAAACCATAGAGCTATTGCCTGAATCAGCCAGTATCCTCTGGGGCCAGCCAGCAAGGATAATATCGTTTTTCACATTGAAGCTCATCACCACTCCGCTTTTACCAATGTTAGTCACATATATATGAGTCTCGGAGCGATTATTAGAGCGGCTGGAAGGATAGGTATCGGGGGTGAAATTGGAGTTATTCCCCAGATAATACATATCTTCCTGTAATCCAAAACCGGTATAATAATCCCCCCCGAAATCTATGTAACCATCCGCCTCCTCCAGGGTGATAAACCTTCTATCCTTATCCCATTGCAGTGCATTATCCTCGAAATTAGTAAACCCATCCCCATCATAATCCAGATAAGCTACCCCTTCGTCAATATGCCAGATCAGAATACCCGAACCGGGCAGAAGAACATCATATTCCCGATTGAGCTTTTTATCCGGAGTCACGGGACCTAAAACTACTCCTGTTTCGCTATCCGCTAACAGACTAATTGATTCTCCATCGATATCCATCTGCCGATTCTCTATCAGAAAATACTCTTCGGAATTAACTGGTATCTTAACACTCTGGATACTATCAGCTCTGAGCATCTCCGAAGCGTATAATTTTATATTATTCTGATTCAGAATCTCCTCGGGCTGATTGAATCCCAGATAAGCCATGCTCCAGGCATCCGGGTAAACCGGGATAAGACCCGTAACCGCGGTTCTGCAGCTGTCCAGTTCGATCCCGAAATCCTGAGCATTATTGTCCATCAGGGAAAAATTTCCTATCTGGGTGGTAAAGGTTTTTGTATTGTAGAAATCGAGAAGCCCCAGCTGATGCCCGAACTCATGAGCCATCACCGAATTTAAAGCACTGATGCGCGTATCCTGTGACCTTGTCTCAGGCATTATGATTGCCTCATTGAATGCAAAACTATCGTTATCCACTGAAACCGGAGTTTCATGTATGATGAATCCGGTGTAAAGGTCCTCCGGAGAATATGTAGGAGAAAAACTACCAATATCGCTTTGCTTATCAGATCCTGCATGAAATATGATAAACGCATCATATGCCGAGAAATCGATTTCCGGAGAAAGCGAATCTGCCAGATGAAAAGAATCGTGAAAAAATTTCCCCAACCCTTCGTAAGGATAACCAGCAGAATCGGGTGAACCGTAATAAGAGATAGTATGTGGCAGCTGGTAAGTTAATGACTCCTCCAGAGGATACACCTCGGAACCCAGAGTATCCAGAATTACTTTCCCCTTGGAAACAATATACCAGTAATTGTTCAGCGCTTTTAAATGTGCTAAGAAATACTTCCGGTAATGAGGTGGGGGGTCTATTATATGACTTTCCTGCTCATAATGCTGTTGATAGCTTCTGCGGTCGAAAAGACCGTTCCCTGTAGTCAATGGGTCATCCGGAACCTCCTGCTGGAATTCTACCCTTATTCCCAGAATCTTTAAGGTTTCAACCTGAGGATAGTACTTATCTATTCTCGGGAGAGAAAATTTCGATTTTCTTTTTAAACCAAGCAGGTTTTTCTGAGAGACCCGGCTTTTAAACTCTGTTTTCAACTCTCTTCCTACTTTCTTCAAGCCTCTGATTTCAAGAACCTTATCCTGTTTAGCAAATAAAATACCTGCACCAAATAAAAGGAAAACAGAGATTGATAATAACAAGATTTGTTTTAAACGTTTCCGCATTATAATACCTGCTCGTTTTAGAATCTAACAGTCCCTGATATCCTGGTGGTATTGGCTAAAGCAACTTCCTTATTCGCGGGCACATAAGCAAAATCGATATTCAGAAGACTGATCCTCAAACCGGCACCGAATGTCGCGGTTTTAATCTCCCCGACTTTATCGTAAATATAACCCGCTCTCAGAGCCACATAATTAGCATACCAGTATTCTACTCCCACGTTTTTAACCGCCTGCTCGGTGAACTTTCCCAATCCCCCGCTTACATCCACCAGCTCCTTATTCATTTCACCTACTAAAGTAAGTTTATTATAGGGTGTATTAAAAAGCTTATAAGCAAATCCCAAAGCCAGATTCCTGGGCAGCGGGTCTGCCTGGTCCACATCTATATATGAGATATCAGGTCCCAGATTAGTGACTGCTGCACCTAAGGTCAGTTTTTTAAAAGGTGTTTTGTAAATCAGCCCGGCATCCACGGCAAATGAAGAACCAGACCCGCTTCCTCTCTCTTGACCGGCACCCTGATCGGAAAGGTGACTGTAAATGAATTTTGCTCCCAGGCCTAAGGCTAGGTCCTTCCCCATCCTGGTTCCATAAGAAAGAGTTATGGCTGCTTCATAGGGGTTAAGTTCACCCAATATCGTAGGACCCTCTTCTCCGGTATGAGGAATCGAACCATAGGAGATAAAGGTTATATTTCCTCCCAGGGTTCCCCAGTTCTCTGTGTTTTGAACGTAGGAAAGATACTCATAATATATATCATCTGCCAGCTCAGGGAGAAGTGTAGCATGCATAAAGGTTAATTCCCTCTTGGCATTAGCATAAATAACTGCTTTAGTATCAGTACCGAAGAAAATATCCTTATCTTTATTTATAATAGTATGAGTTTTAATTCTCTCGAGTCCTCCATGATAATATTTACCCCAGTTCTCACCATCATATCTGACAATCCCGAACTCGGTTCCCACAAAAAGAGTATTTTCTCCTATCATAGCAATGGAAAGTATCCTGCTGCCCAGTGAATTGGCATAAACATAAAGTTTCTGACCTGGATGCAATTCCCTTGACTGCAAGCGATTATATTCCACGATCTTTAAAGCCATAGCGTCAATTCTGTCTTTGTCTGCATAAGGCAAAAACTTTGCAGCCACTTCCTCCGCTGTCTTTTCGCCTTTAACCTCATATTTCTTATAACCGTATCTATTCCATTTCCCCTCTTCGTACTTAAGAAGACCGGTTTCGGTTCCCACCAGAAGGTCCCCTTTCCGGTCAATGGCAAGACAGGTGATTTTTCCATCCAAAGCCAGGTTGTACTCGATTTTCAATGGCAGGTATTCTGAGAACTGCTCTCTGGTCATATAATTAAATTCCTCAATTCTTTTATATATCATCTCCAATCTTGCTGAATCTTCTTGATTCGAAAATCTCACCATCTCCTCTCTCAATTCCTCGAATGATTTCACCTTCAACATTATATAGGGAACTAGCACATCCCTTTCTAATTTCATAAGTACCGTAGGGGTGGCAGCCCAGATTTCTTTGTCGGACTTTGCCTTAATCTCTGTGATGTAGTAATCCTTAACCTCGGAAGCAAAATAAGTCCTGGAAAAAACCTTTCCGTCAAACTTAACCAGTCCGCTATCCGTCCCTATCCACATCGTACCAAGTGGAGTTATATCAAGCGACAATATCTTTTCTGTGGGAAGACCGTCTTTCAGAGTGAACCTTTTCCATACCGTACCGTCGAATTTATACAGCCCGTTATTCGCTCCTATCCATAGATTTTTTTCGTCTGAGAAAATACAGTTAAGAGAATCCATAAAAACTGTACTATAGGGTAGTTTTACTTTTCCCTTTTCCGAAATTGTCTTCTCCAGCATCATTTTCAGCCTTTCCTCGTTTTCCTCCTGTGTATATTTCCTTAAAACACTCTCAACTGATTCACCGGATGAAAGAGCAAGAGAAAGGTGATCCTGCCATTCTTCGCCATCCCAGGTATAGAGTTCCGATCCACTTATCGCCCAGAGATCGTAGCTCTTATAATTGCTCTCAGGACGGTCATTTTTCATAAGGGCTAAAGATTCGAACTTATGGTTTTTTTCCCCTGCACAATCCACCCACATGCTGGCTAAGGGGTAAAATCCCAGACCTGCCGGGTTCCAGTGTGTTGCAGTAGCATCATCTGCAACTGCCACAAAGGATTCTCCCATCCCGGCAGCTCTTGCTCCAGCCGCAATCCTCAGGAAAAGTACTGTGGATAAGCTTACCTGGGCATAGGTTTGAACTGCTGTGATAAGAAGGGTCATTAAAATACAGCTAAGAACAAGAATGCGTTTCATAAGATTTACCTCCTGACACTGTTTTTTCATAAAACTGTTATTATATAACTTAATCAAATGCCTTGGCAAGGAATAAAACAGGGTCAGTTCATAACCACTGCCTTACCCGTAACCTCGGCATTCTTATTAACTTCCTTTTCTCCAGAATTGAATCTGGTTCGGGCTATTACTTTATAAATATATACTCCATTAGCTACCCTGTCTCCATCCTGGTCCCTGCCATCCCATATTGCTCCGGAGTTGAAACCTGCTGATCCTGTTCCGTTCAAGATGCGGATTAGCCTGCCGGATAAGGTAAATATCTTTATCTCCACCTTTTCGGCAGGCACTGAAAGCTCGTAGGTGAACTCGGTTGACCGTGAAAAAGGATTGGGATAATTCATCACCTGTGTAATTGAAAATTCTTTATCTATGCCTAAAACCTTAACCAGGAAATTTACCAGCGATGAGTTGTTAGCATTATCCCAGGCTTTGATCTTAAGAATATGCTCCCCTTCTTTTAAACTGATTTTCTGACTCAGGCTTCCCTGAGTATAACTGTTCATATCATATTGAAAACCGGAATTCAGGTTTTGAACATTCCCCCAGTCATCATCTATCAATAAAGTAATTCCGTGACCTAATTCACCAGTGAGGTTGATGCCGGAAGGGTCTGTAATATAAACCATAAGTATAGGGTCCGGCTGGACTGTATCACCGTCGGAGAAATTCGGATTTTCAACAAATGTTATGCTGATCTGGGGGCCCAGGCTGTCTGTAAATGCAGTATCGGTCCCTGCCACCATAAGTGAATCGAGAGTTCCGGCTCCATCTATGGTGGAATCGGAACTGACTACATAAGCGTTTATCCTGGCGTTTTCACCGCCATATCCAATATCCTTGGGCACAATAAAGCCACCTGCAAACTCGCCATTCTGAATCTCTGCACTGCCTCTGAAAATCACATTTCCCGGCAGTTTATAGTCAACGTCACTTACACTGGAAATCACATGTGTTTTCAGTTTTTCCGAGTCAAAAACCAACAGATTGGCTTCCCCGTCGAAATCCGCTTGAAGAGCTCCTTCTCCGTTTACCACCTCTCCTTTGAAAGTTACCAGGCTCAAAGCCGAAAGGGTATCAGAGCTTAATTCTTTGAACCGGACCTGCAGGGCTGGTGAAGCCAGAAAAGTCAAAGGATCTCCGAGCAGAATATATTTGCGGTCATTTTCATTGATACCTCTCAAAAGTTTTGCTATATACAGTGCTTCGGATATGGAAAGTGAATCAGGTGATAGAAGAAGATCAAAAACCAAATTATTCAAAGCTGCGTTAGGCCAGGCATAAACCAGCCAGGTGGCAGATATCACTGAAATTGCTCCTTTATCCTCTGCTCTTAAAAACTCCTCCGCCATTCCCTCGCTGAAAGGACTGAAGAAAAGTCCTATGCTGCAGGAAGCCACATAAATCAAAGGCAACCTCTTTTTATTTTCCAACCGGGGAATATCCTGCTCCCTTTTGAAAACATATTCGTCTGCCCAGACATTAGGATTACCATGCCCCATATAGTTGATTAAAACCGTTCCGTGGTTGAATGAATTTATTATCGCATCCTCTGCTTCGGGTTTAAACTTGCTGGCATCCCAGGGATATTCCATCAGATAGACCTTGTTCAGATTGAAGCTCTTAGGGATATAATTGCTGGCTAAAATTTCACTAAAAATTGTGTGCTCTGATTCGTTATTATTGACCCCCCGGGGATGAAACTCGTCATCCGCCACCAGGGTTATCAGGTTCTTCCAGGTATCTAATTCAGGAGAAGTCTCATACTCTCTGATTTTATTTATTAAAACCTGCATATCCTCCGCTGTTTTAACCGGGAGTCTTCCGATGAACATATCCACAAAATCGTTCGAATCCTCATCCGAAAATCCATGTTCCCCAAAATAGACATAATTGTCATCCGAGACTGATTGATCGTATCGAGAAAAAGTGTCGGCAAATGGTGGTATCCAGTTAGGGGAATCAGTTCCCAGAAGGTTTCTGTAATCGTAGGTTCCATCACCTGCTAAAAGAGCATAAGCCGGTGCCTGCCCGTAATAGTTTTCATAGGCGTATTTCAGATAATCCCTTATGGCTACTGGATCAAAAAGCCCCCAGGAGAACTCATCATATATATCTTCAATTTTAACCAGTTTAACCGTTATGTTGTTCAAGCCCTCTCTAAAAGTCTTATACCCCTGCAACTGGTCGTAAAAATCTGAATGGGTAATAACCAGAAGGCCAGCCTGGTTAGAGGTGTTCCTTAAATCCGCCATCTGGTCGAGGTCGATCGAGACTGGAGTTTTGAATTTGGTCTGGTCCAGCAGGTAATATTCCTTTCTTTCTCCTTTTATGGACTGATCCTGGAATTTAATTGAATCGGAAACACTGACGAAATTGACAAATCTTTTTAATCCGAATTTGTTATCTATCTCAAGAAGATAGGGTGCCGTTCCATTGAAGCCGGAGATTCTATATTCAACAACCTCAGAGGTATCAGGATTTTCGAACCTGAGAAAGTCATTGGAACAGACAAGCATTTTCCAGTATCTGACCTCATAGTAATCCAGATAGGTAAAAGAGTAAAAATTGAATTGCAATGTATTTAACCCGTTACTCAGATTTGTGAAGCGAGCAGAAGTTATGAAGTTATCTTTTTCAAGATTGCTCCCTGACATGGTAACAGAATTGAGAGTTATCGAAGAGGCGTAGCTATTCATATCTTTAACTTTAATAATAGCGGTATCTCCTGGAAAAACATTAGTCAGGATCGGATACAAAGTAAAAGAACTACCCTTCTGCCAGTACCAGTTAAAATAATCATAGGGGATACCATCATACTCTGCCAGCATAAAGTCGTTCTCCTGATGAATCCTATCCCTGGATTTCACGGAGATATAAGGCTCAGGCTCCAGAAGACTCCCATCAATAAGCTCCATTCTTTTAACTGGCTCCGGGAAATCACCCGTGAAAGTAATCCAGAAAACGTTATCCCGGGTATAGGGATTTATATGATACTGGTATTCGCCCGAAAGCGAATCGTAGTCCCAGTTATTTACCGACCATCCGTAAAACAGTATATAATCTGCAGGATTGAATATATTATCCCCGCCATCGGAAACCAGTATAGCAAGTTCCCTTAACTCCGGTCGAGGTAAAGAATTATCCTCAGGTAGAGCCTTTCCCCCTCCATTGAATATTCTTATTTTCTGCGGGTCGATGGCAGCAAGGTTAATTCCGGCATTTGACAAAAAGTTACCGTCTATTTTATATATGCCATTTTCCCGTAGAGTCAGTTTATACCAGGTATCCGAATAACTGAAAGGATTTTCCTGCAAGGTCTTTTTTAAACCTGTTTCCCTTGCCTTTCTCCATTTTCTGGCAATCTCATAATTCAAAAGGGTGTGTTTATAAACGTTTTCGAACAGGTCTCTTCCCATACCGCCTTCGGTTTTTTCACCTCCGGTGAAATCAACCGCAATAGTGATATCCGAATAGTATATAATGTCTTTTCTTAAAGGGTTATACTGAACCGGGAAAATCTTGATCCTTATTATCCTCTGGTTTCTCATAGAAGATGGAGCTTCAGCTATTACCCGTCTCTCCGGGTAAAAAAAATCTTGGGAGGAGATCTCCTCCCTTTTTTTGATCGATTCTTCTTTTCTTACCGGGCTACCCTCATAAAAGGGCAAATCGAATTTTCCTTTATCCTGACTGTTTTCCTCTAGTACTCTTACATTCACTTCCCCCTCCAGTGGTATACCGATGACCAAAATCCTTGCAGGCACCTGAGGGTAACCGGGGTCTTGCAGTAGAGGACATTTATCGATACCCGGAACATCGTATTTTATCTCTCCCTGCTCTCTTTTTAAAAAAGAGAGTCCAGGAACTTCGTATCTAAAAACTATTCCCTCCTCATCTGATTTTATTACCTTAATGTCACTATATTCTTCTGCAGCCAGGATATAAGCTGGCAGAAGAAAAAATATTATTATAACTGTAAGAGATTTTTTTATCATATCCGGTTTATATTTGAGTTGGGATAAATAAAAAACCGAGAAGGTTAAACCCATCCGGGTTACTCACTCGGCAATCAAGATACCTCATAGCTAAAGGGTTCTCCTCCATTAATAATTAAACCATTTATCCAAACCAAAACTACCCTTTAACTATTCTCTATAAGCAGATCCTTTCTTTCTTGTCAACTGCATTATAATATTAAACGAGAATTTGTCAAGCTTTTTTTGAAGAGCTAAGTTTAAAATGTTCAAATATTTACCAGCTCGTTTATGCGAAATAATCCTTCAGATTTATCAAAAAACCTGTGAGTTGTAAAGCTAAAGCTCTACATTCCAATATATCTAATCATTATTGTTTTTATCTATTTAAACAGTTTATCCTTGAATTTAGAAGCTAATTTTTCTGCCCTGAAAGCAGTGATGAACTCACAGGCAGTTTGGTAAGCCATCTCTTCTATGTTCTTACTTTCCTTTTCCGAGATCGAATCTATCTTCTTTTTGAAAACTTTAGTTGCGAATTTGATGTCCTTTTTATTCTCTGCTGACCATTTTTTCATCTGCTGCATTAAATCCTCTGGCAATCCTCTGTGAGCTATATTCTGCCATTCGGTTCCCACATTCCCCTTGCGGATACCACAGTCAGCAAATTTTCCCACAAGATGCAGGGGAGTCCCGGTGATCCCGTGCTGTGCAATACACACACCCTTATCTTTAATCGCCTCGTAGATCTCCCTTGTCCTGTCAAGATCGATGAAGATCTTCTCTCCCTCTAAGTAGTTTCCGTGCTTGGAGCCATTATTTATGGCAAGAAGGTCCGGCTTAACCTTGCTATTCCACAGGCTGTTTATAAATACGGTTGCTTCCTCAACTGTGGTTATTGCACTTTCCTGCCCGGTATGTTTTATCTCACCTACCTCAACTTCCAATCCCAGACCTGCCTGGACAATCGGCTGAGCCAGCTCTGTAGTTATGCGAATATTATAATGTAACTCGTTAAAAGAGGAATCTATGGCAAAGGAGGTATAGCCAGCCTTCAGTTCAGCTTCGATCAGTATCCTGGAAGATTCCAACTCCTCTCGGGAAGTGTTTTTGGTGGTAATATGGTCTCCGTGAATGAAAAAAGGTTTAGAAAAACCGTTATTTTCTGCATACTCAACAATGGTTTCGAAGAAGACCTCAGGGGTCATTCCAGTATACCCTCCATCTAAATTCCCTTCTGTTTTTGCCAGCTCAAAAGCCACAATCGAATCCAGTTCCTCGGCAGCTCTCATTATCCCCGGAATAACATGCTTAATCCGGGTATTACATGCCATCACGATAACCTGTTTATCTCTTATAGCTTTGAAAATATCCTTCGAGTTTAAAAGACAGACCTTACTTTTGCTGCCCAATTTATTTCTGATTAGTTCGGGTCTTAAATCTAATAACTTGGTTTCAACTGTTACTGTCATAACTCACCTCATATCGAAATTGTTTTCTAATTCATTTAACCCATAAATCGGTCAAATAACCTCGTGACTTAAGAGAGGTTTCCGTCGGGCATAAAGCTCGACATTACAACTTTTGTTTTTTTTAATCCGACCGTTTGGACTGCTCATAGCTGTGTTTACCGTGTAAATCAATGAACCTTTTATATTTTCTTTTTTTCCGTAGTGCGAGGCTTTAGCCTCGCTTAAGTGACCCTGATCCCGCCTATGGCGGGACAAGCAGGGTCGCACTTCTAAACGAAACCAAAAACTTACTTAAAAATCAAAGCCAGTATAACTACGAAAACCAAACTCGGCAGTAAATTTCCCACTTTGATTCTCTTGATATCCAAAAGGTAAAATCCGATTCCTAAAATCATCAAACCGCCGGTAGCAGTCAATTCATTCAATATCCGGGGTTCAAGCAGAAACGTTAATTGACTACCTAAAAGGGTTAAGGCACCCTGGAAGATTAATACCGTTAGAGACGCAAATAATACCCCTACTCCCAAACTTGAGGTAAAAGCAATCGAGGCAAAACCATCCAGCATAGATTTTGCGTAAAGTGTGGAAGCATCTCCGGAGATACCATCTTCAATCGAGCCTACGATGGTCATAGGTCCCACACAAAAAACCAGGCTGGCAGTTACAAAACCCAGAACGAAAGTACTGGAATTGGATTTCACTTTGCTTTTTATTATATCTCCGATTCTTTCCAGTCCGTCTTCAATTTTCAGCAATTCACCCACAATCCCGCCCAGAGCCAGACTCCCGATGACCAAAATTACATTCTCGGTCTTGAAAGCCATTTTCATCCCGATTAAAAGAGTGCACAGCCCCAGAGCTTGCAGCACTATGGTTTTGATTTTCTCCGTGAACCTGCTACCGATAGCCAGACCTATCAGGCTTCCAATGATTACCGTGACTGTATTTACTAATGTTCCCTTCACGATTTTGTTTTTTTGTAGCGGAAGGTTAACCTTCCATCCTTATCTTCTCGTTTCGTAGTGTGAGGCTTTAGCCTCGCTTAAGCGACCCTAAAGGGTCGCACTACAACTTTGGATATTACGATTCTTACATCTTCCGTCTCACATTTTTCTTTTTTATCTTTTCCCTTGAGTCTTCTTATAAATATCTTCTCGGATCCGTTATTTTTCCATTAACAGCGGAGGCAGCCACTGTTGCCGGGCTGCACAGATAAACCTCAGCTCCTTTACCTAATTTCCCTATGAAATTACGATTTGAGGTGGAAAGAAGAACATCCCCCTTTCCTAAGACCCCGTGATGTCCTGCAGTGCAAAGACTGCATCCCGGATTGGAAACCATACCTCCCACATTCATAAAAATTTCAAATAATCCCGATTTTAACATCTGCTTAGCCACTTCCCTGGTAGCTGGAACTATAATTAACCGCACCTCCGGATGAATCTTTCCGGCTTTTTTCAAAATCTTTGCCGCAGCTTCAAAATCCTCAAACCTGCCGTTGGTGCAGGAGCCGATAAAACCCTCATTGAAAGGTCGCCCTTCGACTTCTTCCACAGGAACGACATTATCCGGTGAATGCGGGCAGGCAATCTGGGGGACTAAATTATCCACATCGATCTCCACTTCCTCTGAATATTTTGCATCCTTATCGCTTTTCACTATTTCGAATTTATTCTCAACCCTTTCTTTTAGAAAATTTAAAGTCTCACCGGATGGTTCGATAAAACAGATTTTCCCGTTTATCTCAGTTATCATACTACCCAAAGTTAATCTACCTGCTAAGGAAAGTTTGTCAACAGGCTCTCCGACGAATTCTAAGGATTTATAATTTGGTTTATCCATACCGATTTCTTTTACAAATTTCAAAGTCAAGTCCTTGGCTGAAGTTGGCTCCTTATATTTACCTTTTAAGATTACTTTAATCGTTTGCGGTACTCTGAACCAGAGTTTACCGGAATACCAGGTTGCTACGATATCTGTAGTTCCCACTCCAGTCGAAAATGAACCGACTGCACCTAAAAGATTCATATGACTATCAGTGCCCACAACCACAGAGCCTGGTTCAATCATCCCCTGTTCCAGCAGAACATGTTGACCAATCCCCCAGTTAACATCAAAGAGATTTTTGACCCCCTGCCTTCTGGCAAACTCCCTGCACAAAGCCTGGTTCTGGGCAACCTTCAAATCCTTAGCCGGTGCCTGATAGTCAAAGGTCATGGCGATTTTATCCGGGTCTTTCACCTTACCCTTATTAGTGAACTTATCGAACTCTAAGACCACGTTCGGACCACCGAAATCACGTACCACCGCCAGATCCACCTCCACCCAGACTCGGTCATTTACGTGTACATCCTTGCCTGAAGCTCTGGATAATATTTTTTCGATGATGGTTTTGCCTGGCATTATTTTCTCCGTTCGTGCGGGAATTGGAATTCCCGCACGAATTCATCCTAAGTTTAGCACATTGCTTGAATCAATTTTGAAAACACTATTATCATTAAGGTAATAATTTCTAAAACTAGAATAAAGATAATCTGCAGGTTCTTTAACCAAACCTGCTTTATGTGGATTATTATGAATATAATCTAGCTTTACCTTCATGATTTTATCCGAGAAAATAGGGACACATCTGGTTCTCTCTTTCCAAACTGCATGTTGAGAGGGAGGATTAGAACAGGATTGAAAAGCTCTAAAGAACTTCTCTATTTCATTATTAGTTCTCTTCTTACTTTCCAGACTTTTAAAATAATCTATAATCTTCAAAGAGCTTTTTCTCAATAAATTTTGAATGAATAATTTAATATTCTCACCATCTTCAGAACTTAAGATTAGATGCAAATGTGTCGGCATAATAACATAAGCCTGAATTTTTGTCTGATATTTCTCCCTGTAGAAATTCATCAACCCTAAGAGAGCCTCAATATTTTGATTATACTTAAAAACAGGTAGTTTTTTTACAATACAGCTGCTCATAAAATAAGAATAATTATCTAAATATATGTTTTTCCAAGACATAACAGCCTGGTTCGGGAATTCCAATTCCCGAACCAACTTATATATGTGTTTCTACCTCGTTCGTGCAGGAATTGGAATTCCTGCACGTTTCAATATCTAACTCCTCTTTCTCTCGCCAAGTTTTTCCAAAACAGGAAGGCGTTCAGCTTTTAAACCGCTGAAAACTGCATCTATTGTCTCATCCAACAAACTCCAGACAGTCTTACTGATTTTTCTTGCATCTGGGTCACTACTTTTGAAATCTCTCGCATACGCGTAAACCATATTGGTGAGTGCCATGAACTTTCCTCTCGAATTCTCATCTAAAAAAAAACAGTTTTTGTTCCACCAGTCTCTAGCTTGTTCTGCATTTTTACGCATTCTGGCTTCATCACCGCTGTTCAAGACCACATGAAAATCCATTAACCAAGCAAATGCTTCCTGATGTGTTTTTATTCTAACCTCATATTTTATCTCTAAATCTTTTTTGAATTCCTCTAATTTCCTTTCCAATTCATTCTTATATGACTCAAATTTATATTTTTCCTTTCTTTCAATAAAATAAGGAATCAAACCAATCCCTGCACCAATTATTACACCGATAAAGCCGATTACTGCATTCATAAATCTTTCTCCATTCTCGAGGACTACCTTGCGACATTACGGTAGAACAGACATTCTTGTCTGTTCCCCTTGGTCAGACAGGAATGTCTGACCTACCTTCTATATCACTGGAGGTCTGAAGACCTCCGCTACATTTTCTCGTTCCGCCAAAGGCGGAACCCTACGTTTTATAGTCTTTCTTCTTACGTCTTCCTTATTCTTCCTTTGAATTCTTGAACTTTTGAACTTTTTTTATTTATACGTCTCTGCAAACTTAATCCTCTTAGAAATTGGGGGATGGTCGTAAAGCAAAAACTCGATCACCGGATGGGGATTCGGATCCGACAGGTTCTTATAAGCTAACTTTTCGAAAGCAACAACTGCAACATCCGGATTTCTGGTCATATCCATGGCAAATTTATCTGCCTGGCGTTCTATATGTCGAGAATAGGTTGGTATAACCGGCAAGGTAACCAGGCTGAAAATGGAAAATATTAATAAAAATAAAGGCAGGCTCGCAATATCCGCCATATTTTCAATTTTCAGGCTTTTTCTGAATCTATGTATAATCCTTCCCATACTCAGATGAATTATTAAAAATCCGATAGCAGATATAAAAGAGGAAAGAGCAATAACCTTCCAGATATGCTGTAAGACATTATGCCCCATCTCGTGAGCAATCACAAATTCAATTTCCTCGGGAGTAAACTCATTGATGATATTATCGCCGAGAATGATTCTTTTGGTATTTCCTATTCCGGTCAAAGCTGCATTTACTTTTTTAGTCTGCTTGCTCATATCCATCTGAAAAATATCCTCTACCTCAACACCGGCTTTTTCGGATAACGATATTAACCTATCCCTTACCTCACCCTGTGGCAGTGGAGTGTAAACATTGAAAAGTGGAAGGATCAAGATCGGAGCTAAATTGACTAACACAACGGTGAAAAAGACAAATACCACCGACACGTAAATCCACCAGGTCTTGGGGGCTTTCTTTAAAGCAAAGTATATCCCTTCGATAATAATCAGACCTATTATGAATAGAACTAAAATCGCTTTTAGCTGTTCACCAAACCATTGTCCGAAATTCTGGTTGGAAAGCTGGAATTTCTGCTCTAAGTGAAATCCGTAATAACTCGAAGGTAACCCTATAATAAACGCTAAGAGGATAAAAATCAGACTGTAAAGAAAAATGACCCAGAACCTTTTTCTGGTTATTTTCTCAACCTGATGTCTTAAAAATGCAGAAAGACCCAAAAACAGAAATAAGATCAGAAATAGAATCGTATACCCCTGATCTGCAAAAAAGTGTACGTTCTTGGCATTCTGATATTTTATCGCCTGTTCAAGTCTTTCTTCTTTCTGCTGCTCATCCTGGACTTGCGATTGAGCTGTAGCCTCTTCCTGCCCCTGAGCCAGGATAAGACCTTGACACATATTAATAAGGAAAAAACTAACCAGGATTATCAGAACTACCTTTCTAATCATTTTTATCCTCCTTTTTTTGCAGGACGAACCTTAAGGTTTGCTTTTTTCTGCAAAGCTAAAGTCTTGCCCTGTACTCTCTGAGCTGCATTTTTAATGGAGGTCTAAAGACCTCCGCTACATCTTAATTTTTCCGTCTTACTTCTAATTTCTTTCCCTTTGAACTTTATCTTAGATTTAATACTTCTCGATAACCCGGAATATCCATAAAACCGTGTCCGCTTATGTTAAAAGCGATTACCTTCTCCTCTGCTGACTGTTTGCATTTATTAGCCTCATCTATGGCACAGGCAACGCTGTAAGCCGATTCAGGTGCCGGCAAGAATCCTTCTGCCTGAATGAAAATCTTTGTCTTTTCAAACACTTCTTTTTCATCCTGAGGATAGGCAATAGTATCGATATACCCTTTGTCCCGTAGCAGGCTTATAATGGGTGAGCACCCGTGATACCTCAAACCGTCTCCCTTGATAGGAGCCATATCCGTTTGGTGACCTAATGTGTACATCTTCAATAGTGGCGTGAGCTCACCATGGTCCGCAAAATCGTATTTATACTCTCCCTGCAGATTGGGAGCAGCTTTGCTCTGGGCGGCGATAAATTTTATCTTCTTCCCCTTGGTTAGAACATCTCCCATAAAGGGCAGGGCAAATCCTCCAAAATTGCTCCCTCCCCCCAGACATGAGATAACCAGATCTGGATATTCGCCTATCTTTGCGAATTGAGCCTGCGTCTACAGGC
>Ga0224495_10001582_pt1 | contig 15848 bp, 14 predicted proteins | sample SF_Jul11_sed_USG_FD_168128 | JGI IMG/M metagenome (GOLD analysis project Ga0224495, IMG submission 168128) | Sediment microbial communities from San Francisco Bay, California, United States - SF_Jul11_sed_USGS_4_1 | ecosystem: Environmental > Aquatic > Marine > Sediment | place: USA: California... | reverse complement strand
TTATGTCGATGTCTGACCGCGACGGTTTTATCTGGTATGACGGCAAGCTGGTACCGTGGCGCGATGCCAACACCCATGTGCTGACTCACACGCTACATTACGGCATGGGAGTATTCGAAGGTTTGCGCGCCTACAAGGCTGTCAACGGTACAGCCATCTTCCGTTTGAAGGAGCATACAGACCGCTTATTCAATTCCGCACACATCTTCCAGATGAGAATGCCCTATGACAAGGCCACCATCATTGCTGCGCATCGTGAAGTAGTGAGAGCCAATAAACTCGAATCCTGCTACATCCGTCCAATTGCATTTTACGGCTCAGAGGCAATGGGCATCGCCGCCACTACCCTATCCACACACATTGCCATAGCTGCATGGCCATGGGGCGCATATCTAGGTGACGAAGGTATGCAAAAAGGGATACGCATCAAAACATCCAGCTTCACTAGACACCACGTTAATGTGAACATGTGCCGGGCGAAATCGGTGACGACTTATGCAAATTCGATATTAGCTCATCAAGAGGTTGCCAAAGACGACTATGATGAAGCACTATTACTCGATGTAGATGGTTACGTAGCTGAAGGAGCGGGCGAAAATATTTTTATCGTAAAACAGGGTAAGTTATACACGCCTGACCTGACGTCTTGCCTGGAAGGTATTACCCGTGATTCCGTAATCACGCTGGCAAAAGAAAAAGGTATTGAAATTATCGAAAAACGCATCACGCGGGATGAAATTTATTGCGCAGACGAGGCATTTTTTACAGGTACAGCTGCGGAAGTAACACCAATACGCGAACTGGATAACCGCACCATCGGCTTTGGATCACGCGGACCGATCACTGCCAGCTTACAACAAGCATTTTTTGATTGTGTGGCAGGTAATCATCCGCAGCATACCGGTTGGTTAAGCTACGTTTAAGGAGGATACAGTGAACAAACAAAATATCACGCAACGTTATATCGAAGTGACTGCCAATGATTTACCGCTGACTTGTCCGATGCCAGATATGAGTTTGTGGAATGCTCACCCCAAAGTAATGATCCCGTTAAATCATGGCGGTGATGCTCGTTGCCCATACTGCGGTACGCTATACCGCTTCAAGGGCGATTCGCCACGTGCCCATCACTGATCCGATCACACAGTCAATACCTAATGTTCAAGATACTGATTATCGGCCCCAGCTGGGTGGGCGATACGATGCTGATGCAGCCTATGCTGATGCGCCTCAAGCAACGCCACCCCGACAGCCTTATCGACGTGCTTGCTCCACCCTGGACAGATGAATTGCTCCTGTCCATTCCTGAAGTAAACGAAGTCATCATCAACCCCTTCCTGCACGGTACACTTCAACTTGGAGAGCGCGTAAAACTCGGCAAGCAATTGCGCAAGGACAGATACGACCAGGCCATCGTATTGCCGAACTCACTAAAGTCGGCACTCGTACCATTTTTTGCCAATATTCCGGTTCGAACCGGCTTCGTCGGCGAAATGCGCTACGGTCTGCTCAATGATGTGCGCAAACTGGACAAGCGCAAACTGCCGTTAATGGTAGAGCGTTTTGCACAACTGGCAGAACAGGCAGGACATGATATTCCGCGTCCCTTGGACAATCCAAAACTGAATGTTGCCCAAAATACACTGGATGCCGCACTGGGAAAACTCGGATTGAACCTAAACAAACCCGTCGCGATATTCTGCCCGGGTGCAGAATATGGTCCTGCCAAACGCTGGCCGGTATCGTACTTTGCCGAGATTGCCCAGCGCCTCCAGTACCATGGCTTTGAAGTATGGCTGGTTGGCTCCTCCAAGGACAAGGAGCTGGCAGAAAAAATTGTTTCACTCGGCAACCAGTCTTGCAGAAACCTGTGCGGCAGCACAAATCTTGGTGATGCGATCGCGCTGTTGTCCTGTGCAGAACTGGTCGTCAGCAACGACTCCGGCCTGATGCACCTGGCTGCCGCGCTCGATCGCCCGATGCTTGCATTATTCGGCTCCAGCAGCCCGCAATTCACCCCGCCCCTTTCTCCTAAAGCAGAGGTCGTTAAGCTCGACTTGAAATGCAGTCCGTGTTTCAAGCGCGAATGTCCGCTCGGGCATTTCAACTGCATGATGCAACTCACTCCCGACCTGGTCTGGAAAAAAATCGAGCAATTGTAATATTCAAGAACAGGTATCCGATCATGGCGAGCAATCCCCCAAAAGAAATCTTCAAGGCTTATGACATTCGCGGCATCGTCGGCAAATCATTGACCTCCGAAATCGTAGAGGCCATAGGCCATGCGCTTGGATCCGAAGCTGTGGCACGCAAACAGCACAGCATCGCCATCGGCCGCGACGGAAGGCTGTCCGGCCCCGAATTTGCACAGGCGCTGGCGCACGGCATCCAGAAGAGCGGCATCAATGTGATTGATGTTGGCATGGTCGCCACGCCGATGACCTATTACGCCGCGTTCCAGCTCAACACCGATTGCGCGGTGATGATCACCGGCAGCCACAACCCGCCCGACTACAACGGCCTGAAAATGGTACTGGCGGGCGAAACCCTGGCGGGCGACACCATCCAGTCGCTACGCACCCGCATCGAGACCGGCGAACTCGCACACGGCAGCGGCAGCTACTCGCAATACGACATCGCACCGGAATACATCGCGCGCATCGTCGGCGACATCAAGCTTGCTCGGCCCATGAAGATCACCGTGGACTGCGGCAACGGCGTGGCGGGCGATTTTGCCGCCAAGCTATACCGCGGCCTCGGCTGCGCAGTCACCGAGTTGTTCTGCGAGGTGGACGGCCACTTCCCTAACCACCATCCCGATCCTTCCGACCCGCACAACCTGCAAGACCTGATCGCCGCATTGCGCGACAACGACAGCGAACTGGGCCTAGCCTTCGACGGCGACGGTGACCGCCTCGGCGTCGTCACCAAGGACGGCAAGATCATCTATCCCGACCGGCAACTGATGCTGTTTGCCGCCGACGTGCTAGAACGAAACCCCGGCGCGGACATCATCTTCGACGTGAAATCCACACGCAACCTGTTCTCATGGATACGCGAACACGGCGGCAAGCCGCTGCTGTGGAAGACCGGGCACTCGCTGGTCAAGGCCAAGATGAAAGAGACCGGCGCGCTGCTGGCTGGCGAAATGAGTGGACACGTGTTCTTCAAGGAACGCTGGTACGGGTTCGACGATGGCCTGTACACCGGCGCCCGCCTGCTTGAAATATTGAGCAAGGTTACCAACCCGAATACCACACTGAACACCCTGCCTGATGCAGTCAGTACACCTGAATTGCACATAAAGCTGAAGGAAGGCGAGAATCACGCGCTGATTGCGCGCCTGGGCAAGGAAGCCAAGTTCACCGACCAGAAGGAAGTCATCACGATAGACGGCCTGCGCGTCGAATACGCCGACGGCTTCGGCCTGATGCGCGCATCGAACACCACACCGGTGATCGTGCTGCGCTTCGAAGCGGATGATGCGGCGGCGTTAAAACGGATACAGGGTGACTTCAGGAGAGTGCTACTTGGGGCAAATCAGGAATTGCAGCTACCTTTCTAAATAGATCCACAAACAATAAAGGCATCCTGATTTTAAAATGCCTTATATTGTCTTCAGCTTAATTATTACCTTACAACTTCCCTTTTACCCAGTCCGCAACAGAGGCCAAAGCCTTTTGCAAATTTTCTGGTTGCGTACCACCAGCTTGAGCCATGTCAGGACGCCCGCCGCCCTTACCACCTACCTGTTGGGCAACAAAATTAACTAGTTCTCCCGCTTTTAACTCTGGATTCAAATTTGCAGACGTTCCAGCAATTAAACTCACTTTACCTTCAGAACGAGCGGCAAGAACTATAGCGAAGTTCTTAAATTTGTCTCGTGACTTATCCAATGCTTCTCGCAAAGCGGCAACATCAGCGCCTTCCAGTATTTCCGCTAGCACTTTCACCCCATTGATATCTTTAGCTCGTTCAATAAGGTCATTGCTTTGTAATGATGCGAGCTTTGATTTCAGTGTAACAAGCTCCTTTTCCAAGACTTTTGTAGTCTCGATTATTTGCGCTATGCGCGCTGCCGCTTCAGTCGGTTGAGCCTTCATTGCATTGGCAACCTTATACAACTGCTCTTCCTGCTGCTGCACCAGCGCCAGCGCACCTTCGCCGGTCACCGCCTCGACACGCCGCACGCCCGCCGCGACACCGCTCTCGGCGACGATCTTGAACAGGCCGATATCGCCGGTGCGCTTCACGTGCGTGCCGCCGCAAAGCTCGCGGCTGGAACCGATATCCAGCACGCGCACTTCGTCGCCATATTTCTCGCCAAACAGCATCATCGCGCCGGTCTTCTGTGCGTTCTCGATACTCATCACGCGCGCTTGGCAATCGGCATTGGCGAGAATCTCCGCGTTGACGATAGCCTCGACCTTGCGTATCTCCACATCCGTCATTGGCTGGTTCTGTACGAAATCAAAGCGGGTCTTGTCCGCATCGACCTGCGAGCCCTTCTGCTGCACATGAGCGCCAAGCACTTCGCGCAACGCCTTGTGCATCAGGTGTGTGGCACTATGGTTGCGCACGATCGCCTGGCGTGCAGCAACGTCAACCTTCGCGGTGACACCGTTACCAACGGTCAGCTTGCCGGTCTTGACCACGCCGTGGTGGCCGAACACACTGGCCTGTATCTTCTGCGTGTCCTCGACCGCGAAGATGCCATGCACGCTGCGCAACTCGCCGCTGTCGCCGACCTGGCCGCCGGACTCGGCATAGAACGGGGTATCGTCCAGCACAACCACGCCGATATCGCCCTCGTTCAGTTCGTTCACCGACACGCCCTCCTTGTATAGCGCCAGCACGTTACCCTTGTGCTCCAGCGTATCGTAACCGTGGAAAGTGGTTGCCGGCCCTTCGTATTCTAGGTTGGCCGCCATCTTGAATTTTCCGGCTGCGCGCGCCAGATCTTTCTGCCGTGCCATCGCTGCATTGAATGCTGCGCCATCCACCGTTACGCCGCGTTCGCGACAGATGTCGGCGGTCAGGTCGAGCGGGAATCCGTAGGTATCGTGCAGTTTGAATGCGGTCTCGCCGTTGAAGATCGAGATTCCCTGCCTCGCCATTTCGGCCAGGTCGGACTCAAGTATCTCCATGCCATGCTCGATAGTAGCGAAAAAGCGTTCCTCTTCCAGCTTGAGCACACCTTTCACGCGTATCTGCTCGGTAGCCAGTTCTGGATAGGCGGCCCCCATCTGCTCAACCAGATCCGGCACCATCTTGTAGAAGAACGCCTCGCGCGCACCCAGCTTGTAGCCGTGACGAATAGCACGGCGGATGATGCGACGCAGCACATAACCTCTTCCCTCATTGCCTGGAATCACGCCATCGGCGATCAGAAAGGAGCAGGCGCGAATGTGGTCGGCCAGCACTTTCAGCGAAGGCGAATCCATGTCACTGCATTTGGTCTCGCGCGCAGCTGCCTTGATCAGCGCCTGGAACAGGTCGATCTCGTAGTTGGCATGCACATGCTGCAATACCGCAGAGATGCGTTCCAGCCCCATGCCGGTATCGACCGAGGGCTTGGGCAGAGGATGCATCACGCCCGCCTCGTCGCGGTTGAACTGCATGAACACGTTGTTCCATATCTCGATATAGCGGTCGCCGTCCTCCTCTAGCGTACCGGGCAGACCGCCGGGAATATGTTCGCCGTGGTCGTAGAATATTTCGGTGCACGGGCCGCAGGGGCCGGTGTCACCCATCATCCAGAAGTTGTCGGAGGCATAGCGCGCACCCTTGTTGTCGCCGATACGAATCACGCGGTCAGGTGCAAGGCCAATCTCCCTGGTCCAGATGTCATAGGCCTCGTCGTCCTCGGCATACACGGTGACATAGAGCTTGTCCTTGGGCAGTTTGAAAACCTCGGTGAGCAGTTCCCACGCATACTTGATCGCATCCTGCTTGAAATAGTCGCCGAAACTGAAGTTGCCCAGCATCTCGAAGAATGTGTGATGGCGCGCGGTGTAGCCGACGTTCTCAAGGTCGTTGTGCTTGCCCCCGGCACGCACGCATTTCTGGCTGCTGGCAGCACGGGTGTAGGAACGTTTGTCGAAACCGAGGAACACGTCCTTGAACTGGTTCATGCCCGCATTGGTGAACAGCAGTGTCGGGTCTTCGTGTGGAACAAGCGAACTGGAGGCGACCACTGCGTGGTCTTTGGACGCAAAATAGTCCAGGAATTTCTGGCGGATCTCACTACTTTTCATTGCACACCCTGAATAATAAATACACACCTTGAACAAGGCGCGCATCATATCATGGGGGGCTTAAACGCTCATACGGCATGCAGCTTCATTCTTCCCCGAGTAAAAAGGAATCACTGATTACCTTGAAGATTGTATCCATCGAAAAACCGCGCGATTGCAGAAATCGCATCTGCCTGGCTTTCTCCCTGGCGTCCTGCGGCAATGACCCGAATTTCCTTTGCCAGACCTCATGTGCCACAGCCAATTCGCTTGCTTTCAATTCCGGCAGGGAAGCACCGATCAAGTCCTCTGCTATGCCCTTTTGACGCAATTCGTGAACGATGCGTTGCGTGCCGAACCGGCTGCGCCTGGCGTGTACAAGCTGAGTAGCGGCGCGTTCATCGGACAACCAGCCGCGCGCAGCCAAGTCATCCAATAGCACATCCAGATCGACGGCCTGGGATTGCTCCGCATCCTCCTGCACATGCGGCAGCAGCTTGCCGCGCAATTCTGCCCGACTGTATTCGCGCCTTGCCAGGTATTGCAAGGCGCGTGCTCGCAGACTTAGTTCAGGCTTTTTCCTCAACAGCCTTACCTGATTTTGCTGCTACTTTCTCACTGGCTTTTTCACCTGCCTTGTCAGCGACTTTAGCGGGTGCTTTCACGATGGGATCGAGCTGGCCCACGCCAACGGCTTCGCGTACCTTGTTTTCAATTTCCCGCGCAATTTCCGGATTTTCACGAAGGTACTCGCGTGCATTATCCTTACCCTGACCAATCTTGTTACCCTTGTAGGCATACCACGCGCCCGATTTTTCCACCAGCTTGTGTTGCACACCGAGGTCAATAATCTCACCCTCGCGCGAAATTCCTTCGCCGTACAAAATATCGAATATCGCTTCACGAAACGGGGGGGCCACTTTGTTCTTAACAATTTTAACGCGCGTTTCGTTACCGATCACCTCGTCGCCTTTCTTAAGTGCGCCGATACGTCGGATATCAAGGCGTACCGAAGCGTAGAACTTGAGCGCGTTACCGCCAGTGGTGGTTTCCGGATTACCGAACATCACGCCGATTTTCATGCGTATCTGGTTGATGAAGATCACCATCGTGTTGGAGCGATTGATGTTGGCCGTGAGTTTACGCAAGGCTTGCGACATCAGGCGCGCATGCAGACCCATTTGCGCATCACCCATCTCACCCTCGATCTCGGCCTTGGGCGTCAACGCGGCCACCGAATCCACGACCACAATATCGACCGAACCGGAGCGTACCAGCATATCGGTGATCTCCAGTGCCTGCTCGCCATTGTCCGGCTGCGAGATCAGCAGGTCTTCGACCTTAACGCCGAGCTTCTGCGCGTATTGCGGGTCGAGTGCGTGTTCCGCATCGATGAAGGCCGCCGTGCCGCCCAGCTTCTGCATCTCGGCGATCACTTGCAGGGTCAGCGTGGTTTTGCCGGATGATTCCGGGCCGTAAATCTCGATCACGCGGCCGCGCGGCAAACCGCCCACGCCCAACGCAATGTCCAGGCCCAGCGAGCCGGTGGACACGACCTGTATATCTCGCGCCACATCATTTTCACCCAGACGCATGATTGAGCCCTTGCCGAACTGTTTTTCAATCTGTCCCAGGGCCGCTGCCAGTGCCTTGCTTTTATTGTCGTCCATTATTATTCCTTTCAAAAATGATGTCCTAAAGCCGATAACGAATTGTGGCACATCATTTTCAATTTGTACAGAACGTTCGTTCTTTTATTGCTACTACACCATTTCAACATTATTATTCAATAGGTTAATCACACCCTCCAGGGCAATATGCACTGATCTGGAGCGAATATCACTACGATTTCCGCCCAGATTGTGCCGTTGTGCGACACACGGCTTATCCTTCATTCCCCAGGCAAACCACACGGTGCCGACCGGCTTCTCGGCGCTGCCGCCGTCCGGCCCGGCAATACCGCTGACCGCCAGCGCCACCTGCGCCGCACTATTGGCCAGCGCGCCCGCCACCATCTCGCGTACCGTCATCTCCGACACGGCCCCGTGCTGCGCCAGCGTCGTTTCGCGCACCCCCAGCATCTGTTGCTTGGATAGATTTGAGTAAGTAACAAAACCGCGCTCGAACCATGCCGAGCTGCCCGCAATCTCGGTGATTGCCTGTGCGATACCGCCGCCGGTGCAGGACTCCGCCGTCGCCAGAATCAAACCGCGCTCCTTGAGCGCGGCACCTACCTGCTCCGACAGACTACTCACGACTTAACAATCCTCTAGTCAAGTCGTTCTGAATATCCACCACCGCTTCCAGCCCCACCGCAATACGGATCAGTCCATCGGTTATACCCGCCGCTACGCGCGCCTCAGGCGTGATGCGCGCATGTGTTGTGGTTGCCGGATGGGTAATGGTGGTCTTAGTGTCACCCAGGTTCGCGGTGATCGACAGCAACCTGGTATTGTCAATCACACGCCAAGCAGCATCCTTGCCGCTCTCCCGAGATGAAGCGACCTCGAACGCAACGATGCCGCCGCCGGTCTTTTGCTGCTTCATCGCCAGTTGATGCTGGGGATGCGACGGCAAGCCCGGGTAGAACACACGTGCAACGTTGGGCTGTGCTTCAAGCCAGCGTGCCAGTTCCAGCGCATTGGCACTGTGCGCTTCCATGCGCAGCTTGAGCGTCTCCAACCCCTTGAGGAACACCCAGGCATTGAACGCGCTCATCGTCGGACCGGCTGTGCGCAAAAAACCGTACACCGGCTCCATCAGTTTCTTACTGCCCAGCACCGCGCCACCCAGCACGCGGCCTTGACCGTCGATATACTTGGTGGCGGAATGAATCACGATGTCCGCACCCAGCTCCAGCGGTTTTTGCAGAATAGGTGTGCAGAAACAGTTATCTACGGCCAACAATGCTCCGCATTGTTTTGCTATCGCCGCAATGGCAACGATATCGGATATTTCAGTGAGCGGATTGGACGGCGTCTCGAGAAAGAACAGTTTCGTGTTCGGCTTCACCGCCACCTGCCACTCCGCCACATCGGTCGCAGAAACAAAGGTAGTCTCGACTCCGAATTTCCTGAAGTAGTTGTTGCACAGGTTGATTGTCGAACCGAACAGGCTGCGCGATGCGACGATATGGTCGCCGGCCTGCAGCAAGCCCATCACACACGCCAAGATGGCCGACATACCGGAGGAAGTCGCCACACACTGTTCGGCGCCTTCCAGCGCAGCGAGCCGCTCCCCGAACATCGACACGGTCGGATTGGTGAAGCGCGCATAGATATTTCCCGGCTCTTCGCCGATAAAGCGCTTTGCGGCCTGTTCCGAGCTATCAAAGGTAAAGCTAGACGTGAGGAATAGCGCTTCGCTGTGCTCGCCGAACTGACTCTGTACGCTACCTGCTCGCACCGCCAGCGTTTCGGGTTGATAAGATGATTCAGACATGATTGCCCCTTAAAGTACAAAACCCGGATAGCTTAGCGCCAAACCGGGTTGCCCACGCTTTAGCAGTATTTATCATGCGCCCGCAAGCTGATCCTCAAATCGGCGCAGGCTGCAAACTACCACCCAGCTTCTCTGGTTGTCAACTTGAGCATGATAAAACTCCAACAACAAAACAAAGCTATCTGTTATTCATCTGCTGCCAAGTCAAGTGCCATCTGATTAATAGCATCGCTGGCTTGGCCGCTACGGCGCAGTTCTTCGATACGGTTCAGATAATCAGGAGTGACATCACCAGTGATATAAACACCATCAAAACATGATGCGTCAAAATTTTTGATTTGTGGGTTAGCTTTACGCACCGCAGTTTTAAGGTCGTCCAAATCCTGGTAGATGATATGATCCGCGCCGATCTCTATACAAATTTCTTCGTCGCTACGCCCAGTGGCGATCAGTTCCTGCGGACTGGGCATATCGATACCATAGACGTTCGGAAAACGAACAGGCGGAGCCGCAGAGGCAAAATACACTTTACGCGCTCCCGCGTCGCGTGCCATTTGCACAATCTCGCGGCTGGTCGTACCGCGCACGATAGAGTCGTCCACCAGCAACACGTTTTTGTCCTTGAATTCAACTCCGATCGCGTTCAATTTCTGGCGCACCGATTTCTTGCGCATTGCCTGTCCCGGCATAATAAAGGTGCGACCAATGTAACGATTCTTGACGAAACCCTCCCGGAATGGCAGGTTAAGTCGGTTTGCCAGTTGCAACGCGCTGGGTCGGCTGGAATCTGGAATCGGAATCACCACATCGATATCGATCTCTTTCCAAGTACGCTTAAGTTTATCGGCCAAATATTCCCCCATATATAAACGCGTTTCATAAACCGAAATACCGTCTATCACCGAATCGGGGCGGGCCAGATAGACATATTCAAAAATACATGGATTGAGGCTGCTATTTTTACTGCATTGTTGGTTATGTAATTTGCCGTTGAAATCGACAAATACGGCCTCGCCCGGGGCAATGTCGCGCAAATACTTAAATCCCAGTGTATCAAGTGCCACGCTTTCGGAAGCAACCAGATATTCCGGAATCGCTGTGCTATCGTTCACGCCTATTACCAGCGGACGAATGCCATACGTATCACGAAACGCCAACAGACCATAACCCGCGATCATTGCCACCACAGCATATGCGCCACGGCAACGATGATGCACACCTGTAACCGCAGCAAAGATAGTTTCCACACTCAAGCGGTACTGCTGGGAATTGATCTGCAATTCATGCGCCAGCACGTTCAGCAATACTTCTGAATCGGAATTGGTATTAACGTGGCGCAAGTCCTCGGCAAACAACTGTTGTTTCAACTCGCCGGTATTTGTCAAATTGCCGTTATGGCCAAGTACGATACCAAACGGGGAATTTACATAAAAAGGCTGTGCTTCATTGTTATCTACCGCAGAACCGGCTGTTGGATAGCGTACGTGTGCTATCCCGGCATTGCCCAACAACGCTCGCATGTGGCGAGTGCGGAATACATCTCGCACCAGTCCGTTATCCTTGTGCAGATGAAAGGTCTGCCCATCCAGTGTCGCGATTCCGGCAGCATCCTGACCGCGATGCTGCAAAACCTGCAAGCCGTCATACAAAAGTTGGTTGGCTGGTGATTGAGAGATCACTCCGAGTATGCCACACATGTTTTTATCCTAATACGTTTAGCTACGAGCCATAATTGATGCGTTGCGCCATGACATCCGGCAGCCATATCCTGGTTTTCAGCCCCACTTCTTCCAGCTTCCCTGTCATCAGCGCTTCACGCCAAGCCGTAAGTTCAGATATGCTCGTCAATCCGACGACCCAGGCCAAAATAAGTACCACCAGACTGCCGCGCAATGCTCCGAACAAGCCACCCAAAACCCTGTCTGTCCAGCCAACACCGGCTGCCTTCATCAATCTGGACAACAGTTTGGTCAACACTGCCCATGCGATCAACACCGCGATGAATACCAGCGCATAGGACGCAGCAGCAATCGACAAATCCTGCACCATCGGTGGTATCGACTGCCCCCGCATGGATGGCAACAACGACACCAAGTCGTCCACAAACAGCCTGCTCGACACAAAGGCAAGCGGCCACCCCAACAACGCCATCACCTCGTATATCAAGCCCCGCCACAAACCAAGCAACATCGAAACCAGCAATATTCCAATTATGGCAAAATCAAAGCCTGTCATTTGGCACTTAAAATCACCGGGTGCATGCCATGCTTCTCAAGCATCTTGCCTGCCTTCTCTGCCTTTTCTCTACTCGGATATGGCCCAACACGCACACGTATTACATCCCCCACTTTTTCGGTATAAGCCTTGAAACCCCATCTTTTAATTTTGTCGAGTTCCAACTTTGCTGCATCAGCATTCGAATATGCGCCGGTTTGCGCAACATAGCCATCTATGACTGCGACCCTCGGCTTATCGGGGCTAATTTTATTTACCACCTCGGTGGCGGTTTTCGGTTTACTCTGCGATGTATCTTTGAGCTTCTTTTCCGAGTCCGCAGCAGTTAGTGTTTTCGTAGTATCGATAGCAATAGGCTGCTCAGAAGACTGTAGCAGTGTGGATTCCTCTGGAATCGCAACACTAGACACAAACTCGCCGGAATTGTCCGGGTCGGGAATTTGCAAATCAATATCCGGTTCAGCCGGCTTGGGTTCGTTGTCCAGCACCATAGGTAATATCACCACCACAGTCAAAACCAGTGCAATAGCTCCAATCAAACGGCGACGAGCCTTACGCCTGATATTTGATTCATCGTCAGTCAGTTGTTTTACCATTCTGTTGATCTCACTTTTTCATTTCCCGTTAAGTGATGAAAAGTCCCCGCGCATGCATCACTTCAGCCACCGTGTGGAACGATCCGAAGGCTGTAATTCTATCAGTTTCATTTGCCACGTTATAGGCATAAGTCACTGCTTCAGCGATAGTATCAAAAGTCAATATCTCGCCACGAACCCCGCCCTGCTGCAATACCCTCACCAACTCATTTGCCGTCGCCCCACGAGATACATCTATTCCCGCCAGCAGCCAAGTATTAACATAATTGGAAAGTGGCTTGACCACTCCAGCGATATCTTTATCTTTGAGCATAGAAAATACCGCATAAGTATGAGTGGAAGGCGGCAGATCAGCCAGATTCAGCGCCAATGATCGCGCCGCTTGTGGGTTATGAGCTACATCAAGGATCAACATTGGCTTGCACGGCACCACCTGAAATCGGCCTGGCAAACTGACTTCGACCAAACCTCGCCGCAATGACTCCATGCTGACTGGCAATAAATCTCTCAGCACATCCATCACCGCTAATGCCGCGCTGGCATTGTGCAACTGGAATGCGCCGTGCAATGCAGGATATGGCAAAGCGTTGCGAGAACCTATCCAACTGACATAATCCCATTGTTTTTGATACTGCTTGAAGTTGAATTCATTGCCAATGCAAAAAAGCGACGCACCAATTTTCACTGCATAGGCGCGGAGTGTCTGTGGAGCATTCTCATCAGCACAGATTGCCACCTTACCCTTACGGAAGATGCCCGCTTTCTCAAATGCGATTAGTTCGCGCGTATCTCCCAGATAGTCGGTATGATCGATATCTATACTGGCCACTACTGCACAATCCGAGTCGAACGCATTCACTGCATCCAGCCTTCCACCCAAACCGACTTCAAGAATCGCGACATCCACCTTGCGTGCAATAAACACCTGCATCGCCGCTAACGTGCCAAACTCGAAGTATGTTAACGGAATATCTGCCCGGTGCTGTTCGACTTGCTCGAAGGCAGCACATAACTCCTCATCGTTCGCACGCTTCTTATCAATGCGTACCCGCTCGTTGTAAGTTAGCAGATGAGGCGATGTATAGCAGCCAACGCAATACCCGGCGGCAGATAAAATTGACTCCAGAAACGCGCACACCGAACCCTTGCCGTTAGTACCACCCACCACGATGACAGGAAAATCGGGGGTCAGATCCATCCGCTGCTTGACTTGTGCAATACGTTCCAAACCCAGCGCAATGGATTTTGGGTGAAGGGATTCGAGGTAGATTAGCCAATCAGCCAGTGCACTAGGCATATGCGTAATATAAATAGGACAAGGGGCAAGCGTGTAAAGAAATGCCTGTTTTTCCCGTACTAAAAATCAGGCCGCCTCGATCTCCGCCACAGCCGCCTGCTTGGTCAGCAAGGTGATCAGTGTCGCCAGCTGGTTCTTCATCTCGCGGCGGTCGATGATCATGTCAACCGCGCCATGCTCAAGCAAGAACTCGGCACGTTGAAAGCCTTCCGGCAGAGTCTCACGCACGGTCTGCTGAATCACGCGTGCCCCGGCAAAGCCAATCAACGCACCGGGTTCGGCAATCACCACGTCACCCATAAAAGCGAAGCTGGCGGAGACACCGCCCATAGTGGGATCGGTCAATACCGAAATAAACGGGAGCCTCTCCTGACTAAGTTGTGTCAACGAGGCGCAGGTCTTGGCCATTTGCATCAGTGACAGCAATCCTTCCTGCATCCGCGCGCCACCGCTGGCAGCAAAACAAATGAAAGGACATTTTTGCTCCAGTGCCACTTGCACACCGCGCACGAAACGCTCACCCACAACCGAACCCATTGAGCCGCCCATAAAGCCGAATTCGAACACAGCCACCACTACTGGTACCGCGTGGATACTACCTTGCATTACCACTAGCGCATCGTCCTCGTCTGTACTACTCTTTGAAGCAGTCAGGCGCTCTGAATATTTTTTCTGATCCTTGAATTTCAGTGTGTCGACAGGCAACACTTCCGCGCCGATCTCGAAGCGACCTTCCCCGTCCAGCAAAAGATCCAGGCGTGTGCGTGCGGAAATACGGTGGTGGTGGCTACACTTCGGGCAGACGCTCTGGTTTATTTCCAGATCGGAGTGATATAACACTGCTTGGCAAGACGGGCATTTGCTCCACAGCCCTTCCGGTACGTTCTTCTTGATGTCGCCTTCACGGCGCTTGATCTTGGGGGGCAATAATTTCTGGAACCAACTCATGGTATTTTCTCCTTTATGCCTTATCTACAGCCTGCCTTAATTCTCTCACCAGTTTGATCACGTTGGCGATGACATTTTGCTCGGTCGAATCCTCGATCTCTTGCACGATGCGGCTGCCGACCACCACACCGTCGCACAGTTTGGCCACTGCCTGGGCGGTGGCTGCATCGCGGATGCCGAAACCAACACCGATCGGCAGCTTTATATGCTTGCGCAATCGCGGGAATTTCTGCTCAATGGCCGACAAATCCAGATTCCCCGCTCCGGTCACGCCCTTCAACGACACATAATACACATAGCCGCGTGCCAATTTGGCGACCTGCTCGATGCGTGAGTCGTTAGTGGTCGGCGCAAGCAAAAATATCGGATCGATACCGTGACTCTGCAGGTGCTCAAAGGCCTCATGGCTTTCTTCCGGCGGAAAGTCTACCGTCAGTACCCCATCCACCCCCACCTCTGCGCAACGCTGTGAAAATATCTCCCAACCCATCGCTTCAACAGGATTGCCGTAGCCCATCAACACGATAGGCGTTACCATATCTTTCTTGCGGAATTCCGCCACCATATCCAGCACTCCGCGTAATGACATGCTGTGCTTGAGCGCTCGTTCGGAGGCTCGTTGGATGGTAGGACCGTCGGCCATCGGGTCCGAAAATGGCACACCCAGTTCAAGTATGTCCGCTCCCGCCTCAACCAGACCGTGTAACAATGGCACCGTAAGCTGCGGCGAAGGATCGCCTGCAGTGATGAACGGGATCAGCGCCTTACGGTTTGCCTGTTTGAGTTTGTCAAAGGCGGCCTGGATACGGCTCATAACGTAATTCCCTTGATGTGCGCCACGGTGTTCATATCCTTGTCGCCGCGTCCGGAAAGATTTACCAGCAATACCTTGTCCTTGCCCATCGTCGGTGCAATCTTGATCGCGTGTGCCAAGGCATGACTGGATTCCAGCGCGGGAATGATACCTTCGAAACGACACAACGAATCGAACGCGGCAATCGCCTCATCGTCGTTGATTGCAACATATTGCGCCCGCCCGATCTCCTTCAGCAGGCAATGCTCCGGTCCGACGCCGGGATAATCCAGTCCGGCAGA
>Ga0224495_10001581_pt1 | contig 15849 bp, 13 predicted proteins | sample SF_Jul11_sed_USG_FD_168128 | JGI IMG/M metagenome (GOLD analysis project Ga0224495, IMG submission 168128) | Sediment microbial communities from San Francisco Bay, California, United States - SF_Jul11_sed_USGS_4_1 | ecosystem: Environmental > Aquatic > Marine > Sediment | place: USA: California... | reverse complement strand
ATTTACAAAGAGGCCCAGGATTTGTTTATTAAGGCGATTCAAAAAATAACAGATGCACCACTTGCGTCTAAATTGGCAGATGAATCACTGAGAAGGGCTACCGTTTTTTCTGAGACGCTGGCAGTGAAACAGGCAGAGGTGCTTTTTAATTCGCGAGTCGAAAACCACGGTTTTGGGCGGGGCTGCATCGGCTGCAGAGTAGACCCTATGCAGATTTATAATTCTAAATATGTTGAGAATCTGCTCAAATTTTTCGGCTTTGTATCGATACCCATAGACTGGGCCCGGATAGAGTCTGCTAAAGGCAGTTATGATTTTTCAATGGTTGATGCCTGTATTAAGGTCCTTGGCAAGAAGAAACTGGCAATCAGTGCGGGGCCGCTGCTTTGTTTCTCGCAGGAGTATCTGCCCAAGTGGCTGTTCCGCAGTGGAGAGGGATTTGAAAGGATTCGTGAGACGGCTTATCAATTCGTTTCGAAGGTGGTTACCCGGTATGCAGGCGATATTCATACGTGGTCTGTAATCAAAGGTTTGAATGTGTTTAACGATTTTGGTTTTAACTTTGAGCAGGTTCTTGAAATGACTCGCGCGGCCAATATGGCGGTAAAAGCGGCCAGCGACAGGGCTTTTAAGATAATAGAAATCAGCAATCCGTGGGGTGAATATTATGCAACCAAGACAGATACGATTCCCCCTTTAGTGTATATGGATATGGTCGTGCAGAGCGGTATTAACTTTGACGCGTTCGGATTGACTATGCAGTTCGGGAAAAATCAATCGGGTATGCATATTAGAGATATGATGCAAATATCTGCGATATTGGATTACTTCGGGCCGATAGCGAAGCCTTTGTATATAACGGACGTGGAAGTTCCGAGCCAAAACGGTGGTGGTTTGCAGCGTGCAGGAGTTGCGGGCATGTGGCACAAAGAATGGGACCAGGCGGGACAGGGAGAGTGGATTGAGCAGTTCTGTAGGATAGCACTTAGCAAACAATTTGTTGATACAGTGGCATACTCAAGGCTTTGCGATGCAGAGGACAGTACGATAGCCAACAGCGGCCTGTTGACGGGGCGTCTGGAACCCAAAAAGTCGTTTCGCACCTTGAAAAAATTACACGATTCTATTTTCATTCGGTAAATAAATCGTGGCACGCGCATCGGCCGAGTGATGTTTTTTCAGTATGCGGGATGTGCCGGATTATATGGTGAGTGATAACATTATCCAACGAGCGGAAGTCAGGCAAAGCAGGATTCAATCATTTGCATTTGTTATCAGCGTGTGCGTGGGTGCCCTGTTTTCTATAGGTTTTGCGGTTTCAAGTCTTGTGGCAGTTAGAGAAGCCGGTGGAATCGAGTTAGACGAGAGGATAAATCCTAACGATGCGCCAATAGCAAGTATGGTAAGATTACCGGGGATAGGTATTGGACGGGCCGAGGCGATAGTGGCTTGTCGAGAGGATTTAAGCAAAGAAGACAGCAACAGCCGGGCATTTCAAAGTTGCTATGATTTGCAAAAAGTAAGAGGCATAGGGCCCAAGACGGCAGAAAATATAAGCGAGTGGCTGAAGTTCGAATAGGAATTAAAGATGTTTAAACAATTCGGAGCTATATTGCTGACGGTGCTTTCGATAGCTTTCTTTGGCTGTTCACGGGCATTGGCGGCCGGGCAGGAAATCATTGAAAGGGCAGAGTTGATTCACGAAAAAGTTCTCACACTTGACAGTCATGTCGACATTCCTGATACGAAGTATCCCACAGGGGGATTTGATCCTGGTATAGATAATCCCAAGCTCAAATGCGACCTTGTCAAAATGGATAAGGGTAGTGTGGACGGTGTGTTTTTGGCGGCTTATGTCAGACAGAGAAAGCGCAACGCCGATGGGTATAAAAGTGCATATAAATCTGCGATGCATAAAATAGGTGCAATCCACCGTCTGGCTGAGAAGATGTATCCCGACCGCTGCGAGTTGGCCACATCGCCGGAGGATGTTGAACGAATTACACAATCCGGCAAAAGAGCTATTATGATCGGTATAGAGAACGGATTTGCAATCGGCAAAGACCTGTCACTTATTGACAAGTTTTACGGCCTCGGTGTTCGATATATCACGTTGAGTCATAATGGGCATAATGACATTTGCGACTCCTGTAATCGGCGGGAACAACTGGGGGACAAAGAAGCAGAACATAATGGGCTGAGCAAATTCGGCGAGAAAGTCGTTGTGGAAATGAACCGGCTGGGCATTATGGTTGATGTGTCCCATATTTCTGTAGAATCCTTTTATGATGTAATAAGAGTGTCGAAGGCCCCTGTTATCGCGTCACATTCAGGATGCCGGGCGCTGGCAGACCACTCAAGGAATTTAAATGACGGGCAGTTGAAAGCGCTTGCAAAAAACGGAGGTGTAATTCAGATAGTAGCGTATAGTGGCTTTTTGAAATTCGTTTTGCCCCAACGCCGTAAAGCGATAAGCGATTTGAAAAAGGAGCTGGACGACGGGAGAATTAACAATGAGCAATTCCGGGAAAGAATGAAAGAAATCGATGCGAGGTACCCGCCGGCAAACTTAGTAGATTTTGTGGAACATATAGACCACGCTGTCAAGGTTGCAGGGATTGACCACGTTGGAATCGGTAGTGATTTCGACGGCGGCGGGGGTGTTCCGGGCTTTAATGACCACTCTGAAGCACTGAACGTAACGATTGAGTTGATTAAGCGGGGATACTCGGCAGAGGATATTGTTAAGATATGGGGGGGTAACTTGCTGCGTGTTTGGCGCGAAGTGGAAAAAGTAGCACGAAATTTGCAGAAAGGTACTAAACGTGGATGAGTGGGAAATTGACAAGCCGTTAGGGCAGTGCCGGGGCAGCGGTAAAAAAATTGAGTACGGCGAAGAATACTTTGGCGCTCTTGTGGAAACAAGTGAAGGGCTGAAACGTCAGGATTTTTGTGCCGACTACTGGAATGAGCAGGGGCCGGAGGTTTTTTGTTACTGGAAAACCAGGCTGCCGCACCCCGAAGAGAAACGGCGAATATTCGTTGACGATGAGATGCTGATGGCCTTTTTTGAGCGGTTGGCGGGAGAGAGAGAGCAGGAAAAGATAAACTTTCGGTTTGTGTTGACGCTGGTTTTGATGCGAAAAAGGCGTCTTAAATACGATTCGTCCAGGACCGAAGACGGTAAGGAAATCTGGCGGTTAAGGATAACCGGCGGCGATAATGAATTTGTCGAAGTGATAAATCCCCATCTCGATGAGGAGCAAATCGAACAACTGTCGTCACAGGTTGGCCAGATACTTCATGTTGATTTATGACCTCGTATTGAGGATAGCGTAACGAAAAGGAGCTTGTGGCTGAGGGCTTGTAATAAAATGGTAAAAATTTTGATACCGGTTTTTGCAGTGATATTTTTTCTTAGTGGCTGTGGGCCCAGGAGGCGTGAGCCGAAGCCCGTCCTTGGGGTCAGGAAATCAGCGGCTGAGGCGCTGTCTGTTTTGAGGTCCCGCTCACAGCATACGGGACCGCTGAAGGCCAATGGGCAGTGTGTTTGGCAGTATTATAATGATGGAAAGAAGCGCAAAGAAAACTTTGCGGTGAAATTGTGGATGAATCCGCCGGCGGAGGTTTACCTGCAGGGCGATGTCGCTTTTAATCCGCGAGGGATTGTTCTCGGCTCAAACGCGAGCGAGTTCTGGCTGTTAATAAAACCGGAGGTCAGCCAGTATTCATGGGGCAAGTGGGCCGAGCAGGATTCTTCCAGCGGGCTTATGGTTGTTCCTAAAACTTTAGGTGAAGCTCTTGGGATTGTCGAGGTCGTCGATGAAAAGAGCTGGTCTTTGTCTCAGGAAGGCGGCTTTGATGTGCTTATCAGGCGCAATGACAAGGGCGGAATTGCCGGGAAGATATATATCAATCGGCGCAACTATTTGGTTCGAAAAATTGAGTACTTTGATGTGAATGGGAAAGTTTTGGCTGTTGCGGAACTGGATAAATACAAAGACGTGACCGAAGACTTTTTTGTTCCGACCGTTATAAAGATTATGATGTATGGAGAGAATGGCGCCGAAGATTCGGACAGCATTACGCTTAACTTGAAGTCTGTCAAACCGGATAGCTTTACCGAGAAACGACGAAAAATTATTTTCACCAGGCCTGAACCGAAAGGTTACGAGCATATCTATAGAATCATTGACGGCCATCTGGTTGAAGAGCCGCAGTAGATAAAAAGGGTCTGTTTATGGGCAGGTTAAGTCTAAGAGAGAGATTGAGTGAGGGCGTGTTTTTGTTAGACGGGGCGACGGGGACACAGTTGATTGCGAGCGGGACTGAAGCGGGTGTGTGCAATGATTACCTGAATATCGAGGCGCCAGATACAATTCTTGATATCCATCGGTCGTATCTTGAAGCGGGCAGCGATGCGGTCCTTACCAATACGTTCGGGGCCAATAGATATGCTTTGGCCAGGCACGGTTTAGCTGAAGAGGTTGCCGGGATAAACACTGCGGGCGCCGAGATAGCGCGGCGGGCGGCAGGGGAGCAAAAATACGTCTTGGGTGATATTGGGCCGAGCGGGGATTTTCTGGAGCCTTTGGGCAGCTTAAAGCCGGAGGAATTAAAAGATGCTTTTGCCGAACAGGCGAAGGGGCTTTTGGCAGGGGGGGTGGACGGATTTATAATCGAGACAATGACGGCTTTGGATGAAATCGGGATTGCAATCGAGGCGGTGAAATCGGTTAGCGGCGATTTGCCTGTTTTTGCGTCAATGTCTTTTGATAGGGCTGGGGATGATTTCAAAACGATGATGGGGGTTGGTGTCGAAGCAGCAGTTTCAAAAATGGTTTTGCTGGGTGTTGATGCGGTTGGTTTTAATTGCGGGACGCTGGAGCTTGATGAATATGTGGAGCTGGCGGGCAAGTATGTTTCGACGGCGAGGGCTTTGAGTCAGGATGTATTGATTTTTGCAGAGCCGAATGCCGGCAAGCCGGAATTAGTAGGCGATAAAGCGGTTTATAAAGTTTCGCCTGAAGATTTCGCAGCGGCGGCTGAAAAAATACACTCAGCAGGCGTAACCATCATCGGCGGCTGCTGCGGGACCGGACCGGGACATATTGAGGCGGTGGCTAAGAAGATGGCAAGATGATCATTCGATGCGTGTCTGTATGTACACTTGCCAAAATATGAGTACTCAATGAGTATCTTCTGATATGAAAACCAGAAAGGATTAACTTGGCAAGATTGATCTCTTAACTCCGGTAACCAAATGGGCGTACACCAAATACTTTATGTAGTATTGCTTGCTATTTTTTGCGCCGTTGGGGGCATTGTAATATGGTTTTTGACAAGACTGATATTACCCATGCGGTCGCATCAGTTGATACGTTTGGATAGTGTTCTTTACACGACTATTGGGGGTACTGTTATTGGTTGTTGCGTACAGTGTGCAGATTATCATACGATAGCCCATGGGCCAGTAGCCTCATTTTTTACGGCTGGAGTCATTTCTGCTGGTGTCTCGTTTCTTGGCGGCATCGTGGCCGGCTGATTGGTGTGATCATTGAAGGTAAGAGAAAGAAAGACACATTATCCCGTTGGATTGGGAATATTATCGCTTTTGTTTTACCTGTGCTGGTGGTCCCAATATTTGCATTAGCTTAGAAGCTTTTTGATATGGGTGATGGTTTTTCGTGTTGCGCCCTGGTTTTTTTTGATTACCTGGCGGCCGTTTCGAGCGATGAAATTTTTCATTGCGGTCTTTTGCTTATTTGTTCAATTCTTCCCGAAGGCTTTGTGGCAGTGTTTCTTCAAGTTGTGGATATTTTTCTATGATGCGAAAAATATCAGCTAAATCCTTTTGCCGTTTGCTCTTCCGCCGGGTCTTATCCATATACGCCCAAACCTTACCCTGCAACACGTCTTCAAGACGTGCGACCTTCATCTTGTAACCCAGCATATCCCTATCCTCCGCAACTGAAACAAACCTCTGGTACCGCGGATCGGACTGTAGTTGAATCCGCAGATCTGAGCTATCGCTGGTGATGTTCACGCTATGCTCGAATTGCTCAACTTTTAAGCCGCGTTCTTTGGCTGCTCTGCAAATAGCTCCGATGCCTTCAGTCGCCGCGACGATGTCCAAATCAAGACTCACGACAGGTTCAACATAAGCGTTTACGGCAAGGCCTCCGATTAGACAATATCGCGAACCCGTTTTAGCGAGAATGTCCAGAAGTATCTGGATAATGTCCGATTTGTCGTTTGCCAGAGAGTTGACGAATTCTTTACCTGTCATCACATTTCTTCCTTCAAGCGAATTATATAGACAATAACATTTTATCAAATATATCGGTCATTTAGAAGTGCGGCGATTTGGGTGATGGTTTTCTTGGTTGCGCCCTGGTTTTTTTTGATGACCTGGCGTCCGTTTTTGGCGATTTTTTGGGCGAAATCGGGATCGCTAAGGCACTTCTGCATTGTTTGAAGCAATTCCTGTTCGTCTTTGACCATAATGGCGCCTTCGTCTTTTAGAAGGGCATCCACGGCTTGTCTGAAATTGAAGGCATGTGGGCCGAAGATAGTAGGTTTGCCGAGGGCGGCGGCTTCCATCATGTCTGAACCGCCCATCGGAACGAGGGAGCGGCCGACAAAAATAATAGTTGAAAGTGAATAAAATTTTCGCAGGTCGCCCATTGTGTCGCCGAGAATTACGGGTGTTTTGTCAGGGCATCTGGCGTCGGTGGTTTTGATAGAACTGAAACGGACGAAATCGAAGCCGGCATCTTTTATAAGCTGAGCGACTTCGTCAAATCTTTCCGGTTTTCTGGGGACTATTGCCAGCCGAAGGTCATTGAATTGCTGCCGGCCGGTTAGATTTGTGAAGACATCAAGGAGGATTTTTTCCTCGCCCGGACCGGTTGCACCTGCAACCCACAATCTTTCATCTGTGATATTGAGCTTGGCGGCGAGGGCGTCTGAGCCTTCGACTTTGTTGGTGATCTGCGAGGTGTCGTATTTTAGTGAGCCGGTAACGATTACCTTTTCGGCGGGGGCGCCTATTGTAATGAAACGCTGAGCGTACTGGTCTGTCTGGGCGAGAATGAGAGTTACTTTTCTGTATATTATTTTGGAAAACAGCTTTAGTTTTTCGTATCTGGCGAAAGCTTTATCACTTATTCGACCATTGACAACAATAACGGGGACATCAGACTGTTGTGCGAAGTGAAGGAAATTGGGCCAGACTTCCTGTTCCATCAGCAGGCAGATTGCGGGGTGAATGTTGCGAAAGGCCCGGCTCATCGACCAGGAGAAGTCGAAGGGAAAGTAAAATACATGGAAGTTTTTGCCAAACGTGTTGGTTGCGCGGGCGTAACCGGTGTCGGTTGTGGTGCTGATTACGATTTCGAAATCCGGGAATTTGTTTTGAAGCCCTTTTATGACGGTCTTTGCAGCGTTGACCTCGCCTACGCTAACGGCGTGGAGCCAGATACATTTTTTTTCGGGAAACTTACGGGTGATTTTGCCGAACCGCTGGTCCCAGCCGGTCCGGTAGCGTTTATGCCTGACGGCCCGATATATGACGATGGGGCTGTAGCCTATCGCGGCCAGCAAATATATAAGGTCAATTAGAATTCTCATTGACAGTCTCTGCAAAGTAATTGACCTATCATATTGATAAACTGCGGATATGTCAAATAAATGCCTGCTTTATGAATGGAGAAACCGGAGCTTGATTAAGGCGCTAATTTCTGGCCCCAATATTTACCAAGTATAGCGAAATCGTAAAGGTTGATTATTGCGTCGCTGACCATGTCGGCCTTTGAATTCCAATTTAGCGAGGTTGGTATGGCCAGGTATGCCTCTGCGAAATCGGCCAGGTCAAGAGAATCGACCTTGCCGTCGCCGCCGGGGGGTGCGATGTCGGCGGGGATGTGATATGGTATTTGCTCGAATTCGATGTAAGGAGGTGTGTATAAGTCGAATGCCATGCCGTTGAAAACGAAGTTGTACTCGGAGAAAAGATTCATGCCGATTATGCCGTTCAGGAAGTCTCCTTCAGGCGAGGGAACATTAAGAATAACAACAGGTACGTTTGTAAAGCTGAGCCATTCGCCGATGGTTGGGATTTGAATAGAATCAAGGAAGAAGCCATCCACAATTGTGATTGTTCCGGTGACATCCATAATCTCGACTTCGAAATCCGGTTCCTGAGAATAAAGTTTCAGGCGGCTTGCTACGGTTGTGCCGAGGACCGTAACCTGAGCGCCGGTATCATACATGAATTTGTCTTGTGCGATAGCCGTGTTGTTACCGTCGGCAAGGTCCACTTCGGGGAAAAAGAACAGGCTTTGTATTGAATCGCCCGTTATCATGGAGGGATACAGGGGGACGAACAGCAGGGTTTCAAAGTCGATAATAGGAAAGTAGGAGACATTGCCGCCGGGGGGGCGTAATTCAAGATAAACTCTGTTGGGGTAGGTTGGTATGTATGGGTCGTCCCATGGATAGAAACTTATGGTTGGAGCTGTGAAATCCTGACCATTGTGTGTGACCGTTATTTGCTGGTCGACCTGGAAATGAGCGGCGTAATATGCCGCCATGGGTGCGCCGATGGCGGTTGGCAGGTCGGGCGCGCCATACGCCGGGACCAGACCGAGGAGGATGGAGGTGTTCCATTCACCAACCATCGAGGACATATCGAGTATTCCATTAGGGTCGTATGGATAAGGATCGATGGCGTCAAGTCCGTCGATGAACACCCCAAGCGGGTGGCTCACATTAGCTTCGACGTAACCGGTCGCTCCGGCGAGCAGCGTTGTGTAGGGGCCTTCAAGTTCGGCATCGAACACACCTGCCCGTTCAGCGTTGGCATTGCCCATGATGTTAGCTGCGGCACCGGTGTCATAGAGCCCGATGGCGAAGTCTATCTGAGGATAAGTGGTCAGATAGTTGCCTACAAGGTAAGGTGAATCGTGGGCATCCCAATCCATATCGTCGGAACGCGCATTAGTAGGGGAAACGGCAATCCAGGGGACAAAGCCGTCTATGGGGGGTGAGTCGATGACGTTTGCATAAACGGGAGCCGTGGATTCCCGGGCCAGCGGTGCCAGTTGAGAGCTTGCTTCGGCAGAGAGAATCTTTTTGCGTAAACGTTTTGGCCGGTGGTCGGCTCGTTTACTGAGTCGTGGCGGCGGTTTGTCCTGTGGATGGATGATGGCCTTGATGCGAGAGCCGCCTGTCATGCGCAAATCAACCTCTTGGCGCTTCCAGTTAGTCCGGTCGGCGCCGGCAGCAGCAGTCCGGCATATAACAGCAAGGAGTAACAGAACTAATGCTGTTTTAAGACGCAAAAATCCATTATTCTTTAACATTCGATGTTCACCCTTTCTATCCAGGTCTTATATTATTATAACATATTGAGATGAAATCCGTACCGGAAAAATATCAATAAAACCGTAAAGACCAGCTAATACAGGTGGTTATGTCCTTGACGTGTGAGTTGTTTTAGCGTAGAAAAGCGGTAAAATAGTGCGTGTTTTCGTCCCCGTAGCTCAATTGGATAGAGCGTTGGCCTCCGGAGCCAGAGGTTGAAGGTTCGAATCCTTCCGGGGATAATCCTTTAAGTTTCGTACAAGCAGATATTTACAGCATTTCAAATTTTTTCCATTGACACGATGGATGAATGTATTCATCCGAGCTGGCCGTCCTATGAATTAAGCTCGTCAAAACTCCATATCAAGCTCCCAACGCCAATGCCTTTGCTGAGCGTTGGATTCGAAGTCTCCGTGAAGAATGCCTGAACCATCTGATTATCTTCGGGTAAGATAGACTCCAGTACATGCACGATGAATACAAGGATTTCTTCAATCAGCCCGAACTACATCAGGGGATTGGCAATAAGATCCCGGGTCAATCTAATCATCAAGTGGGCGGCCAGGTTCGACCTGCCGGTAAGAGACACTTGCGGGAACCAGGACACCACGAGGGGGATTGTCATCTGTGTTTACTGACTTTACCTCGCAGGATCGGACTGACGCTAACATGAGTTGTGAGGTAGCTCGTCGTTGAGAAGTTCAAGGATAATTTTTCATAAAATTTCCAGTGGTTTACAGGAAGATGCCGATGACTACTAATGTAGCTGGGCAGTTTTTCGCAAGGGAGAGTCTGACACGACTCAAACCTTCAGTTTATTCCAGAGATACTGACCTTCACCTGATTTGGGATTCACTCGCCGTGGGGAACCCGCGGTTACAGGTGTATTATTCATGGGTAATTATTCGTCTAATGAGTATGAATTGCACATTACTCCTTTGAGCAAATCCCGGTAGCTCACATTGTTGTGTGCCTGCTTAATCAGCAGTTCAGGGCAGAAGGTTTATCTGGATATCCATGGTGGCCAAGGACTTTGCCTTAATCGACAAAGACTGCCTGAGCATGTGGATTCATGGACGTATGGACGGATTCAGAGAAAGTGAAAGGAGCACATCATGAAACAAATTCCGCGTAGATTTATGATTCCTGCAGGCTTGATTGTAACAATCAACATTATCGGCCTGATTTGGATTCACCATGACCTGACCAGAATGCCTAAAGCAACCGTGCGAATGACTTCGGTACATCTCAGCCCCGACAAGTACAAGGCAGATAGATTGACGCTATTGTTCGACCGCGACTTGGTTTCGCAGGAATCGGTGGGCGGGATTGAACAAGCCGGACTTTTCACGCTTGAACCAGGCTGGCCGGGAAATTGGCAATGGTCGGCACTTAATAAGCTCGAATACATGCTGGAAAAACCCCTTCCGCCGGGGCGAGTGTTCCGGGTTTATGCCACAGATGAGTTTCAAGTAAGAACCGGAAAAATCATCGAAGGGGATACCGATTTTCACTTTGAAACGGTTTCGTTGGAGTTGAAAGAGTGCGGACTGATAGCTGCAGATAACCATGAAGTTACACTTGAGATGATGTTTAATCAGCCCGTCGACCCGGAAGATTTGCTTCGGCATGTCAAATTTTACGATGATAAAAGCTCCGGTGAGCTTGGCGGGGCCATTTGTTTGACAAAGAAGCCGGAAGAAAAGCTCGTAGTACGAGTTAGGCGGCCCCAATCAAACAGGATGAGAATTGTGATGGACGAGCGGCTTGCCGGACACCAGGCTCAATTGTCGCTGGGTAGGGAAATTGCTCGTACGTTAGCAATTCCATCAGGTTTTTCGCTTCTACAGACCTGGGTGAATACTCCATCCTTGGAGGAGATTATCACAGTCAATCTGCGATTTTCTCACAGCCTGAGCAATAAACAAGATATTCCCAACTTTACTATTGAACCTTCCATTGAAAAACTAAAGGTCCATCGAAGTTACTGGAACCTCATGATTAATGGCAAGTTCGAACCGGGCAAAAGCTACAAGATCAAAGTCCCAGGTACGCTGCTGGCTGAAAATGAAAGGACGCTTGGTGCGGACAAATCAGTTACGGTCACAATCCCTGATCGCAGTCCGGCTCTGCGGTTCGTACATGACAAGGGGTTTCTGTCGCCTCTGGGCAATTTGACGCTTGATATCACAACTGTAAACGTCGAGGGGATAGATTTACAGTCCTGGCGGGTGTATAAGAATAATCTTTTCTCGCATCTCCACGGCGCTGAGTTTGGACAAACATCCCGTTTTCTGCTGAAAAAGACAGTTAAAGTAAACACGCCGCACAACAAGGTGGAGAAGTTGGCGATTAACCTGGAAGATTTGGTACAAGGAGGAAGGGGAATCTATCGAATCAAAGCCAGTGCGACGAATGGAAAATGGACTTCGGCTCAAACGCTTGTTACCATTACCGACCTTGCAATAACAGAGAAATCAGAGCGGAACGGTTCGTTGGTTTGGGTAACTTCACTTCGGACAGGCAAGCCGGTCTCTGGTGCAATAATCACGGCATTAACGAACAACAATCAAACGTTGGCAACGGAACAAACCGATGCGAACGGTATTGCCCGGCTTGGGTATTCCCGCAATGGACCGGATGGCGGATTGTGGGTTATTACCGCAGAGAAGGATGACGACCTCAGTTATCTCAGACCAGCCGATAATCAGTGGGTAATCGACGACGTGGAGCAATCCGGCAGGGCATATACGGAAAATTATGAGGTGATGCTCTATACCGAGCGGGGTGTCTATCGGCCGGGAGATACTATTTATTTGACCGGCATTATCCGCGAAGAGACCGGTAAAATTCCACCGGCTTTCCCGCTGGCGGTGAAGGTTATCCGCCCTGATGGCAGGCAGATTGATGAAATCATTACTGAATACAAGGAAAACAGCCAGGGAATATTTCACATAAAATTCCCCACACGCACTGATGGACAGACAGGTTCTTATCGTTTTCGGGTAACACTGCCCGGCTCAAAGCAAATTCTTGGTTCGACACAGGTATTTGTCGAAGCGTTTGTGCCATTGAGGATGGAGGTCAAGGCTGGGCCCACGGCCGAACGATTTGGCCCTAATGAGCCGCCCACCGTAAATGTCAGTGGCCGGTATCTATGGGACCAGCCCGCAGCTAAACTGCCTGTGAAAGTGCAGGGTTCTCTACGGACAATTGCCTTTAAGTCCAAAAAATATCCCGACTTCCATTTTGGTATGGGTAAGGAAAGCAAGCATATTTCGGTACCGGCTTGCACCGGCCTGTTAGATAATCAGGGCAAGGCGAATTTGGAGATTCAACTGCCGAAGTCGCTCGAAGCCGGCATATATCAGATGGCGCTGTCAGCGACCGTTACCGAGACCGGCGGACGGTCTGTTTCCGGCAACCTCTCCGCAATTTTAGACAGGTTGGACCATCACATTGGATTGCGGCTGTCAACCGGACGGATGGTTGAGGTCAATCAGCCGGTATCGGTGGACTGGGTGAGTCTGACCGGTAACGAAAAACCAACCGGACCAGAAGAAATGGAAGTGCGGCTGGTTGAGGTCGAATACGATACGGTCTTGAAAGAAGTCGATGGAAGGTGGGTATGGCAGTCCGTTGAGAAAATCAATGAAATCAAGACCCGGCAAATTAGCATGACAGCCGATTCGAAAGGTTCTTTCCGGATTACATGTCCTGACGCGGGCAAGTATCGTATAATTGTAACCAGTAAGAGAACCCAAAGCGTGACACAATTGGATTTTTATGCCTGCGAACACGCTGCCGGCCCTCAAAGCCTGGCGATGAATCAGCCTGAGCGGCTGGAAGTTGTAACCGACAAGAAAAAATATCTGCCCGGAGAAAAAGTAAAGGTGCTTGTGAGGAGTCCGCTTCCCGGAACACTGCTGTTAACAGTCGAAACCGACTACGTTTTGGATTTGCGTATAGCAGAAATACGGGAAAACTCGGTCGAGCTTGAGGTGCCTCTGTCGAAAGAGCTCCGGGGCGGAGCATTTGTCACAGCGACAGTGGTTCGTGCGATTGACCCTGCTCGGAAGAACTGGCTCCCGCACCGAGCGATGGGAATGGCGAGAATCCTGCTGGACCATAATTCACATAACATACCGGTCAAAATTAATGCACCGAAGAAAGTAAAACCAGACCAGACAGTATCAGTTACTATTGAGACCGGATTGCCAAGCGACCCGAATCATCCCACCTTCGTTCATATCTGGGCAGTAGACGAAGGGATACTGTTGACGAGTGCATATCAAACACCTCATCCGATGGGCTTCTTCTTCAGTCCTCGCAGGTTGGGGGTCTCTACTGCGGATATTTTCTTCCGCCTTCTTCCAGACTACGATAGACCGGCCGGGATAACAAGGATTGGCGCAGGTGATCGGGGCCCCGGGACAGTAGACGTACTACGCCGAAATCCTGTTCCGACACGTCAGACTCAAGCAGCGGTGGTGTGGCGAAAGGCCGCCGCCGTCAATGCCGACGGGAAAGTCACAGTTGAGATGAAGCTGCCGGACTTGATTGGACAGATGCGACTCATGGCTGTGGCGATTGACCATGATCGATATGGACGGGCAGAACATGATTTGACCCTGACGGCACCGCTGATAGTGGAGGCAAGCTGGCCGAGGTTTGTTGCGCCGGGGGATACGTTTCAGGTACCTGTTAAGCTTTTCAATTCGACCCCAAGAGCTTTGACCGTACGATTGGAAACAAAAGTTGATGGGCCGATTAACATAACAGCCGATTCCGCCGTGGACAGGATTGTAGTTGAGCCGAATGAACCGGCAGCTTATCAGTTAAATGTCGAGGCATCGAAGACGGGCTCAGTGATTGCTCAGGTTGAAGCCGTGGAGATTGAAAATGTTGACGAATCGCTTACGGCATTGAATAAGGCATATTTGTCCGTTCGACCGGCAACAGCACTGCACAGTGAGGTAAAGCTTGAAGCTATTACGGCTGGTGAAAGGTTAATTGTTGAGCCGTCGAAATCCTTCGTTAAAGGTACCGCACGAATGACTATCAGCATAAGCCCACGGCCGGCGGTGCAGCTTCAAGCGGCACTGGAAAAGCTTGTGGGCTATCCTTATGGTTGTGTTGAACAAACAAGCAGTCGGTTGTTCGCGCTGCTTTATGCCGCCGATATTCTTGGCGGTGAAAGGGAAGAGGAAATCAATTCAATGGTACAGGCGGGCATCGCCCGTTTGTGGGCGATGCAAACTCGCTCCGGCGGTTTGGGTTATTGGCCGGGTGATTCTCAACCCTCTATGTGGGGTACGGGATACGCAGCCTGGTGCCTGCTGGAGGCAAAGAACGCAGGGCACAAGATTGATCCGAGGTTCACTAAAGAGTTGATTAAGTACCTCGAGAGCCGGCTTGGCGCCGACAACGATGGTACGAACGATCTTAATACTAAAGCGCTGTTCTGTCGTGTACTAAGTACCTTTGGCCAGCCGCCACATGGGTGGATGAATCGATTGGCCGAGCAAAAGGAAGAACTCGATGCAGTAGCCTTAGCACATCTGGCCGGTGCGTTTCATGCCTCTGGTAATAAAGAGAGAGCACTGGCTTTGCTGCCGGAGCAACCGGTGGGTATGACCATTAAGACCACTACGGCCGGACGCCTGACTTCTCAGGTTCAACAGGAGGCTGTGTTGCTTTCGGTGCTGCTCGATATCGACCCTAACAGTACAATGGCAGTTCAACTGGCCGGGCGGTTGATGAAGGCCAGATGTAATGGTTATTGGGGAAGTACGCTCGAGAATTCCGCCGCAATCGTAGCACTGACTCGTTACCAGGCAATTACAACTAAAGAAAAAACAGAATTTACAGGTTCGATTCGTTCAAACCAGGCTAAGGATATCAGCTTCGACCACACAAAACCGGTTTCCCATGAGTTTCATAATGTTGTTGGGCCAATTGAAATTTCTTCCAGTGGAAGTGGAAAGATATATATATCAGTCAGCACTGAAGGATTGGCAATAGAGGATTTGGTACGACCTTATGATCGTCAGATGTCGGTTAAACGCCGCTGGTTGGACTCAGAAGGCGGGGTTGTTGATCCCAACAATCTGCATGTGGGCGACCTGGTACATGTTGAAGTAGAGGTCAGTTCGCCAAAAGGCATACAGGCGAATAATATTGCTGTCGTTGATGCACTGCCCGGCGGGATGGAGGTCGAAAATCCCCGGCTGTCAACGTCTGCTGAAGCAGGCAAGTTGAGAGGTGACACACCCGACCACATAGAGTTTCTGGATGATCGAGTTGTATTGTTCTGTAGTGTAAGCTCTAAGAGCAAGGTCTTTAAATATGCACTGCGGGTGACCACTGCCGGCCGGTTCAGCCTGCCTCCTATCCAGGCGTCGTGCATGTATGACCCGGCTGTGGCCTCTTTGGGTAAAAGCGGGCGGGTTATAATTCAAAAATAATCAAAACAACAACATA
>Ga0224495_10001580_pt1 | contig 15852 bp, 10 predicted proteins | sample SF_Jul11_sed_USG_FD_168128 | JGI IMG/M metagenome (GOLD analysis project Ga0224495, IMG submission 168128) | Sediment microbial communities from San Francisco Bay, California, United States - SF_Jul11_sed_USGS_4_1 | ecosystem: Environmental > Aquatic > Marine > Sediment | place: USA: California... | reverse complement strand
TGTACACGTAAATGTTATGATAAATTGTCTCACGATAATGTATATTATACATCAGAACTTCAATAAGCAGATTTAATTTTAACTGATCAGATAGACTTTTCGCAGATTAAAGAACTATGCGGCCATGTTCACTAGGGTGTGTAACTGCTTTAATGTTAGAAACTTACAACCCACCAAACAGTTTACTTTTTCTGAAATCTCTTCTTTGCTTCTTCAATTACTTTTAAAGCCGATTCATAATTTCCCCAGCCTTTAACACCTATCTTTTTTTCTTCCAGATCTTTATATACCTTGAAAAAATGCTCGATTTCTTTTAAGAAATTTTGAGGAACTTCATTGATGGTAAAAATATGATTCCACAGAGGATCATTAATAGGAATACATAGAATCTTATCATCGATGCCCTTTTCATCTACCATTTTAAATAAGCCAATAGGTCTTGCCTCTATTACGCAACCTGGAAAAGTATGTTCTGTCACTAAAACCAAAGCATCCAGGGGATCCCCATCTTCTCCCAATGTTTCAGGGATAAAACCATAATCACCAGGATAATGAACAGAAGAAAATAACATGCGATCGAATTTAATAATTTTCTTTTCTTGGTCATACTCGTATTTGTTCCTGCTTCCTTTAGGAACCTCGATCACCACGGAAATTGTTATATTTTTATCCATATTTTATCCTTTTGCGTTGCGTACTGCCTCGAAAATACTTCTTTGTTTGTTTTCGCGAACATTTATCAGCTTTTCCTTTTCAAGTTAATTGTCAATTCTCTCAATTTCCCACAACTTCCGCCACGAATACCCAGAAGAAAGTATCACAGGTAAAATACTAGGTCAATGAATATGAAATCTCACAAATTTGTAAGAACTGAAAAAACGTAGTTTAAAAGTAACTTGTTGGTGGCAAATTTATTGAATACTTACACCTATACCTTTAAAATACCCCACATTACTTCAGCCCCCGGTGGAGATTATGCTAGATAGCAGGGGTGGCTGAGGCTGATACTTCTTAGGTTTGTCTAAAACGACGATAATCTTAAGGATGACTGACTCTCTTCAATAAAAGCGATTACATACATCAAAAACGATTACGTACATCTGGAATTTGCATAAAGGACCAAGCAACAGGTTCACATCATAACTTATCGTATTTTCTCAGCCCAGTCCAGCGAGGGCAAATAACCTGTTCATTAGAATCCAGGCTTCAAAATTAATTCAAATTGCTGCTAACCTGTTTTAAAATCAACGTGATAGAAAGTCAAGCTGGTTATTAATCTATTAAAAGAGTGAATAACCCGGAGGTCGCTGGTTCAAATCCAGCCCCCGCTACCAATTTGTTTTCAACCACTTACGCAAAAATCCACTCCTAAAGGGCCCATAACCCGTTCATTAGCCCCCCATATAGGAGGCATTTATGACCACTACGTTAAAAGGGATTGTTTCTGCCTTTCTGTCAACCAGGAGGCTAAGGAACTTAAGTCCCAACACTATCACCTTTTACAGCCAGCATCTCAACAAGTTCATGGAGTTTATGGAATCACATTATCCTGATGTATTTCTAGAGCAGATTGACCACACTATTTTGAGGGAATATGTTTCAGGACTCAAAGAGAATCATTCTGCAGGAGGAGTGAATCACCATATTAAGGTAATGAAGATTCTCTTCAAGTTCATGATTGAAGAGGGAGTGATCACTGAGAATCCTTCGAAAAAGATATTAAGGATCAAGACTGAGCAAATTGTTATTCCTACTTTTTCTAATGGGCAAATCATGGCTATGCTCGAAGTCACAAAGCATCAGATGGATTTTCCAGGAATCAGAAATTACGCATTAATCACCCTACTCTATGACACTGGTTGCAGGATATCAGAATTATTAGAGCTCAAAGTTGAAGATATTCAGCTCGATGAGAAAATCTTAACAGTTAAAGGCAAGTGAAGAAAGGGAAGAGTTGTGCCTTTTGGAGAGCCCTTAACGCGAAGAATGACGAATAAGATAATTGAAAGAATCGGCGAAAAGGCGAAAGTTGATAACGTAAGGCTTTCAGCTCATACATTTCGTCACACATTTGCAAAAAACTGGCTGATGAACGGCGGAGATATTTTCAGCCTTCAGAAAATCCTCGGACACAGAACTCTTGATATGGTAAGGAATTATGTGAATATAACTTTTAAAGACATACAATCACAACATAGTAAATTCAGTCCTGGCGATAACCTGTATAGGTAAATTCAAAGATAATTTCAAGTGCAGGTAAACGAAACCTATAACCGTTAGAATGGTCGAAACACCCAAGGGACTTTAAATCCACTAGGAAAAGATTTCATTTTTTTCGTAATGCATTAAATGAACGTTTTCTTCCACTCGAACCTTTAGCCAATTGTTTAAACTTTTCTAAATCAGTGTGATCATATAGACCTAATATTCAAAATGAGAAGTCTTCTCAATAATCTTTAATGTCAATTTGTGATAAAATTATTGACAATGAGCTATATTTATGAATAGTCCAAATGATTTTAAAGTCTTAAATTTAACTAAAATAGATTTATGATCATGGAAAAGGTAATTTTAGTTGATGATGACAAGAATATATTGAATACCCTGGGGATTGCCCTTGAGTCTTTAGGTCTGAAGGTCTTTAAAGCATCAAACGGGCAGGAAGCTTTAATAATTTCACAGAAAGAGATGCCACAATTTGCTCTCGTGGATTTGAAACTCCCTGGCATGGATGGGATAAAACTCACCAAAGAACTACTCAAAATTAATCCGTCAATCCTCATTGTGGTTATTACTGCCTACGCAGCCATAGAGACAGCTGTGCAATCCATTAAAGCAGGCGCATATGATTATATTGCAAAACCATTCACGCCAACACAGATTGCACATCTCATCAACAAGCTTAGAAAAGTCCATGGATTGCAGCAGGAAGTTTCCTCTCTTCAAGACAGACTTAAGGGCATCCAAAGCTTTGATGACTTCAAGACCAAAAGCCCACGAATGGTTAAGCTTCTAGAAAGTACCAAAAAGGTAGCTGTTTCTTCGGCATCCGTTCTCATTACTGGCGAGACAGGCACCGGTAAGGATGCGATTGCGAAGATGATACATGATTGGAGCTCACGATCGGAGAATGCTTTCGTAACGCTTAACTGTGCCACTCTCAGCGAGGAGCTACTTGCGAGCGAACTGTTTGGACATGTCAAAGGCGCTTTTACAGGAGCCATTAGCGAAAAAACGGGAAAAGTGGAGCTTGCAGACAAAGGGACCCTGTTTATTGATGAAATTGGCGAACTCCCTTTATCACTTCAATCCAGTTTGCTTCGTTTTTTACAGTATCATGAATTTGAAAGGGTCGGCGATCCCAATCCAAAAAGAGTTGATGTGCGAGTTATTGCTGCATCGAATAGAGATCTAGACTCGATGATTTCAGAAGGTCTATTTCGTGAGGATCTTTTTTTTAGGTTGAGTGTTGTGGAACTGCAGGTTCCTCCACTCAGAGAGCGCAAAGAAGATATCGCTGTTCTTGTTAAACATTTTCTGGAGAAATTCAGTTTGATAAATGAAAAAGGTGAGGTTCAACTCGATTCGAATTCTCTTCAAAAAATGATGAATTATAACTGGCCGGGAAATGTGCGGGAATTGATGAATGTTATAGAACGGTGTGTCATACTTGCTGAGAAGGATTCATTCATACGCCTGGATCTGCTTCCTCCTCGTCTTCTCGAGGAAAAAAAGGGGGAAACATTTCATTCCGGCATGACTCTTACTGAAATCGAAAAGATATACATCCAACAAGTTATTCAGCGAACATCCTCACAGCAGGAAGCTGCAGAAATCCTGGGAATCGACCCAGCTACTCTGTGGCGCAAAAGAAAAAAATACGGATTATCCTAAGATTTGAAAGATACAACTATAGGATTTTTCAAACAGGTTTTATCGAGATAGATATCGGAAAGAAATTATGAAATTTACGTTTGGGCGAAAAATTCTTTTGGGATACGGGGTCATCATTGTGCTGTTGATTGTCATTGTCAGCTTGGCAGAATATCACATATTCAGACTTGGATCTGCCAGCCAGGAGATTCTCAAAGAAAACTACGAAAGTATCCTTGCCTCTGAAAACATGATTGGCGCAATCGAGAGGCAGGACAGCAGTATCATTTTGCGTTTACTTGAGAAGTCAAACCAAACCTTAGAACAATTTAAAAAAAACGAAGGCATCTTTTATCAATGGCTTGCCCGTGCTAAAGACAATATAACGATCCAGGGCGAAGCCGACATTTTAAACAGGATAGAGGAAGGATACGCAAGCTTTTTAGCGCTGTTCATCCGGCTGGAAAAGTTGGACAATGCTTTGACCACCGGGAATACGGCTCAATTGAAAGAAGCTGTGGAATTATACAGGGATAAAATTCATCACCAGTTCCTGGAGATTCGGAATGACTGTATTGCTCTCAGAGAATTGAATCAGAACATGATGTATCAAGCCAGTGCAAATGCACGCGGTTTAGCGTCAAGAAGCGCGATTTCGACTCTAGTAGTTGGAGTTGTTGTGGTTATTTTCGGGCTTGTTTTCAGTCTCATTATTCTCCGGATAGTCATAAGACCTGTAAAATCGCTCACGAGTGCAGCTGTACAGGTTGGAGGCGGAAACCTTTCGGTAACCATTCCTAAAACGGCTGGAGATGAAATCGGCATCCTGGCCTTGGAATTTAATAAGATGGTTAAGAGTTTAAGAGAATTTCAGGACATGAATGTGTCTCAGATAGTCTCTGAAAAAAAGAAGTCAGAAGCCATTGTAAGAAGCATAAAGGACGGAATCATTATTTGCGATTCAAAGATGCGGATCACTTCCATAAATTCAATAGCGGGACATATTTTTGGCGTGAGTGAATCAGATGTTATCAATAAACCATTCTTGGAGGTAACCAGGCAGGAAACTCTTTTTGAGTATCTTCAAGAGACAGTAAAGGGGAAGACCCCCTCAATTGATGAAGATGTGATAACCGTCGCTGTCGATGGTCACAAGAAGTATTATCGATTCGCCATCCTTCCTATCAAAGGAGAAAGTTCTGAATTTTACGGCATTGTAATTTTTTTACAGGACATTACAAGGCTGAAAGAATTGGATAAGATGAAATCTGAATTCGTGATGATGGCTTCGCATGAGCTGCGCACACCTCTTACCTCGATTGAAATGGGAGTTAAGCTTGTCCTTGAGGAGAGTGTAGGAGAGATAAACGAACAGCAGAGGACGCTTCTCCAGGCTGCGCAGGAAGAATTGGATCGTTTAAAAGTGCTTGTCAATGACCTTTTGGAGTTATCAAGGATTGAGCAAGGGAATATCGAGATGGACTTTGATGATGTGGAAATTCAAACCTTGTGTACAAGAGCATTTAATATTGTCCAACCCCAGGCTCAGGATAAAGAGATCTCCTTTTCTTTGGATTTAGAAAAACCTAATGTCAAGGTAAGGGCGGATGTGAGTAAAGTAATTTGGGTCATTACAAATTTACTCGGCAACGCAGTTCGCTATACGGAAAGAGGCGGATGGATTAAACTAAAATCCCATGTCAGCGGGGATTGGGCATATATCTCTGTAATGGACAATGGAACTGGCATTCCGCTTGAATATCAAAGTAAGATATTTGATAAATTTGTTCAACTGAAGGGTGAAGAAGCCCGAGGCTCAGGTTTGGGATTGACCATTGCCAGAGAAATTGTCCGTGCCCATGGAGGTACCATCTGGGTCGAAGGCGAAGTCAATAAAGGCAGTACATTCACCTTCACTTTACCCGTTGTTCGGGGATCAGAAAATCTGGATTAATGCAAATAACAATGTTTTGCTTTGCAAAATGCAAGGCGTTTTATTGAAAATCTAAATCTACTAAAAAAAGTTTAGCCATGAAAACAGGGATTTTCATGGCTTTTTTTATGCTATGGTACAGAACTTGCCTAAATTAAAAAAGGTGTCTTGTAAGTCTCTAGATGTACCGCAGTCCTAAGGAGTGACAAGACATGAAAAATAATATAACAAAAATGGAAGATTCATCGCTCATAAAAATTCCAGAGAAAAGAGCTTCTAATGAGAAGCATTTCCTTGCTCTGCTGAATATCATAAGTGAAGTTGAGCCGGTAATGGAAGTAGCAACGGCTCTGGCAAGAATATACAAGGGGAGAATCACTGCAGAGAATTTTGTGGTTTTGCCGACCCAGACACCCCTATCAGTTGGACTTCGTTACGCAGAATGTCCTTCAAAAAACCTGAGGATCGCCAGCCAATATCACTCACAAAATTTGCCTGCAGATTTTCTTTTACTCTTATCACACGACCGCAGACTTTCTATCTTAAACACCACTCGTGAGGAAAATATTGACTTTGTAATCGGAGGTTTTCAGGGATGCATGGATATATATAAAAATCTGAAGAATGCACTTTCCAAAATTCCCACGGATACTCTGATTCTGCGCCCGTTTTCGAATAAAAGAATAGGCGATTATCGCCGCATCCTTGTTCCTCTCCTGAATGGGATTCACACTCCGTTGGCTGTGGATATTGCGGGTGACCTTGCTGAAACATTTGGGCAGAAATTGGCTATTTTATATGAATTTGAGCCACAGATTAGTGAGGAACCATGGGGACAGATTTTAAATAGACTTGAAACTAAGCATGGTTCAATGAGGGTGGAAAGGGTAGCATCAGGGCAAAATTCAATCATTTCCAGCATATTAAAGGAAGTGAAGGAAGACACCTGGCTTATTCTACCTGCTTATAGACCTTCATGGAGGGCAAGGTTTCGACCACGATGTAAACAGAGAAGTTTATTGAAAGAGATCATTCAATGTTCAGATGCGCCAATAATGATTGTTAAAAAACATGAACGCAGAATGGGATTTTTTCAGAAGATTCTGAAACGAGAATGGAATTGAGTAATGTCCTCTGGATCAAATTTCCAAAAAATCCAACCCAGCGAGACGCTCAGCCGGGACATGGGATTGTTACCGGTCACGATGATAGGCGTAGGTGCAATGATTGGCGCAGGCATCTTTGTGCTGACTGGGATGGCCGCGGGAGCGGCCGGTCCGGCTCTAACGCTTTCTTTCCTGCTGAACGGTTTTGTCACAATATTTACGGCAATGGTTTATGCCGAACTCGGCTCCTCGTTTCACGACGCAGGCGGAGGCTATCTCTGGGTAAAAGAGGGCTTGCCGCAGCCCAACGGCTTTATTTCAGGCTGGATGAGCTGGTTTGCGCACATGGTGGCATGCAGTCTTTATAGTTTGGGCTTTGGAGCCTATTTTAGCCATGTCCTGAAGGAAATGCATCTGAACCTGTTCGGATTGTCATCTGATGTGCTGGCAAAGATTCTCGCTGTCGTTATCGTATGCGCCTTCAGCTATATAAACTTAAGAGGTGCTTCGGAAACAGGTTCAGCCGCCATACTCGTAGCGGCTTTTAAAATCGCAGTGCTGGCTATGTTTATCACTTTCGGGCTTATTAGAATTTTCAAAAACTCCGACTCCCTGAATCATTTTAGGGATTTTATGCCAAACGGCTGGGGTGGGGTATTCATCGCCATGGGCTTAACCTTCATTGCCTTTGAAGGCTATGAAATTATCGCCCAGTGTTCAGAAGAGGTGAAGAATCCAAAGCGCAATATCCCGCGTGCTGTATTCCTTTCGCTGTTGATAGTTGTACCGATATATATTCTCATCGCCTTTGTAGCTATTGGGGCCGTCGAAGGCGGGGGAATCCCGACATGGAAATTTCTCGGCCTACACAAGGAAACAGCGTTGGTGGAAGCTGCCAGGCATATTATGCCTTTTGGCGCTTTGGTTATTTTGGTCGGGGGTTTGTTTTCGACGATGTCCGCTTTGAACGCTACCATCTATTCGTCCTCCCGCGTATCATTCGCAATGGGCCGCGACCATAATCTTCCTGACATTTTCGGGCATATCCACATTAAGAGGAAAACGCCGCACTGGTCGATTCTGCTTTCGGGGATGTTCATTGCAGGGATGGCGATAGCTTTGCCCATCGAAGATGTTGCAAGTGCAGCAGATATCATGTTCTTGTTATTATTCCTGCTGGTCAACATCGCTGTCATCAACTTGCGCAGAAGCCGTCCTGATTTGGACAGGGGCTACTCGATGCCGCTCTTCCCGCTGGTTCCTATTATGGGGATTGCCACAAAACTGTTTTTGGCAATTTATATGTTCAATTACAGCCCCACAGCTTGGTACGTCACCATTGCTTGGATTGCCGGCGGCTTAGCTATCTTCTATGGTTACTCACGGCATAAGGAAAAGGACAGAATCTCGTCACGGGTGGCTGTAGCTGAAAAAACCATGAGTCTCAATCGCTATAGAATATTAGTTTCATTAGGGAGAGAAGAAGAAGTTCAGCCTTTAATGATGATCGCTTCAAGTATCGCAGATCAACGGGAAGGCGGAATTCTGGCACTCAGCGTTGCGAATATTCCAGACGTTACGCTCATTAGTGGTGGGAAACAGGTCATCGAAAAGAATAAGCAGATTTTAAAGACGGCGAGCCAACACCTGTCAGGAAGTGTCCCTTTTTGCATGGAGGCACGCATAGCTCACCGGATCGACAAAGCCATAATAGACGCTACTCATGAAAACGATATAAATTTAGTGATTGTCGGGTGGAAAGGCTATACCCATACAAAATACAAACTGTTGGGCGAAGTTTTAGATCCGGTGGTTAGAGAGATCCCAACTAACTTGGCAGTGGTGAGGTTTCCCGAGGGCCCGGAGATGAAAGAGCCAAAGCGGATACTGGTTCCACTGGGAGGCGGCCCTCACGCCCGTTTAGGATTAGAGTTAGCCCTTGATATGGCTCGACATTTCAGTTCCACAGTTGAAGTTGTGACAGTTATGCCTCTGTCTGCAAGTGAGATTGAAGAGAAAAAGCGGTTGGAACTAATTGATATGGCTTTGGAAGGATTTTCGTTGGGAGGAATTAAGATGCAGAAGAGGGTGATAAGGGATGATTCTGTGGAGCTTGGGTTGATTGGAGCTTCGGAAGAATTTGACCTGCTGGTTATTGGAGCTTCAAACATCCCTCTTTGGAAAAGGCTTCTCTTTGGGACCATCCCTCAAAACATTGCAAAACACTCCAAAACGCCTGTTATTATGGTGAAAAGATATGAAGGGAGGGTCAAATCTTGGTTTAGAAAATTTTTTTCGGGCTAGTCAAGAGGGAAACCGATTTATGATTTAGGCTTTTATTATCTGAAAATCCGGAACATTGATCTAAGTGACTTTGAGAGATCGATGTCGTTAAATTGCTTAACAACAGAAAATAGGAAGATTTTGTAATGAAATTTGCAGTGATCGGATTAGGCTCTTTCGGTTATAACGTAGCCAAGACTCTTTATGAGAAAGGAAATGAAGTATTAGCTGTAGATATAGATAAAGACAAAATTGAAAAAATAAAAGCATTTGCCTCTCACGCAATAAAAATGGATTCTTCATATAAAGAGAATCTGTTGGCCCTTGGAATTCATGATATGGATGTAGTTGTGGTATGTTTAGGGCCTGAAATGGAAGCCAGTATCCTTACTGTTTTGTTCTTGAAGGAAATAGGAGCCAGTCGGATAGTCGCAAAAGCCTTGACAGAAGATCATGCCAAGATTTTGGAGGCAATAGGAGCTACCGAAGTCATTTTTCCAGAAAAGGATATGGCAATAAAAACTGCCCTTAAATTGAACTCACCTAATATCCTGGAGTAACTTCCTCTTACTTCAGGTATTATTATTCAAGAGATTGCTCCTCCGAATAAATTTATCTCTAAAAGCCTGAAGGAACTCGACCTGAGAAACAAATACGGCATTCAAATAATAGCCATTAAAGAACTCATTCCGGAAAAGGTTATCTTTGTCCCCAGAGCCGATTTTGTCATAAAAGATAGCGACATTTTAATCATGATAGGAGAAGAAGATCAGCTTGCAAAGATAAACAAAAAATAAACTCGTTATCTTTAAACAATACCTGATTTTAAAATGTTTAACTTTAGGAAGGGCCAAGGTGAAATATTACACTGTACACACTCGAATCTGGAAAGCAAGAGAAAATCTCCACTTATCAACAAGCTTATGCACAGATAAAGTGGAAGAAGGAGTGTGTTTCTAAAGAATAGCTTGGTAGAAATTACAGAAATCTAAAGATTCCTCAACCCAGCCAGCCTCTTCCGTGCATCCTCAATCTCAGCTATCCCAGGATCAGCGTCCCACCAGAGGTCGAGGAATTTCTCGTAATTCTCTAAGGCTTTCTGCTTCAGTCATTCAATAGGATTTTATTGACGATTATTCCAAATTCATTTTTTTCAACAGGGCTTTAAACCTCGGGTTAGAACAAAGGCTGTCGAAAATTGGGTCTACATTAAGCCTTACTATAAGCGGCTCGCGCCGTTCAATAGACTTTTCCAGCCACTCTAGCACCAGATCTTCTTCTCCAAGGCCTGCATAAACCCTGGCTATGGGGTATGCAGCGATGCCACCTTGTCTCCATAGTTCCTTCATCTCTTCGATTATCCCCAGCGATTCGTCTCTCTTACCCGGTAGCGCATAGGCATATAGTTTGAACACGCCTAGCTCACCTCTCCTTTTTTGATACGCCAATATGGCTTCCTCATACATTCCCTTTTCTAGATAAGCCCACCCAAGTATGCTGTGGGCTAAGTCGAAATTCGGGTCTAGTTCCAACGTTTTCTGGCATTGTTCTATCGCCCTTTCATACTGGCGTGCATAGAGGAAAACCCATGCCTTCATACTATTTATGATCAGCGAGAGAGGATCAAGCTCATGTGCTCGTCTAATCTCTTCGATAGCTTCCTCATGTCGACCCATCGCTGTTAAATATTCGGCATACCAGTGGTGAGCTGTCACGTAGCCGGGCTTTATCTGAATAGCTCTTTTCAATTCTGCCTCAGCAACTTCCCAGTCCCAGTCGAAATACAATTTAGTGAAACCCAGCGCGGAATGGCCCTCGGCGAGAGTTTCATCAATTTCCAGTGCTTTCATCGCCGCCACTTTTGCTTTCGAAAAAGCTTCCTTTGGAGGGGTGGGAGTGTAGAAAGGAAGTATGCCGTAGGAGTCGGCCAGACGAGCATATGCCAGGGCATAGTTGGTATCCAATTTAATTGCTTTTTCAAAGTAGTCGATGGCTTTTCTTACATCCTCTCCTGTCCTCTTGTTCCAGAAGTAGAGGCCCTTCAGAAACAAATTATAGGCTTCAGGATTCTGGGTGTGACGCATCACAAGTCCTGCCTTTTCTTCCCCCAAAAGCTTAATCTTCAAGTTATCCGCAATCGATAGTGATATTTCATCTTGCAAGACGAAGATGTCTTCTTCATCCCGCTCGTATTTCTCAGACCATACCGGGAACCCATCGGCTGCATTGACCAGTTGAACCTGGATGCGCAACTTTTTCCCTGCTTTCCGTAAACTTCCCTCAAGTATCATCTCAACATTTAATTTTTCCGCAATCTCATTTATGCCAAACCCTTTGTCTTTTAATGAAAATGTAGAAGTTCGAGCAGGAACTCTCACTGATCCTATATTAGTCAGTCTGTTTATAAGCTCCTCAGCCAACCCATCGCAAATGTAAGATTGGTCTTTTTGTTCGCTTAAATCTTCAAACGGAAGCACAGCAATAGAGGGGATATTTGCCGTTCCTGGAGGCATTACCCTTTTTGACCAGGGTTTCCAAATAATTATCGCCGCACTTAAAACCGCTATTATAGCTAATGCCAGGATGGAAAGCTTTTTTAAGTTAAACGATACTGTTATCTCTTTTGATGTGATGGGCTTTCTTTCAGGAAGTATACTCTCTTCTGTAGGGATGCCCTTTTCTATCCTTTCTAATTCAGAAAGGACCTCCTCTGCCTTCTGGTACCTTTTTTCTTTATCCTTTTCCAGACATCTGAGAATCAGGCTGCTGAGATCAGAAGGCAACTGATCATTAAGCTCCTTAGGATCCTGGGGAGCTTCGGTTTTATGCTTAACGGCTATGCTTAAAGGTGTATCCCCTTCGAACGGAACTCGACCTGTAACCATTTCATACAAAATCACCCCCAATGAATAAATATCAGAACGCTGATCAACATCCTTTCCTTCCACTTGTTCAGGACTCATATACTCTGGAGTCCCTATCATCACTCCTGCTCCTGTAATCCTTTTAGCTTCGAGAGATCGGGCTATCCCGAAATCCATGATCCGTACATTTCCTTCTTTATCGATCATGATATTATTTGACTTCAAATCACGGTGTACAACACCTAATCTGTGAGCCTCAGTTAATCCTTCACATATCTGTTTAGCTATGGATATGGATTTTCCTATAGGCAGTTGACCGATACGTCTGATCAGACTTCTTAAATCTTCGCCAGGGACGAACTCCATGGTGATGAATTGTGTTCCCTGGTCCTCGCCCAGATCAAACATCTGACAGACGTTCTTGTGACGAATCTTACGGGTTAGCCTGAGCTCATTACTGAATCTTTCGATAGTCTTTTTATCTTTGGCGATTTCCGGCTTAATGAGCTTTAAAGCGATCTTTTCTTTGATCTTAGTGTCGTGAACCTTGTAGACCTTTCCCATCCCTCCTTTGCCGAGCTCCTCAATGATCTGGTACCTGCCAGCAAAAGTGGCTCCTGTGGTTAATTCCTCCTTGGGTGCTTCAATTGTTTCTGTGACGTCTATGTCTTCGAGGGAGGGTAGTTGAGTGCCGCACTCCCCACAGAACTTTAGAGTATCAGGATTATTGGTATTACATTTTGGACACTTATTTGACATTGCTGTCCCCTGTAAGTAGTCGGCAAAAGGATATCAAGGAATGAATATAGTCAATTGTAAATTAAGATAGGAAATTGAGATAGACTTATCCCCGTGTGGACACGGTGTGGACAAAATGACTGAAAAAGACTCAGTTAAATTGACTCAGGCTAAAATTAAAATCAAGATTTTTCTGGGGTATCGGAGTACGCCAAGAGAGATTTGAACTCCCGACTTTCTGATTCGTAGTCAGACGGTCAGTCATATGTTGAAAAAATATTTTGTATCTAAGAAGGCAGATATTAAGGACAAAAGCATTATTTATTAAAAATCATACTTTTGTACCATCTCTAATATTCAAAGGCTTATCTGAACATGTTGAAGGGGAAGTCTCAGGCCGACGATGCCTATCTGTATTGAGGGGACTACAGCGTCGAGATCGACTGGTTTGATGCGGACGCATACAACGCATGCTTTTCGAACTTCAAAGCTTGATGAATTTCGAACCCATATACAAGTCAAGATCTTTTGTCACGAGCTTGAAGCCCAAGATTGTTCCGTCCGGATACCGTATAAATTCCACGAATCCAAAATCAAATCCGAACAAATCTTTTTCCAAACAAACCATCCGGACAGATGTTTTTCCTAAGAGATTTTCTGCTGAAATGCCGGATGAGGTTTCAGAGAAACGGAAGGTTTCCTGGAGTTCCACCGAAGTGTAAAATCCATCATATTCGGATAGATTCAATTTTTTAGCTTCAATTTTTTTCGCCGCGGACACGGGGTGGCCGTTTCGCAGTGTGGTGAGAATGAGCACTCCGTCCTTTTCGTTACGGGAAAACTGGCACTTCATATTTGTTAGATAGCCGAGGGCAAAAACATCCGGACTCTCGGGGACGAGTTGTAAAGCCCTTTGAGCAAAATCCCCTTTGGAGTAGCGCAATAAATAGAGCTTACCTCCGTCCCTGAGCACTCCGGAAACGGATCCATTCGGATGGCGATAAGGACCGATTATCTTTTCTATGTCCTTTGAAGAGACGTCGGCCGCTGGAGGAAGTGTCAAGGTCGGGGGAGCTGGACTCCCGATATGGAGTCCAAGATGCTGGCGCAAGAGAAAATCCGAGATATGGTCGACAATTCTCATCGTTTCCGTATCCTGGACATTGCTCAGGACTATGACACAGGCATCAGGATCATAAATTCTGTCCATAGCAGCCATATAACCGGTTGATGAGCCAGAGAGTCTGTTAAGCGTTAGAATTTTCTGTCCCTCATCGTAGGGGATCCTCAAGACAGGACCGCCGTAAGTCATCACTTGTCCGGGAAAGATCTCCTCATAAAGACGTTTCTTGGATCCGGCCGTAAGAATCGTTTCGGGAACGGCCTTCATGCCTTTATCCCAGAGAAAGAGATCGTAGGCTGTGGTTACCAGATCGCCGGCGGCCAGAGCCGTGGATTTATCCTCGAATCCGGCCCGGATCAATCCTGTCAGCCCTCGCATGTACCCTGTGGCCATACCCCTCTGGACAGAGCGGTTGTTCTCCACAAGCGTGTTCTTCATGCCCAGAGGATTAAAGATATATTCGCGGAGCAACTCTGCATAACACTTTTTTCCCACCTTCTCCAGAATAGCCCCCAGGATGTAAAATCCGGGGCTGCTGTAGGTGAACTGCTCGCCGGGATCGTGGGCGAGAGGGATATGAGAAAAGAGCTCGAGAAGTTCCTTGGGCGTGTGGAAGACTTTATCGTGTCTCTTCCAATAATCAGGGACGGCGATGTAGTGGTGGGGAATTCCTGAGGAATGCGACAGAAGGTGATGAATTGTGATCTTTTTTCCCGGGTTTTCTGGGTAGAAGGGCAAATAGTCGCAGATCGTTCTGTCTAAGTCGATGAGCCCTTTTTCGACCATTTTCATCACCAGAATTCCAGTAAAGGCTTTGGATATTGAACCAACCTGAAACTTGGTGCCCGGGCCGTTGGGAATGCTGTATTCACGGCTCGAAAGTCCGTAGCCTTTATGGAGGACAATCTTGCCCTCCACAGCCGCAAGGACAACACCCTGGAATTCCTCATGCTTCGGGAAGGAAGAGATATAGCGGTCCAATCTCTCCTCGAAAGTCTGGGGATAGGCTTGAATTACCAAGAAAATATTGAAGCTGAGTATCAACGCTATTTTCTGCCACAAAGAAAACATGTGTTTCATCGGAAGCCTCCTTTTTTCATTTTTTCACTGGTTTCTCTTAATCACGTATTCCTTATTTTATAGAGAAAATAATGTACCAATATTATCTCCTGGGATTTTCGAATGTGTATAAAACATTATATGTCCATTCTCGAACAATTTATGTACTCATCGGCACAGAAATAAATATTCCCCATATCAACATACAAAAGAGCATATCCGGGATTCCAGCGGTTTATAATTCATTCCCAACACATTGTTCTGTAAAATAGAGGGATTTATTCGCATATTTGGAGCTAACGAGTCGCTATTCAGTCTAATATTCACCGCTTTTCTCTAAAAATCTAACGATCAGAGATACCTTTCCATCTGATTATATTAGAAAGCAACTCATTGGTGTGAACAACATCGTAATCGATTAATCCGAGATAATATCTCGGCGAATATCTCCTTTCTTATAGCGACCTCTGCCAATTGGAAAATAACATAACGGCTCTGTCTCAGAACTTTAGCCCCGATCTTTATAAGTTTTACAAGCAGTGTCCGAAGTGACCAATTTTTGATTTTACCCGGAAGAACCATGCGCCGCAGAAAGTTGCCTAGATTATAGGCCAGAACAAACAAACCTAACCTCACCTGATTCGAGATGAAATGTTTGCATGAGAGCCGTGTCCAATTTAGAGCATATTTACCTTCTTTTATCCACTGTTCAGCAATCCCGCGTCCATTGTAGAATCGAACCACACCCTCTGCTCCAGCACTCATATTGGTTATGATAAAACCTACTCTCGGAAATAAATCTCCACTGTGCCACTCAACTTTCGCCACCACACGACGCAGCTCTTTCCAGCGATCAGCGCTGTGTACATTGCC
>Ga0224495_10001579_pt1 | contig 15855 bp, 5 predicted proteins | sample SF_Jul11_sed_USG_FD_168128 | JGI IMG/M metagenome (GOLD analysis project Ga0224495, IMG submission 168128) | Sediment microbial communities from San Francisco Bay, California, United States - SF_Jul11_sed_USGS_4_1 | ecosystem: Environmental > Aquatic > Marine > Sediment | place: USA: California... | reverse complement strand
CTCCACGCTGTTGTATTGGCACACCCACTGCCCGGACTGCAACGCGCCGTTCATCGCCACGAGCAGCCTGACGGTGCGTGACCTCAACCGGCGTTGTGAGACACACAAGAGCCCGGGTAAGTGGGTTGCCCGGAAAGGGTGGAGGCGCGGCAAGGGGTAGCGACCTGGTGACCCACGCCGTCGCGGTTGATCTGCGGCGGCGTGGGTTTAAGGTACTTCCCGGCGGCGCCCAGCGCGGGGTTTCGCGGCCGCAGGATTTCGTTAGCGCCAGAAGCGGGAATGCGATTTCGTTTCGGTTTCAAGATGTTGCCCAGCGGCGGGAAACCATTGCAGACAGCTGGGCGACGGGATTTGATGGCCTATGAGGGTGGGTAAAAAAACCGAAACAGTGCCGAAGTTGATTTCGGCTTCCAAGGGGCCATGGAAGGACCGGTGGGTGGCACTGCCTGTATTGTGATGGGGTGCCTATTCACCGCGTAATATGCGGGGAATGTGGTCCATAATCACCGCATAAGGTGCGGAGATTATGCACAGGTAATCCCCCCGAAAAACAGTGGGGTTCAGAAGTAGAATTTTCTCGTTTTGGATTTTGAGGAGATTCTGCATGAAGCAATCACGATTCACCGACAGCCAGATCATGGCGATCCTGCGGCAGGCGGACGGGGGCTCCACGGAGCCTTGGCCTCCTAGCCGAAACGGCCCAAACGGATAAGTGCCCTATGCACGGGTACGCCGAACCGGTGGTTTCCCGTGGCGTAGGTACCTTCACGGCAATCCCCTGCGCGGTCGCGTAGCCGCGAAATTCTGCCAGAGACAGAAACAAAAAGTCGGATTTCCTTCCGCCCTTGAATCCTGTTGGGATGGCGAAATCGCCCTTGGTTAAAGGGCCTGGTGGTGTTCTCGTCATGTCTGCGGTGGGCTGGAAAACGGAAACCGCCTGAAACCCCATTTCCGTCGGAGAGTGGGCCATCCGGTCTCTTACCGATACAGGGGGCGCTTGGTTTGATAAGCCGCAGTACTACAAATCGGTGCCCACTCGAAGCAGCTCGAGATACGCTGCATACCCAAACGTGCGGTCCCGCCGCTTGCCGGAGGTCTCGGCGAGCACGCCGGATTCGACCAAACTGGTCACCGCCTTGGTCGCGGTCGGTCGTGTGGTTGAGAGCAGATTCATCGCTCCTGCGATGGTCACGATGGGATGCGAAGGCAGCATCTCGAAAAGTCGTGCCGCCATTACCGAGCTAGAGGGCGCGGCCAGTACTTGGCCCCGATCCTTGCTGACCCGGGTGGACAGATCCCGGGCGTTCTGCACCGCCTCGGTGGCGATCGTGGTCACCGCCTCCAGGAAGAAGCGCGTCCAGCCCTCCCAGTCGCCGTCCGTCCGTACCGCCGCCAATCGGCGGTAGTATTCAGCCTGGTGGCGCTTGAAGAACAGGCTCAGGTACAGGAGCGGGGCCGAGAGCAACCCCCACTGCTCGAGCAGCAGCGTGACCAGGAGCCGACCAATGCGGCCGTTGCCATCCAGGTAGGGGTGAATGGTCTCGAACTGCACGTGCAGAAGTCCCGCCCGGACCAGCGGCGGCAGTTCGTCCTCGGCATGCATGTACTTTTCGAACGCCGACAAGGCTTCGGGCAGCGCTTGCGGCGGCGAAGGAACGAACGCCGCGTTGCCCGGGCGAGAGCCGCCGACCCAGTTTTGGCTCCGACGCACCTCGCCCGGCAGCTTGTCCGCGCCGCGGACCCCACTCATGAGGCGCGCATGGGTCTGGTTGAGCAGGCGCATCGACAGGGGTAGCCCGTTTTCGTTGGCGAGCTCGCCTCGGGCGAAGTTCAGGGCGTCGACGTAGTTGCAGACGTCCTGCACGTCGGCGCTCGCGCTGGCCTCTTCCTGGGCCTCGAAAGCCAGCAGGTCAACCAAGGTGGCCTGGGTTCCCTCAATCTGGGAGGAGACTACGGCCTCCTTGCGGACAAAGCCGTAGATGAACCAGTCCAGGGATGGCACCATGCCACGGGCCAAGTCGAGCCGCCCCAGGGCCTCCTCCGCGGACCGTAGCAGTGCCCGCGCCGTTTCATCCAGCGCCAGTGGCGGGTCAACAGGCGGCAGCGGGCGGGGGATGAAGGCCGCGACCTCCTCGCCCGCGACTGTCGTGCGTTCGTATGTGCCGGTGACCCTGGGCATCTTCACTAGGAAAGCATTCTTTCGCAATGTGGATGGAAAGTAAAGGTTTCTTTCGCATTGCTCCGCCCGGCCTTCGGTTTTGTAAGCCATTTCGGAGGTCGCTTTGAAGACCAGCGCAGAACCAGAGTCTCGCCTGATCTGCGGAGCGGACTGCCGCCGTAGCAGCATGCAGCTTGAACTTTTTTTCCCGTCCGGGCACCCTGTTATCAAACCCTTTCGACAGGGCACCGTCCGACACAAACACGTCCACCCTGCGTGTATGGGGGCGTTTGCCGAGCAGAGGACCCGATGGACGTATTCGACCTGAGGCGGAAGCTTATCGATGACTACGCCGCCTACAGCGGCAGCTTTGTCCACATCGCTGATCCCCGAGTTAACAGGTATGTAACCGATGGCATTCAGGCAGGCCTTCTCTGGCCCGACCCCCTTATTCAGCTGAACCCCTCATTCGAGGCCGGCGAGTGGATCGATGAACTCGTAGCGCAAGGCGTCCTTCACGATGAATGCGGTCGGGCGTTTCGGATCAAGCCCGAGGTCCAGGGCGAGGGCCGGCCACTACGGCTTCACCGCCACCAGTCTGATGCCCTAAGGGCCGCCGGGGGTGGCCACAATTACGTGCTCACGACGGGCACCGGCTCGGGAAAGAGCCTCTCTTATATTGTCCCGATCGTAGACCACGTGCTCCAAAACGGCAGTGGACGGGGCATCCAGGCGATCGTTGTGTATCCGATGAACGCCCTGGCCAACAGCCAGTTCGGGGAGCTCGAGAAGTTCCTATGCCACGGATATTCGGACGGAAAAGGGCCGGTCACCTTCAAGCGTTACACGGGGCAGGAGTCGGACGAGGAAAAGCGCGAGATTGCCGCATCGCCCCCCGATATCCTGCTCACCAACTACGTGATGCTGGAGCTGATCCTGACCCGCCCTCAGGAAAAAAACCTGATCGACGCGGCGCAAGGACTCCGCTTCCTGGTGCTGGACGAGTTGCACACCTACCGTGGCCGGCAGGGGGCGGATGTCGCGCTGCTTGTGCGGCGTACCCGTGACCTGCTCGCGGCCCAGAACCTTCAATGCGTGGGAACGTCCGCGACGCTGGCCGGACAGGGTACCTTCGAGGAACAGCGGACCGAGGTGGCCCGTGTAGCCTCCCTGCTGTTCGGGGCAGAAGTGCGCCCGGAGCACGTAATCGGGGAAACCCTGCGGCGGGCGACGCCCTACAAGGACGCGGGGGATACACAGTTCCGCAAGGAATTGACCAACCGCGTCGGCGACAAGGGCCGGAAGACACCAGATGATTACCATGCCTTTGTCGGCGACCCCCTCTCCATCTGGATCGAATCCACCTTCGGCTTAACGCGGGAGGAGGGCGGCGAAAGATTGATTCGCGCCAAGCCCCGCAGCATCTCGGGCGAGGCAGGTGCGGCGAGAGAGCTCAACACCATTACCGGCGTGGCCGAGGCGCGCTGCATCGAGGCCATTCAGGAGGGGCTCCTCGGCAGTTACATTTGTCAGCCCAACCCGGAGACAGGCTTTCCCCCCTTTGCCTTTCGGCTCCACCAGTTCATCAGCCGTGGCGATACGGTCTATGTATCCCCCGAGCCGGAGAGTGACCGCCACATCACCCTGCAGGGGCAGCAGTTCGTGCCGGGGGATCGCGACCGTGTGTTGCTGCCTCTCGTTTTCTGCCGCGAATGCGGCCAGGATTACTGCTGCGTTCGCTCCCGCAGGGACCAGGAAACGGGACGGCGTGCCTTTGAACCGCGGGAGCTTTCCGATCGGCTGAGCGACGAGGAGAGCGAAGCCGGGTTCCTCTATCACAGTACAGTGGCACCCTGGCCCTCCGCTCCGGAAGAGATCCACGGGCGCCTGCCGGATGACTGGCTGGAAGAAAACCGGGGAGCCGTACGGGTCAAGCGCAGTCGCCGTGGGGAGTTGCCTCGACCCGTATTGATCGCCCCGGACGGCACGGAAAGGGATGCCGGTAGCGTTTTCCATTACATCCGTGCCCCGTTCCGCTTCTGCCTGAACTGTGGGGTGGCGTACGGATTTCGCCAAGCCTCCGATTTCGCCAAGCTGGCATCACTGGGGTCGGAGGGACGGAGCACGGCCACCACCATCCTTAGCCTGTCGGCCATACGTCACCTGCGCCAAGATGCCTCGGTCCCGGCCAAGCTCTTGAGCTTTACGGACAACCGGCAGGATGCGTCGCTTCAGGCCGGGCACTTCAACGACTTCATCGAGGTGGGGCTGCTGCGCGCAGCGCTCTTCCGGGCTTGTGGTGAAGCGGGGGAGGGCGGCCTGACCCACGAGGTGCTCACTGAGAAGGTCTTTGACGCGCTCGGTCTGCCGCTGGAAGCCTACGCCAGTGATCCGGGCGTACGTTTTCAGGCATTGGCGGAAACGCAGCGGGCGCTCAAGCAGGTGTTGGGTTACCGACTCTATCGTGACCTGAAACGGGGCTGGCGCATTACCGCGCCCAACCTGGAACAGTGCGGCCTCCTGGAGATCCGTTATCCCTCGCTGGAGGACGTCTGCGCCGCTGAAGATGTGTGGGAGCACACACACCCGGCGCTCCAGACCGCCACGCCACCGATTCGTATGGGGGTCGCGCGAACGCTTCTGGACTTCATGCGGCGGGGCCTGGCGGTTGAGGTGGATTACCTAAAGCCACACGTCCAGGAACGGATTCAGCAACTGAGCAGCCAACGGATGACCGCACCTTGGGCGCTGGACGAGAATGAAACCCTGGAGCACGCCGCAATCCTTTATCCGCGCCCTGCTCAGGGGCAGCGTGATTACGGGGGCAACATCTACCTCTCTCCACGGGGGGGATTCGGTCAGTACCTTCGCCGTCCCACCACGTTTGAGCAGCACGACGGTCGGCTGAGCCTGGACGACACCCAGACCATCTTCACGGACCTGCTGGAAGGACTTCGGGTGGCAGGGCTCGTCAAGGTGGCGGAAGAACCGCGTGACGGGGGTGACGTTGCCGGGTACCAGGTGCCGGCTGCCGCGATCCGATGGGTGGCGGGAGACGGGACCACACCGTTTTACGATCCCATCCGCGTTCCCAACCCTTCCGCTACGGGGGGCCGGACGAATCCCTTCTTTGTGAGGTTCTATCAATCGGTCGCCGCAACCACCCTCGGCTTCGAGGCGCGGGAACACACTGCCCAGGTTCCCTATGAGTTGCGCGTCGATCGAGAAGGTCGGTTCCGTGGGGGAACCCTACCAATTCTGTACTGCTCTCCCACCATGGAGCTCGGGGTTGATATCTCCGAACTCAACGCGGTCAACCTACGCAATGTTCCACCCACCCCAGCCAATTACGCCCAGCGCAGTGGGCGTGCAGGGCGGAGCGGACAGCCCGCGTTGGTGTTCGCGTACTGTTCGACCGGCAGCTCGCACGACCAGTATTTCTTCAAACGTCCCGAAATCATGGTCAGCGGAGCCGTGACTCCCCCTCGCCTGGATCTAGCCAACGAGGATCTTGTGCGGGCCCATGTTCACGCCATTTGGCTGACGGAAACCGGGATGTCGCTGGGCAGTTCCCTCAAAGATATCCTCGACCTTTCGGGCGAAGCGCCGAGCCTCGCTCTGCAGGACTCGTCTCGGAACGATGTAGACAGGCCGGAACCTCGGCGTCGGGCACGGGTGCGTGTGGACCAGGTGCTGGCGGGTATTTCCCAAGAACTGGATCGGTCCGACTGGTACAGCGATGGATGGGTGGACGAGGTTCTGAACCAGGTTGGCCTTTGTTTCGATCGGTCGTGTGACCGATGGCGAGGACTGTATCAGGCAGCCCTCAAACAACGCGAGGTGCAGAACCGGATCATCGGCGACGCATCCCGGAGCGTGGAAGACAAAAAGCAGGCCAAGCGCCTGCGCCGCGAAGCCGAGGCGCAACTAGATTTGCTCACCGAGGCCCGGAACGTGGTCCAGTCGGACTTCTACAGCTACCGCTACTTCGCCAGCGAAGGGTTCCTGCCCGGGTACAACTTCCCCCGCCTGCCGCTTTCAGCCTACATTCCGGGCCGCAAGCGCGTCGGGGGGCAGGACGAATTCCTGTCCCGGCCCCGTTTTCTCGCCATTTCGGAGTTCGGCCCTCGGGCTAGCATCTACCATGAAGGCTCGCGTTACCTTATCAACCGGGTCATTCTTCCGGTCCAGGATGACGAGGTGCTGACGTCGGCGGCAAAACAGTGTTCGGCCTGTGGGTATCTGCACCCCGTGGCCGGAGATACGGGGCCGGACCTCTGTGAAAGTTGTCGGCAGCCTTTGGAACGGGTGATGGGCAATCTGTTTCGCCTGCAGAATGTCGCCACCCGTCGGCGGGACCGCATCAATTCAGACGAGGAGGAGCGCCTCCGGCTGGGGTACGAGGTCAAGACCGGGTTTCGGTTTGCCTCGTATGATGGGCACTTTGCGGTGCGCACGGCTGATGCCTTGCGCGACGGGGAAATCGTGGCGCACCTTACATACGGGCACGCCGCTACCCTCTGGCGGATCAACCTGGGGTGGACCCGCCGCAAGGACAAGGAACAATACGGCTTCGTGTTGGACACGGAACGCGGTTATTGGTCCACGGACAAGCAATTGGCCGAGGACGATGACGCGGACCCCATGACCCAGAATACCGCACGGGTCATCCCGTACGTGGAGGACCGGCGCAACTGCCTGCTGGTCGAACTGGGTAACCCCGCCGCCCCAGAGGTAATGGCATCGTTGCAGGCCGCGCTCAAGTCCGCCCTTCAGATCCACTACCAGTTGGAAGATAGTGAGCTCGCGGCGGAGCCCCTGCCGGACCGGGATGAACGACGTTCCATCCTGCTTTACGAAGCCGCCGAAGGGGGGGCTGGCGTGCTGCGGAACCTCGTGGAGGATTCACAGGCCCTTCGTCATGTTGCCCGCGAAGCCCTGAGCCTCTGCCATTTCGACCCCGATACAGGTGAGGATCGGCGTCGCGCTCCTGGCGCCCGTGAAGAGTGCGAGGCGGCCTGTTACGATTGTCTGATGAGCTATGGCAATCAGGGCGACCATCGGCTATTGGACCGCCAAGGCATCCGCGACCTGCTGCTTGCTTTGGCCGCCGGGGAGGTCCGGACCGCACCTGGGGCCCTGCCGCGTGCCGAGCACTTGGAGCAGCTCATGCGCCTGTCCGGGTCCGGCTTGGAGCGGGAGTGGCTTGGGTTCTTGGAGGAGCGGGGCCTGCGCCTTCCTTCCAGCGGTCAGCGCTTGGTCAAAGCCTGTGCGACGCGCCCCGATTTCCTATATGACAACGAGCAGGCTGCCGTGTATGTAGATGGACCGCCGCACGATTTTGCCGATCGCCAGGAGCGGGATCAGGCACAGACTGCCTGCATGGAAGATCGGGGCTACACGGTGATCCGCTTTCACCACAAGGACGACTGGGAGTCCATCATCGCCCGCTATCCCCACGTGTTCGGGAGCCGCACATGACGTTCGCTCCCGGAGCACTGGTGAAGGCGCGCGGCCGGGAGTGGGTGGTCCTGCCCGAATCCGAAGGCGATCTTCTGTTGCTTCGGCCGCTGGGCGGCAGCCAGGAAGAGGTCACGGGTATTCTCCGGCCGCTGGAGCTTGTGGAGCCCGCCCGGTTCGACCTGCCCGATCCCAACCGGGTGGGTGACTTCCGCTCCTGCCGTTTGCTCCGCGATGCTATCCGGCTTGGGTTTCGCGCCAGCGCCGGCCCGTTCCGCTCCTTTGGACGCATTGCCGTGGAGCCTCGTCCGTACCAGCTTGTGCCGCTTCTCATGGCCCTCAAGCTGGACCCCGTACGGCTCCTCATTTCCGACGATGTGGGAATCGGCAAGACCATCGAAGCCGGCCTGGTCGCCCGGGAACTCCTGGACCGGGGCGAGGCAAACAGGCTGGCTGTACTCTGCCCCCCACCCCTCGCCCCACAGTGGCAGGCGGAGCTCAGGGACAAGTTTCATATCGACGCGGAGGTGGTCCTTCCCAGCACGGCCAGCCGGCTGGAACGGGGGCTTCTTCGGGGCCAGTCACTGTTCGACGTCTATCCCCACACAATTGTCTCCACCGACTTCATCAAGTCCGACCGTCGGCGGGACGAGTTCCTCCGTGCCTGCCCCGAACTGGTGATCGTCGATGAGGCCCACACCTGCGCCTTCGACCCGGCGGGCGGCACCGGCCGGCATCAGCGACATGCGGTGGTAAAGGGACTCGCGGAAACGGCGGACCGCCACGTCATCCTGGTCACGGCCACCCCCCACAGCGGCAAGGAGGAGGCCTTCCGGTCTCTACTCACCCTGCTGGACCGGGAGTTTGCGAACCTTCCCGAACAATTGACGGGCCGCGAGAACGAGGCTCACCGCCGCCGGCTGGCGGCCCATTTCGTTCAGCGGCGGCGCGGTGATATCAAGCATTACCTGGATGCCGACACGCCGTTTCCGGAACGGGAGGAGTCGGAAACCAGCTATCAGCTCTCCCCGGCGTACCGGCGGCTGTTCGACCGCGTCCTGGCCTATGCGAAGGAAACCGTTGTCGCGCCGGAGGGCAGGACCCACCGCCAGCGGGTGCGCTGGTGGTCGGCCCTAGCCCTGCTGCGATCCTTGGCCTCCAGTCCGGCGGCCGCCGCCGAGACGTTGCGGAACCGGGCCGGCGTGGCGGACACGGCATCCCTTGAAGAAGCCGAACAGGTGGGCCGGGCGACGGTGCTCGACCTCGAGGAGGGCGATGCCGCGGAGCGCACCGACGTCGCCCCCGGTGGTGATGCAGCCGAATTTACGGACGACGCCGAACGCAACCGGCGGCGGCTTCTGGACATGGCCCGGGAGGCCGAGGTCCTCAAGGGACAGGCCGACGAAAAGCTGCTCACGGCGGCACGGCTGGTAAAAGGGCTGATTGACGATGGCTACCAACCCATCGTGTTCTGCCGGTTCATCCCCACTGCCGAGTACCTGGCAGAGGAACTCCGCAAGCGGCTCCCAAAGAATGTGGAGATTGCGGCCGTGACCGGCACCCTTCCTCCGGCGGAACGGGAGGCGCGGGTCGCGGCCTTGGCGGAGCACGATCGCCGCGTGCTGGTCTGCACCGACTGTCTGAGCGAAGGTATCAACCTGCAGCAGGGCTTCAACGCGGTGATGCACTACGACCTGTCGTGGAACCCCACCCGCCACGAGCAGCGGGAGGGCCGGGTGGATCGCTACGGCCAGCCCAGCGACACCGTCCGGGTGCTCACCTACTACGGCCTCGACAACCAGATCGACGGCATCGTGCTGGACGTTCTCATCCGCAAGCACAAGACCATCCGCAGCTCCCTGGGGATCTCCGTGCCGGTTCCGGTGGACACCGACCAAGTGGTGGAGGCCATCTTCGAGGGGCTGTTGCTGCGGGAGCAGACCGGGAGTGCCCACGAGCAGCTCGTCATGTTCGAGGACCTGTTCCGGCCCCAGAAGGAAGCCCTGTACGCCCAGTGGGAATCCTCCGCGGAGCGGGAGAAGCGCTCCCGGACCATGTTCGCCCAGGAGACCATCCATGTGGACGAGGTGGCGCGGGAGCTGGAGGCGGCGCGGGCGGCCATTGGCACGGGGGCCGAGGTGGCAGACTTCATCCGCGCGGCACTTGGGGCCCACGGCGCCGTCATCCGGGGTGGCGACGCCCTGGACGTGGACCTGCGGGAGACGCCCCGTGCCCTGCGAGACGCCATGGGGTCCCCGGACATCTTCCGGGCCCGCTTTCAGCTTCCGGTCAAGGAGGGCGAGGAACTGCTGGGCCGCACCCATCCCTGGGTTTCCGGTCTGGCGGGGCACGTGATGGATACGGCCCTGGACCCCCTCACGGATGGTGTGGCTCGGCGGGCCGGGGCCATCCGTACCCGGGCCGTGGCACGCCGCACCACCCTGCTGCTGCTCCGCTTACGCTTTCACATCCACACCCGCCGGGGCGATACGGAACAGCGTCTGCTGGCCGAGGACTGCCGGCTGCTCGCCTTCACCGGTGCGCCGGACAGCGCGGAATGGCTCGAATCGGACGCCGCCGAGGCCCTGCTTTCCGCCACGCCGGACGCCAACATCAACCCTGACCAGGCGCGGGACTTCATCCGCAGGGTGGTAGATGGGTTTAGTCACCTGCAGCCGCGGTTGGAGGCCGAGGCGGGGCAGCGGGCCGAACGGATCCTCGACGCCCACACGCGGGTGCGCCAGGCCACCCGCGATCGGGGCGTCCAGCACCGCGTCGAGCCTATCCTGCCGGCGGATGTGCTCGGCATCTACGTCCTGCTGCCGGCCGGTGACGTGTGAGTCGGCGGCGGACAACGGGCGACACCGTCTTTGCGGCGGTCCACACCGAAGGGGCCGTCCTCCCGCCGGACCTCCTCGCGCGCCTGGTCGAGGGCGACGGGAACCTGGAAGGTCTTTCCCCCGACAGCTACCACCTGGCTGGGGAAAAGCCGGGCGAGGCCATCAGCCGTGCCTGGAATCGGCTCCTGGGCGTGTGGGTGGCGTTCGAGGATGCGCGCCAGGCCCTTCCCGAGGCGGACCTGGGAACGTCCCTCACCCGCGAACGTTGGCTGCTGCCCCTGTTCCAGGAGCTGGGCTACGGCCGGGTGCAGACCCACCGGGCCGAGGCGGTCGGCGGCAAGCACTACCCCATTTCCCACCGGTGGGGGAACCTGCCGATCCACCTGGTGGGCTGCCGGGTGGACCTGGACCGGCGCACCCCCGGCGTGGCGGGCGCTGCCCGCGTCAGCCCCCACGGCCTGGTGCAGGAGTTCCTGAACCGGTCGGACGACCACCTGTGGGCCTTCCTCTCCAACGGCCTGCGCCTGCGCATCCTGCGGGACAACGTCAGCCTCACCCGCCAGGCCTACGTGGAGTTCGACCTGGAGGCTATCCTGCGGGGCGAGCTCTACTCGGACTTCGTCCTGCTCTGGCTGCTTTGCCACCAGTCTCGGGTGGAGGCAGAGCGGCCCGAGGAGTGTTGGCTGGAGCGCTGGTCCCGGGAGGCAGCCGAGCAGGGCACCCGGGCCCTGGAGACATTGCGGAACGGTGTGCAACAGGCCATCGAGGCCCTGGGGCGCGGTTTCCTGGCCCATCCCGCCAACGGAGCTTTGAAGGAGCGGCTCCGCTCCGGCGACCTGCCCACCCAGGACTACTACCGCCAGCTACTGCGGTTGGTTTACCGCTTGCTGTTCCTGTTCGCGGCGGAAGACCGGGACCTGCTCCTGGATCCCGGTGCCGCCCCGGAGGCCAGGGAGCGCTACAGCCGCTACTACGGCACCGCTCGCCTGCGGAAGCTGGCGGGGAACCGGCGGGGCGGGCCGCACCCGGACCTGTACCGGGGGCTGCGGGTGGTCATGGGCCACCTGGGCACCGAAACCGGCTGCCCGGAACTGGGCCTCCCGGCCCTGGGGAGCTTCCTGTGGTCCGACAATGCAGTGTCGGACCTGCGGGATGCGGACATCGCCAACCGCGATCTGCTCGCCGCCGTCCGGGCGCTGGCGTTCACGGAAAGGCAGCGGGTGTTGCAGCCGGTCAACTACCGCAACCTGGGGTCGGAGGAGCTGGGCAGCGTCTATGAGTCGTTGCTGGAGTTGCACCCGTACATCCATGCGGAATCGGCCACGTTCGAACTGAGGACCGCCGCCGGACACGAGCGCAAGACCACGGGCAGCTACTACACCCCCACCAGCCTGATCCAGTGTCTGCTGGATAGCGCCCTGGATCCGGTGCTGGACGAGGCGGCCCGCAAGCCGGACCCCGAGGAGGCCATCCTGGCCCTCAAGGTGTGCGACCCGGCCTGCGGCAGCGGCCACTTCCTGATCGCGGCGGCCCACCGCATGGCCCGGCGACTGGCGGCGGCGCGGTCGGGCGACGAGGAGTCCGCGCCGGAGGCCACCCGCCACGCCCTGCGGGACGTGATTGGCCACTGTATCTACGGGGTGGATATCAACCCGATGTCGGTGGAGCTGTGCAAGGTGAGCCTGTGGCTGGAGGCCCTGGAGCCGGGCCGGCCCCTCTCCTTCCTGGACCACCACATCCAGTGCGGCAACAGCCTGCTGGGCACCACCCCGGCGCTGATCGCGAAAGGCATCCCGGACGAGGCCTTCAAGCCCATCGAGGGGGACGACAAGGAGGTCTGCAAAGAGGCAAAGGCCCAGAACAAGCGGGAGCGCAAGGAAGGGGAGGGGTTATTCGGCTTCCGCGACGAGCCGTGGCAGCACCTGGGCAATCTGGCCACCGCCATGGCGGGGCTGGAGGAGATAGAAGACGACACCTTCCAAGGTGTAAAAGCGAAACAGGCCCGGTACGAGGAACTGGTAAAGGGCGCGGGCTATCTCTCCGGTCGATTTCTGTCCGATGCCTGGTGCGCGGCCTTCGTGTGGAAGAAGCGTAAGGAGGAGGGGCGACCCTATCCCATCACCCAGGGACTGTTCCGACGTATCGAGCGCAACCCCCACGACTGCCCCGGCTGGATGCGCGAGGAGGTCCAACGGTTGGCGCGGCAGTACGGCTTCTTCCACTGGCACCTGGCCTTCCCCGACGTGTTCCGGGTGCCGGCCCAAGGGGAAAGTGTAGACAACGAGCAGACCGGCCTGTGTGGTGGTTTCGATGTGGTGCTGGGGAATCCGCCGTGGGAACACACAGAACTCAAGGAACAAGAGTGGTTCGCGGAGCGCCACCCGGATATCGCGGAGGCACCCGGTGCCCGGCGCAAGCGGATGATCGAGCGCCTTGAAGACGATGATCCGGAACTATACACCGCATTCGTTGAAGCCAAGCGGGAGCACGATGCGGTAAGCCACCTGGTCCGTGGTTCCGAACGTTACCCGTTGTGTGGCCGGGGCCGGATCAACACCTATGCCATCTTCGCCGAGATCAAGCGGTCGCTGCTCTCGCCCGTGGGCCGTGTGGGCTGCATCGTCCCCTCCGGCATCGCCACGGACGACACCACCAAGTTCTTCTTCCAGGACCTGGTGGAAGGCCGGTCCCTGGCCAGCCTGTACGACTTCGAGAACCGGGAGGCGATCTTCCCGGGGGTGCACCGAAGCTACAAGTTCTGCCTCCTGACAATGGTTGGTGCCGCCCGGCCGGCACGGGAGGGAGCCGAATTCGCCTTCTTTCTGCACCAGGTGGCGGAACTGAAGGACCCGGACCGGCGTTTCCGCCTATCCACCGAGGACATCGCCCTCATCAACCCCAACACCCGCACCTGTCCCATCTTCCGCCGCCAGCGGGACGCGGAGATCACCAAGGCCATCTACCGCCGCGTTCCGGTGCTGGTGAAGGAGGGGCCACCGGAGGAGAACCCGTGGGGGGTGTCGTTTCGACAAGGCCTGTTCAATATGACCAGCGCGTCGGCCCTGTTCCAATCCCGCGAAGCCTTGGAGGCTGAGGGATGGAAACTCACGGGTAATGTGTTTGAGTGGGAGGGTGAGCGATACCTGCCGTTGTACGAAGCCAAGATGGTCCATCATTTCGATCACCGCTTCGGTGACTACGATGACCTACCGGAGGGCTCCAGCAGTACCCAGTTGCCCGACGTTCCCTTGGAACGAAAACAGAATCCCGACTACCAACCCTTACCTCGCTACTGGGTACCCGAAGCCGCGGTGGACACCCGATTGGAAAAAACCGATCGCGAAGGCAACGTCATCTGGCGCTGGAACCCGGACTGGTTACTCGGGTGGCGGGATATTACCAACACTACTAACGAACGCACCGTCATCGCCGGCGTGGTGCCGAGGGTGGGAATAGGGCATACCATGCCACTTTTCTTAACCTCTTCGCCTGTGCCTACTGTAGCGGGGATGATGGCAAATCTCTCTGCATTTTCCCATGACTTTGTGGCGCGGCAGAAAATCGGCGGAACGCATCTTACATACGGCTATTTGAATCAGCTTCCGGTCCTTCCACCGACAACATACGAGGTGGCTGTTCCTTGGCACACAATGTCCGTTGGAGACTGGCTCCTCTCCCGTGTCCTGGAACTTACCTACACCGCCTGGGACCTCGCCCCCTTCGCCCGCGACTGCGGCTGGGACGGCCCACCCTTCCGCTGGGACGAGGAGCGACGCTTCCTTCTTCGCTGCGAGCTGGACGCCGCCTTCTTCCACCTCTACCTGCCCGCCGATGAGAATGGCGACTGGCGCCCGGCGGAAGGCAAGACGGCGGAAGACTTGGCGCACCTCAAGGCCAGCTTCCTCACCCCGCGCGACGCCGTGGCCTACATCATGGACACCTTCCCCATCGTCAAGCGCAAAGACGAGCAGCGCCACGGCGAATTCCGCACCAAGAACACCATCCTGCAAATCTACGACGCCCTCGCCGACTCCATCCGCACCGGCCAGCCCTACCAAACCGTGCTCGACCCGCCCCCGGCGGATCCACGCGTGGCTCACCCCGCAGCCGAGGAGCAATCTCTCCCCCTGATCGCCGCCGACACGGCCGTCCCGGACCTTGCCACCGTCGCCGGTGGTGCTTGGGCAAGGCCCCAGGGCGTAACCGACGACAACGTGGCCCTTTTTGCGCTGGTCGCCGCGCTCCGGCAAGTGGCCTCTCCGGTGGACTCTGCACGAGTACGGATGGCAGCGATTCTCGTGCGTAACCCGGTGCTGGCTCTGCCTTTCATGTCTGCGGAAATGCGGGAGGAGTGGAAACGGGTAATCGGTTCGGAGGCACAACCGCTCCCGGCCAATGTCGTCTCATTTGCCGCGTTTCAGACGGCGGGTGCCGATCAGGCGTGGGCCGGTGCGGTCCACCACCTTCGTGGGAGCGGTGCCTTGACCGAGGGCTTGGACGGTCAATGGAGCGCCGGGGAACGATTGGACCAGGCACCGGTCCCGGACTGGATCACCGGCCGCGCGGCGGTGGCGGTGGAACTGGTGTCCGGCATCGACATTCCACAGGCCGAGCAGGACATCGCCTCGTTCGTCGCCGGGGTCCGGAATGGCACGGCAGGCTGATCTGTTTCCAAGCCCCACCACCACCATCCGGGTGGATGCTGAGCGCGGGGAGCCGCGGCTGTGGCTGCGGCGCCTTGTGATTTGGAAACGGCCGGGAGAGGTCATCCGCGAAGTGGCCTTCCGTAAGGGCCTGAACATCGTCTGGTCGCCGGATCCCGGAACGGGGGTGTCCAGCCTTGGTCATGGTGCAGGAACCGGCCATGGTGCCGGCAAGAGCCTGCTGTGTCGCCTCATCCGTTACTGCCTGGGCGAAGACACGTTCGGCGACGACGCTCTCCGTGCCGCCGTGGCCCACGCCTTGCCAGATGGGCTGGTGGGGGCCGAGGTGATGATCAGGGGGCAACTGTGGGGGGTGGTTCGGCCCATCGGTACCTCCCGAAAGCATATCGTCGCCGAAGATTCCTCCCCGGACAGCCTGCTGACGGATGGACACTCCCATACCGGTATGGCCCCGTTGTTGGAGGCCATTGGGCAAGACATCCTTCCGCAAGGCATCGAGGCCAACATGCCGGGGCACAAGGAATCCAAGGCCTGGCTGTTCGCCCTGGCTTGGCTGGCCCGGGACCAAGAATGCCGATTCGATCACATCCTAGACTGGCGCAGCCCGCAATCGGGCTCCGGATCGTCTGTGCCCGGCATCTCGAAGGAGCGGTTGCTCGTGGTGGTCCGAACGTTTCTCGGCATCATGGACGCTGAGGAACTCGGGACGAGAGCCGAGCTTGAAGCCGCGTCC
>Ga0224495_10001578_pt1 | contig 15869 bp, 15 predicted proteins | sample SF_Jul11_sed_USG_FD_168128 | JGI IMG/M metagenome (GOLD analysis project Ga0224495, IMG submission 168128) | Sediment microbial communities from San Francisco Bay, California, United States - SF_Jul11_sed_USGS_4_1 | ecosystem: Environmental > Aquatic > Marine > Sediment | place: USA: California... | reverse complement strand
GGCCTGGAGGTCAGCTCCGCGACCATCCGCAATGTGATGGCTGATCTGGAAGAGATCGGCCTGGTCAGCAGCCCGCACACCTCGGCAGGCAGAGTCCCGACAGGATTGGCCTATCGCCTGTTCATCGACACCATGCTGGTTACCAAGCCGCTGGACAGCGTACGCTTGCAGCAGATGGAAAACCAGTTGCAGCCAGACAATCCATCACGCCTGATCGCACAAGCATCGAACATCCTTTCCGATCTTACCCAGTTTACCGGCGTGGTAGCAACGGCCAAGCGCAGTGCAATCACCGTGCGCCAGATCGAATTCCTGCGCCTTGGCGAAAAGCGCGTGTTGCTGATCATCGTCATGCCGGATGGGGAAGTCGAGAACCGAGTGTTGCTGATGGAGCGTGATTACACCCAATCCCAGCTCACTGAAGCAGGAAATTTTCTTAACCTGAATTACATCGGTTGCAGCTTCTCGCAAATACGCGACCGGCTGCGCGGAGAGTTACAGCAACTGCATCAGGACATGAGTGCATTGATGGCGGCAGCCCTGGAAGCCGGAGATGCCGCCGAAGCCAAAAAGTCCGAAGATTACGTCATCAGCGGCGAGCACAATCTGCTGCATGTGCAGGATTTTTCCTCAGACATGAACCGGCTGCGCAGCCTTTTCACTTTGTTCGAACAGAAGACCGACTTGCTGCATCTGCTCGACGCCAGCCGCCGGGGACAGGGAATACATATCTTTATCGGCAGCGAATCAGGTCTGGCTTCACTGGACGAGTGCAGCGTAATCACCGCACCCTATTCCGCAGATGGGCAGATAGTCGGAACGCTTGCCGTGGTTGGACCAAAACGCATGGACTACGAGCGCGTCATTCCCATTGTGGACATTACCGCGCGTTTGCTCGGCAACGCGCTGTCGCAAAACTGAAGCTCCGAACATCAACGCACAGGAATACACGAATGGCCTATCAAATTGAACCCGAATTCGCGCATGGCACCCCTGCCAGAACCGGCGTCCTGCTGATCAATCTCGGCACGCCCGATGCGCCCACTGCCAAAGCGGTGCGCCCCTACCTGAAGGAATTCCTGGGTGATCCGCGTGTAGTGGAAATTCCAAAATTGATCTGGTGGCTGATCCTGAATGTCATCATCCTCAATGTGCGCCCGAAGAAATCCGCGGCAAAATACGCCACAATCTGGACCAGCGAAGGCTCACCGTTGCGCGTGCATACCGAGAAGCAGGCTGCACTGCTGCAGGGTTATCTAGGCGAACGTAGCAAGGCACCGTTCGTGGTTGAGTACGCGATGCGCTACGGCAATCCCGGGATTCCCCAAGTGCTGCGAAAACTCAGGGAACAGAATTGCCAGCGCATCCTGATCGTGCCGATGTACCCCCAATATGCCGCCAGCAGCACCGCCACCGCCTTCGACATCGTGTTCGATGAGTTTCGCCAGATGCGCAACACCCCGGCGTTGCGCACCATCAAGAATTTTCACGATCACCCCGGTTATATCAAATCGCTCGCGAGCAATATCACCGATTACTGGATGAAAAACGGCCGGCCGGACAAGCTGGTGATGAGCTTTCATGGCGTACCGCAATACACGCTGGAAAAAGGCGACCCCTACCACTGCGAATGCCAAAAAACCGGCCGCTTGCTCGCTCAGGAACTGGGTTTGAAGCCCGGGCAATACCAGCTCAGCTTCCAGTCGCGCTTCGGCAAGGCGGAATGGATCAAACCTTACACCACTGCCACACTTATAGAACTTGGCAAGCAAAAAACCCGGCGCGTGGATGTGGTGTGTCCGGGTTTCGTCGCCGACTGCCTGGAGACGCTGGAAGAGATTGCCCAGGAAGGCAAGGAAGATTTTCAGCATGCGGGAGGTGGCGAGTACCACTATATTCCCTGCCTCAACGAACGTGACGACTGGATGCACGCACTGACCGACCTGGTTATGGACAATCTGCATGGCTGGATGCACGAGCCGGACAAGGCGAAACTGGAACAAGGCAGGCTGCGCGCGCTGGAAATGGGGTCGACGAAATAGTCAGGCCGGGTCTCGGCCGGAGGTTTAACCAGAAATGCGGCTAACTGTCGTCGTTGAGCCGTGTTGAAGAACCTTCTGCCGGCTCGCCGGTATCTGGATCTATCCAGTTTGCCATGCCGATTTCTGCCTCAGCGTCTTCAAGCGTCTCCCCTTCCTCGAAATCGCTGTCGCTTTGCTCTTGCATGTCTTGCACCGCTTCAAGCAGGGTGGGAAAAGGGCCAAAGAACTTATCGGTGAGCTCGTCTTGCCAGTAAAAACCATCTGGTCGCTCAATCACCCGCGCTTGATCATAGTCTGGAAGAGTGTGAGAGGTGTGAGTAGTAGTCATGGTTATCTCCGGCTGGTGCATACAATTAAGTATACGCCTGCCAGACAAATAGCGCTCAAAGCTTGATGAAATTTTCCCGGTAAAATTTCATCTCGCTGATGGATTCATAGATATCGGCCAGCGCCTCGTGCTTGCCGTGTTTTTTTACTCCCTGCGCCATTTCCGGCTTCCAACGCTTGGCCAGCTCCTTGAGCGTGCTCACGTCGAGATTGCGGTAATGAAAATACTCTTCTAATTTTGGCATCCAGCGTGCCAGGAAGCGGCGATCCTGACAAATAGAATTGCCGCACATAGGTGAAGTACGGGCCGGAACATATTCCTTGAGAAATTCAATCATTTGCGCTTCGACCATCGCCTCATCCAGCGTGGAGGATTTTACCTTGTCGACCAACCCAGATTTACCGTGCGTGGATTTATTCCATGCATCCATGCCGTCCAGCACACTGTCAGGCTGATGCAACACCAGCACCGGCGCTTCAGCCACCGTTTCAAGATCGTTGTCGGTAATCACCAGCGCAACTTCAATCACGCGGTCGGTATCCGGATTCAAGCCGGTCATTTCCATATCTATCCAGATAAGATAATTCTGATTTTGTGCCATAATTCGGATGCAACATTTTGAACGCCAAGGCTCGTATTGTGTCACAAGCCCGTTGCTTGAACAGCCACAAATTGGTCTGACCTTCTGAATTCACCCGGCACTTGAATAAACGCTAAATGACTGCTACACAATTCACCTATATTTTTATTGCCACATTGGGACTTAACTCACTCGCCAAGCTATGGCTGGCTCGCCGGCACCTTGCGCATATTGCCGCGCATCGAGCAGCCGTACCCGAAGCATTTCGTGAAAAAATCCAGCTGGCAGACCACCAAAAAGCCGCCGATTACACCTCTGCCAAAACCCGCTTCACTATGTTCAGCATGCTCTTCGATATAGTGCTGTTGCTGTCTTTCACGCTGGCCGGAGGAATACAGTTCGTAGCTGAAGTTTGCCAAGACTGGTTCAGCGCCCCGCTTGCCCGGGGTGTCGCAACCATCGTTATAGTGTTGCTGCTCTCGTCGCTGCTGGAAGCTCCGTTAAACCTTTATCGCACCTTTATCATCGAAGCGCGCTTTGGCTTCAATAAAACGACCTTGAGGTTATATCTGATAGACGCGGTGAAAGGCCTGCTGCTTGCCGCGATCCTCGGACTGCCGCTGCTGTCCGGCGTACTGTGGATAATGGAACGCATGGGTGCATACTGGTGGCTGTATGTATGGCTGGTATGGGTGGTATTCAATCTGCTAATCCTGTTCATCTACCCGACTTTCATCGCGCCGCTGTTCAACAAATTCACACCATTGCAGGATGAAGCAATGAAGGCGCGTATCGAAGCATTGCTCTCTCGCTGCGGATTTGCCACGCAAGGCTTGTTCGTAATGGATGGCTCGAGGCGCAGTTCCCACGGCAACGCCTATTTCACTGGATTCGGCAAAACCAAGCGTATCGTGTTTTTCGACACACTGCTGGAACGCTTGAGCGGCAATGAAGTCGAGGCGGTTCTGGCGCATGAACTCGGGCATTTCAAGCGCCGCCATGTAATGAAGCGTATCGCGATTACTTTCGCGATGAGCTTGGCATTTTTATGGTTGCTCGGCCTGCTGATGCAGACTGGCTGGTTCTATCAGGGTCTCGGCGTCACCACACCCTCCACTTCACTAGCACTGCTGCTGTTTTTCATGGTATTGCCAACCTTCAGCTTTTTGCTGCACCCGCTGCTGTCGGCCTATTCGCGCAAGCATGAGTTCGAGGCCGATAACTACGCCGCCAGCCAGACTGCGCCTACCGATTTGGTAAATGCGCTGGTCAAGATGTATCAGGACAATGCGGCAACGCTGACGCCCGATCCGCTGTATTCCAATTTTTACGATTCGCATCCGCCAGCAGTGGTACGCATCGCACATTTACAAGCTCAATAGGGAGAACTCCATGAAACTGATAACCACCTTTATTTTGTTACTTGCTGCAACAACTGCGTCGGCCAACCCTTTCCCCGATGGCGACGCGCTGACCGGGCAGAAATTGTTCGAGCAGAACAAGTGCAACAGCTGTCATGACTCCATGATGGGGGGCGATGGCAACAAGATTTTCACCCGATTCAATCGAAAGGTGAATAGCCCAGCCGATCTGGTCGCGCAAATCACCCGCTGCAGCGGCAATGTCGGCGCCAGTTTTACCCCGCAGGACAAACAACATATAGGCGCATATCTGAACCGTTATTACAAACTGAAGTAAAACCAACCTTGAAACATGCGAACAACCTTGGCAACAAGCGGTGTAAACCCTGTGTAACCGGGATGACACCCCTGTCGCAATCCGAAATCGAGGGCCTGTTGCTGCAACTGGAAGGCTGGAACCAATACGATCATCTGATCAGCAAAACTTACCGCTTCAAGGACTATTACCAGACTATCTCTTTCGTAAACGCAATCGCATGGATTTCTCACCGCGAAGATCACCACCCCGAGCTGACCGTCAACTACAACAGTTGTCATGTGGAGTACACCACCCATGCCATCCACGGCCTCTCTGAAAATGATTTCATCTGTGCAGCCAAAGTGGATGCGCTTATTGGGACCCCTGATTGAACATATTCTTCGACACAGATCAGGATAAACCGCTCCGCCAGGCGCAGAACACTCTTCTCAGCGCTCAAGTCGTTGCCGCATTCGGACGACAATATTTGGTGCGCCTGGCTGACGGCAGTGAAATGACCTGCCTGACCCGCGGGAAAAAAAGCGAAGTTGCTTGCGGCGATATTGTGGAACTTAGGCGTACCGACTCTCCGGCAACCGAATTGTCGTCAGGCGCTCAAGGGGTAATCGAAAAAATCGCGCCACGCCGATCGCTGCTGCACCGCTCCGATGCCTTCCGCGAAAAGATCATCGCCGCGAATGTCACGCAAATCATCATCGTGGCCGCCGCCGAGCCTTCATTCAGCGACGAGCTGCTGGCACGTTGCCTGGTCGCAGCATTCGACCAGAATCTAGAAGTGCTAATCGTATTGAATAAGTGCGATTTACATGGAGCCGCAGCGGCCGCGCGCAAGCGTCTCGAACCCTATTCCGCAATCGGTTACCGCGTGCTGGAACTAAGCGCCAAACAGGATATCACGCGACTGCGCCCGTTCCTGGCCGGCCACAGCAGCGTGCTGGTCGGACAATCCGGCATGGGCAAATCCACGCTGATTAATGCGCTGCTGCCGGACGCACAAGCCACCACCCGCGAGATATCCTCTGCACTGGACTCCGGCAAGCACACCACCACTCATGCACGGCTTTATCGACTAGATAATTCCAGCAATCTGATCGATTGCCCGGGTGTGCAGGCGTTCGGCCTGCACCACCTGAGCTTCGGCAGGATAGAACAAGGATTTGTGGAATTCGCGCTATATCTGGGCAAGTGCCGTTTTCACGACTGCCGCCACCTGCATGAGCCGGGCTGCGCATTGCGCAATGCGGCCGAGGAAGGAAAGATCAATGCGCGCAGGCTGGCCTTGTTCCAGCACATCACTGCCGCGCAGCATTGACAGTTAACCCGTGAATCAGGCTGAAGCAAAAAGGCCGTCCTCTGGACGGCCTTTTTGTTGATCTATGCAGGAAACTTACTTGTTGTGGCAGGTCAGGCAGGTAGCGCTACCCTGTGTATTGTCTACCCGCAAAAAGGTCGGCTTAAACACGCCACCAGGGCCTGGTACACCATGTGGGTCGTGGCATGAAGCACACTCCACCCTGCCCTCATAAGTGCGTATCTCTGATTTATCCATTCTGCCGGACACTCCATCAAGAGCCGTATCGAAATATTGCGATGTGCCCTTCACGCCTTCAGGAGTATTCCAGTCCGTGCCAGGACCATTGAGCGAAGGAAAGGTAATCCCGATCGGGTGATCGTTCCTCAAGTCGGTGCCGAGATTGGCCAAACGCATATCATGACCCACTGGGGTCCCATACAACTGAGATATCGCTCCCACAGGAGAGTGACAGGTCAAGCAACCGCGATTGTCGCTACCCGTACCATTACCGTATAAATTGTTAGTGCTGTTCATACCACGGTGATTGGTCGTTTCGGGACCGGCGAAGCCAGGCGGAGGGTTATCCCACAAATTCAGGAAAGTGGTATTTTGGACAGTTTGAGCTGCCTGGATCTGAGCGCCTGTAGCCCCGGCAGAACCAGAACCCGGCATGTTGATGATCGCGTCGACCGCGGTCTGCCCGTCGTGACAGGACAGGCAGGTCAGCGAAGCGGGTCCGGGAGTGGCCAGTATATCCCCTGTCAGCGAGGAAGTCCCCAGCTCGTCGTAAGTCTGGTAATTAGTAACCTTGATGGTGCGGTTCCACAACGGTGCGGCTATAGTATTGTTAGCTCCGTGCGGAGTGTGGCAGTAAACGCAAACTTCGCCGTAACTATTACGGGAGGCTTTATGCTGCTGGTCAAGAGCCGCCAATGGTGGGGTGAAGGTCAAATTGTGTCTGGTATTGCGAATGCTGCCGGTGTTGGAAAATTGGGTTGGATATGGATCAAGTTCCGCGGCCCAAGCAGACAGGGAAAGCGCGGCGCAGGCAGCTGCGGCAGAAAGCGCATGTTTTGTGCGACTGGAGTCGAATTTCAAATTCTTCGATTTTCTATTCATAATAAGTTATACCCCTGTTATTAATAATACATTAAACTTTTTGAGCTTAAATTTTCCAGCATCAGTTGCAAACCGGCCACTCTATAAATTTTCAGCCCGCACCCAACGCGTTATATATAGCACATTATATGCCAATGTTTAACCAATTGATTTATTTGGATAGGCTACATCTACATAACATAGCCGTTTTCCCATATCGAAGAATTGCCGCCCCGATCTTCCCAAGTATGGGATTTCACGATAACCGGAGCATTCGGCTCGATACAACTTTAAGGAAAGCTAAAATGGCCGGCAAACAGCTTACTTTTTGGACTCTTCCAGGAGCATCTGCTGCCCTTCGCTGTCGCTCAGTCGCCGGATTACCTCCACCTTGTTGAACAATTGATCCACCACATAGACGCGTCCGGTTTCATCTACGGAGATGCCGCTCAACATGCCATACCGCCCCGGATTGCTTTCCTTGTCTCCCTGACCGATCGCCAGCAGCAGCTCGCCGTTCGGGTTAAAAATCTGGAAATTATTGAAACCGCCATCGGTAACGTAAATATTTCCCTCGTCGTCGACAGAGATGCCGCGCGGACGCGCAAAGTGGCCAAACTCCTTGCCCGGACCGCCAAAGCTGCGCAGGAATTTGCCGTCTTGGTCAAACGCCTGGACCCGGAAGTTGCCTGCATCCAGCACATATAGTTTTCCGTCCGCGCTCACTGTGGCTTGGGTCGGAACGTTGAACTGCCCCTCTTCGCCGCCACGGCTTCCGATTATCTGCAGCTTTTTGCCCTCCTTGTTATAGACGACAACGCGGTGCTGTTCGCTTTCGTTGCGGGAACGATCGATGACATAGATGCGCTCGCCATCGCGGCTCACCGCCACACCGGTCGGTCGCTCAAGTTCTTCCGGCCCTCCCACTGCACGCTGGAAAAGTCCGAGACTGTCGTACACCATCACCTGGCGCAAACTGGAATCGGATACATAAACGTTCATCTCCGCATCCAGCGCAAGTCCAGCCGGTTTGCTCAGGTTGCCGGGGGTGCGCTTGCCGAAGCGAAAAGCCTTGCGGCGGGGCACGTCAAATACGACGATGGAATGCGAACCGGTATCGGCCACGAATATGCGCCCCCTTCGGGCCACGATGGCGGATGGTTTATCCAAAATCGGCTTGTTGGATACCGCTTCCTCCCCGGTCAACATCGCGCGCAAGCTGGCCTCCTCCGATACAGAGGCAACATCCGCAGAGGAACGCAGTATGGTTTCATAGGCAAAGCGGGGCTGATCGGGCGGCTGCGGCCAGACCAAGGGGCCGTCGAAGGGCTTTTTTTCCTTTACATCGGTAGAAGCACAAGCCGCCAGCAGCGAAACAAAGGCAAGCAGAGCCAAACGCAAGATACGGTACATATGGATAATTTTCCTATTGCATAATGATCGGGGATGTCAGTTGATCCGAACAACAATAATGTCTGCGCGAAATTATAGCGGCTCTTGGCATAAGCTGCGATGGCTAACTGACACAAATTGCGACAGACTGGCATCTATCGGCAGGGGTATGAGCCATCCGTCCCTACAAACCAGGTAAGCTGGCCAGCGTCAGCAGCAGCAACAGGATCATCCAGAACACCACTGAACGCCACACCAGCCCGATGGTACTTTGCATGAAATCGGCATCGGCAACTTCACCAGCACCCAGCTCCGGTCTGTCCAGCGGCAAGCCGTCTAGCGGTATCGGCATGCCCAGACGCACACCCAATGCGCCGGCGCCACTGGCCAGCACTATCCCTGCTTCGGGCTCAGGCCAGCTTGCTGCCTGGGTGCGCCAGCAATAAACCGTATCCTCGAAGTTGCCGACAATCGCGAAGGTCATTGCAGTCAGTCGCACCGGCAACCAGTCCAGAATATAAAACGCCCATCGCGCAAACCTGCCGAACGGGTGCCCGGACAAGATCAGCGACTTGGCTATCGGTTTTTGATAGCCAGGTCGAATGGCTGGCGGTATTATCAAGTGACTTTCGCATTCGCCGCCGCCCCCTTCACAGTCCTTCATGCTATCCGGTTCTGCTTTTTTTTCGCATCCCCATTGCTTTCGTAAAAATTGGCTGAGTCGATACAACAATGCGCCCGCCGCGCCACCCAAACCGGCCGCGCTGAACAGCACAAACCACACGATCACGCCAAACACATGGCGATGCGATGCAATCAGGGCTTGCTCTATCGTTACGCGCGCCACTTCCTCGGCATTCAATTCGTGCGAGGGCATGCCGCACCAGACGGACAATAGCCTGCGCGCCTCGTCCAGCCGGTTGTCTCGTAGCGCCTGATGAATATCGGTAAAGAAATGGCTGAACTGGCGAAAACCCATTGTGAGATACAACACCAGCACGTTGAATGCCCAGGCAAAAATTGGATGCACCTGACAAAGTAACTGATACAACACCATCGCTCCCGCCAGCAGCGGAAGCACGGCCAGCAACCATGCAATCCTGCCCTGATGATGCTGCCCGCCATCGAAGTGATGCTGAAAGAATTTGACGTAACCGGACAACCAGCCAAACAGGTATTTGCGCGATGGAAGCGGACGGAGCTGCTCAAGCAGTAGCGCGGTGATCAGGGCGAACAGGCTCATGTCATCTGAAAAACATCAACGGTCAGGTGATGCGAAAGATAGCACACAACCAAGAGCCGCTCTATCAATTCCAGAGCCATCATTTTGGCGCATACCGGAATCCGGCAATAGAATAAAACCCCCGCATCGTGGGTACAAAACGAGAAAGCGTGTTTTCAAAAAAACACGGATTCCAGCCAGCGCCAGAATGACGAATTTTTATTGGGATGACATCAAGCAATCATCCCTGCCGCAACCGTGTTGTTGGTCGCTTCATCGATCACGATAAAACTGCCGGTCGCACGATCGGTGTCATAACTATCAAACACCAGCGGCTGCTGGACTTTTATTGCCACGCGCGCGATGTCACTCATGTTCAACTTTTTGACTGCATGCTGTTCCAGCGTGTTTACATCCACGCGGTAATCGAGGCGCGAGAACAGGCTCTTGGCTGTGCGTGTGGTGTGCTTGACCAAGTATTTGCGGTTCTTGTCCAGCGGCGATTCGGAAAGCCAGCACAGCATCGCTTCGAATTCCTTTTCCACCTTGGGCGGATGATTGCTGGATTTAACGAACATGTCACCGCGTGAGATGTCGATCTCGTCTTCCAGGGTGAGCGTGACGGACTGCGGCGCATAGGCAGTTTGCAGTTTGCCATCATAAGTGACGATCTCCTTCACTTTACTGGTGCGGCCCGAGGGCAGTACGGTGATTTCGTCGCCCACCGACACCTCGCCCGCCTCGATACGCCCGGCGAAACCTCTGAAATCATGATGCTTCTGTGTCTGAGGGCGGCACACCCATTGCACCGGGAAACGGAAATCGCTGGTGTTCACGTCGTGGTCGATGGCGACGCTCTCCAACAGCTCTAGCAGCGTCGGGCCAATGTACCAGCCCATGCTGTCGCTGCGATCCACCACGTTGTCGCCGTTCAGCGCAGAGAGCGGAATGCAATGCACATCGTGCAGGTTGAGTTGCGCGGCGAACCGCCTGTACTCTCCGACGATCTCCTCGAATCGCTGCTTGCTGTACTCCACCATATCCATCTTGTTCACCGCGAGCACCACGTGCGGCACACCGAGCAGGCTGACAAGATAAGAGTGGCGCCGGGTCTGCGTCAACACGCCCTTGCGCGCATCAATCAGGATGATCGCGAGGTTGGCAGTGGAAGCGGCGGTCACCATGTTGCGCGTGTACTGTTCGTGACCGGGCGTGTCGCCGATAATGAATTTTCTCTTCGGGGTAGCGAAGTAGCGGTAAGCCACGTCGATGGTGATGCCCTGCTCGCGTTCGGCCTGCAGGCCATCGGTCAGCAGCGACAGATCCACCACCCCCATGCCACGCTTCTCGCTGGTTCTGGAAATCGCCGAAAGCTGATCCTCGAAAATGGACTTCGAGTCGTGCAACAGACGCCCTATCAGCGTGCTCTTGCCGTCGTCCACAGAACCGGCGGTAATGAATCTTAAAAGCTGTGTATTTGTGCTCATAATATGGGCGCCTCTAAAAATTCAAATTTCAAAGCCAGCCGAGGCGCATGCGAAAAATTGCAGCACCGCATAGGCAGGTCTATGTAAGCAAGATTTTCGCGCGTAACAAAGTATGGAGACGAAATCTGGGTATTGAGGGCACCCATCAGAAATATCCTTCTTTTTTGCGCAACTCCATGGATACGTCTGATGTCTGGTCGTCCATCCTCGTTGCACCCCGTTCTGTGATGCGCGTGGTCGCGGTCTCCTCGATGACCTCCCGGGCACAGCATGCTGTTGAGGCCACTGGCGCGGTACAGGTCATGTCGCCGACGGTGCGGAAACGCACCGAGACTCGCTCCACCTGATCGCCCGGCTTGGGTTGCACCAGGTGCGATACCGGCACCAACTGTCCGTTGCGGCGGATGATCTCGCGCTCGTGAGCGTAGTAGATGCTGGGGATGTGTAGCCGCTCTCGCTCTATGTATTGCCAGATATCCATCTCGGTCCAGTTGCTTATCGGGAACACGCGGATGTTCTCGCCGTTGTGGACGCGCGTATTGTAGATATCCCACAACTCAGGGCGCTGGTTCTTCGGATCCCACTGGCCAAACTCGTCACGGAAGGAAAATATCCGTTCCTTGGCACGCGCCTTTTCCTCATCACGCCGTGCTCCTCCCATGCAGGCGTCGAAGCCGAACTCGGCGATGGTCTCCAGCAGCGTGACAGATTGAAAAGGATTGCGCGGCTTACTTTCATCCTTGATGACGATGGAACCTCGCCTGATAGAATCTTCCAGCGAGCGCACGATCAACCTCTCGCCCAGATCCTTCGCCAGCTTGTCGCGAGTCGCGATCACTTCAGGAAAGTTGTGCTCGGTATCGATATGCACCAGCGGGAACGGGAATTTAGCCGGACGGAACGCCTTCTCTGCGATGCGCAGCATCACGATCGAATCTTTACCGCCTGAGAACAGCAGCGCCGGGTTCTTGCACTCGGCGGCAACCTCTCGCATGATGTGGATGGATTCGCTTTCAAGGGCATCCAAGTGGGTAAAGGTGTGTGCAGTCATTAGTTTTATTTCGTTGCCTGTATCGTTTCGTTTTACAACACCCGCAGAAGCGGAAATCGTACTCGGCCTATCTTCGATCAATAGTTCGCTCATGACTTATCCCTCTTAGGCAGGTACTTCCTGCTTTACATCGGCTGTCGATGCGATGCCGATGATGCGTTCGCGACTCGCGTACAGCGAAGTCGGGCTCACACCCTGAACGCCGCTCCCTTTAGCCTCATTGCTCGCATGCAAGCCACATTCCTTGTTTTCGGGGTTTTCCCACCACCATCTTCCGGCGCGTATATCTTCCCCAGGAGTTACCGAACGCGTGCAAGGCGCGCAACCCAGACTGGGATAGAACTGGTCGTGCAGCTTGTTGTAGGGAACGTCGTGCTGCCTGATGTGTGTCCACACTTCTTTGTGTGACCAATCCAGCAAGGGGTTGAATTTCTGCAAACCGTTGTCCGCGTCGAATGCGGATACTTCCAGCGTGCCGCGCGTTACCGCCTGATCGCGGCGCATGCCGGTGATCCATGCTCTCTTGCCGACCAACGCGCGGCGTAACGGTTCTACCTTGCGGACGAAGCAGCAACCTTTGCGCGCCTCGACGCTGTCGTAAAAGCCATTTATACCGTATTGCGCGACGTACTTTTCCACTGCAGCACAGTCCGGAAAGTACACTTTTAACTGCATGTCATAGCGCTCGCCAACCGCTTGCATCAGTTCGTAAGTCTTATGCGGCAGTCGCCCGGTATCCAGGCTGAATATTTCGATGTCCAGACCGTTTCTGAAGATGATGTCGGTCAACACCATATCCTCTGCGCCCAGGCTGCTGGCAAAACATACCGGCGAAAAATTTCGCACCGCCTGCCGCAGCACATCCACCACCCGATCGATTTTCTGCTGCATGAGCTTCTCCTGGTTGTTCGTTAGTTCCTAAACCACCAAACCGGTTGCAGCTTCAGTCAAATCAAGCTGCGCATCCTGTTGCATCGCGTAGGCCGCCACTTTCAGTGTCCAGTCATCAACCGCCGAGCTGACGATCGCCAGCTCTTCGCTGCTGATCTCGGCAGGGTTTGCCAATGCCTTGCCTGCCCGCGCAAGTTCGTCAGCAATTTCGCCTGGCAGCAGTTGCTGCAACTGGACAGCCAGCTTGTTCAAGTCATCCTGGCGCACTCCGCCCAGCAATTGTGCAAGGCCGGAACCAAGCAAACGCAGGATCGCTTCATTGCACAGCGCCGCTTCGTCATACTTGCGCTGGAACACCAGTGCGTTTCGATATTCACGCTCGTGCGCTGCCTCGAAAAAGTTTGCGCCGATTGTCACCTGCGAAGCACCGGCGCATTCCCCGCCGCCCAGCTGGAGTACGCGGAAATCAGACGTACTACCATAATCCTGCATCACCGAATGCAATTCTCCGGCCTTGACCTCACCCAGGTCAGCCAACAACTGCTTGAAATAGTCCGGCTGCTGCGCGTGCGCCCAATCGAAAAAGCTCTCCTCTCCGCTGGCCAGATGCGTGCTTTGCACGCGATCTATCGCCTGCTTGACCCGCGCCACAGGCAACGACGGGCCTTTCAAGGCCAGTGCTCCGCCACCCATGCCGTTGCCACCAAAATACATCTGGTAATGCGGCACCAACTTTCCGTGCATGCGCTTGCCTTCACCATAAATGCCGATGTCGCCGGTTTCCGGCTGCGCGCAACCGTTATGGCAACCCGACACTCGGATGCGCAGATCGGCCTTGCCGCCGGACATCTGCGGCGCAACCACGGTGCTGGCGGTGATACCCAGACGGCAGGTCGAGGTACCCGGGCAAGCCACCACGTTGTCGCCGATGCCAGGCTCATGCAGACCCAGACTGGCCAGTCCGCTCCGAAGCGACGCCAATTTATGGTTCGGTACATTGAGGATTATCAGGTTCTGGTCCTGTGTGGTGTGCACCTCATTCAAACCATGTGCGCGCAACAACGAAACCATGCCATGCAGCTGCGGTGATGTGATTTCGCCTATAGGCAGTGCAACCGGCAACACGAACAACCCTGCCTGACGCTGCGCAAACAGCTTGCGCGGCGCACCCGATCCGGGAACCTGCCAGCCGGTCTGTACGCGCCATTCGCCCTTGGGATAAGACTGGCCGGCAAGCGCCTGCCTAGTGCGCTCGAATTCCTCGCGATATTTTTCCAGGAAACCATCCACGCCAAAACGCTCGACCAGGAATTTGATGCGTGACTTAGCGCGTTTGGTGCGATCAGAATATTTGTTGTGCAGTGTCACTAACGCCTCCAGAGAAAACAGCAATTCGTGTTCGGGAATGAATTCCTCTACCACAATGGATTCACGCGGCTTATGCCCCAGTCCGCCACCAGCCTTGACTATGAAACCGTGCCGGCCGTCCTTCTTTATTGCTATCACACCTGCGTCGTGTAACAGCGACTGGGCGCAATCCGACTCGCATGCCGAAAAACTGATCTTGAATTTGCGCGGCATTTGCTGATTCAGCGGGTTGCGCAAGAAATGCTGCGTAGCTCCGTCGATATGCGCCGCGACGTCCACATGTTCTTTTGGACATACGCCTGACAACGCGCATGCCGACATGTTGCGCACCGTGTTGCCGCAGGCTTCACGCGTGGTCAAGTTGACTTGCGCCAGTCGGCGCATCGCACTGGGCATTTTCGCCAGTGGAACAAAGTGCACCTGTATCGCCTGGCGCGTGGTCACATGCGCGATGCCTCGCTGAGAAAAAGTTTCCGTAACATCGGCAATCGCTTCCATCTGATCCACGTTCAAACGCCCGCCCGGAATTTTGATGCGCAGCATGTTCACACCTTCCTGGCGCTGGCCGTATACGCCCTGCTGAAGCCGCACAGATGTAAAGCGGTCAGGGTCGATGCGTCCCTCAATGAAGGCTTGGATCGCCTGCTCGAGGCGGTCGATTTCTTCCAAATCGGACATACTTTGTGCGTTCGTTTTCATTTCATTCTTCCTTTCTTTAACTCGCCACCATTCAAGACTTGTTACAAAGCCATCCTGGCCCCGATGATCAACAACATGGATGCCAGCACAGGGCGTAATACTTTCTCAGGCACTTTGGCACTCAGATGGCTGCCAATATAGATTCCTGGCAACGACCCCAGCAGCAAACTGCCCAGCAATACGAAATCCACCGTACCCAAAGCCATGTGACCTAACCCGGCAATTGCAGTCAGCGGCACGGCATGAACGATATCGGAGCCCACCACCTTCACCGCTTGCATGCGCGGATACAGGAACAACAACGCGACCGTACCCAGAACACCTGCGCCCACCGAAGAGATAGCCACAAGAGTGCCGACGATGATGCCGGTGACGATAGTCGCGGCGGGCAGGTGGCGGTGATGAAGCTCGTAAACCGTGCCGTCGTCGCGCAGTGCGATCTTCCTGATCCAGTTCTTCAGCAACAACGCGCTAGCCGTCAGCAGCAACGCCACGCTCAACACGCTGGTCACCAAATTGCTCAAGGTCTTCTCATCCAGCGCCAGATATTTCAGCAGCGCTATCGTGACCACTGCTGCGGGCAAACTGCCCAGGCTGAGCAAACCCACCACTTTCCAATCCACCGAACCTTTGCTGCTATGCACCCAACCGCCCAGCGATTTGGTCAGCGAGGCATACAGCAGATCGGTGCCGACTGCGGTTGCCGGAGAAACACCGAACAGCAGCACCAGCAATGG
>Ga0224495_10001577_pt1 | contig 15871 bp, 9 predicted proteins | sample SF_Jul11_sed_USG_FD_168128 | JGI IMG/M metagenome (GOLD analysis project Ga0224495, IMG submission 168128) | Sediment microbial communities from San Francisco Bay, California, United States - SF_Jul11_sed_USGS_4_1 | ecosystem: Environmental > Aquatic > Marine > Sediment | place: USA: California... | reverse complement strand
GAGATTGACAGCCGAAAGGGACTGTTCAAAATCTGCCTCATCGGCTACACAAACGCAGGCAAAAGCACGCTGCTGAATACTCTTACCGATGCCGGTGTGTTTGTCGAGGACAGGCTCTTTGCGACATTAGATACGAGGACGAGGAAATGGACGCTGGGCAGGGGGGCTGAGGTGCTTTTGAGTGACACGGTCGGCTTTCTAAAAAGTCTGCCCCATCAGTTAATCGCTTCATTTAAGGCAACGCTTGAAGAGGCCATCAATGCCGATTTGCTCCTGCACATCGTAGACGTCTCCAATCCGGATGCGCTGGGCCAGATTGAATCGGTGGACAAGGTCCTTGCGGAGATAGGGTGTGCCGAAAGGCCGGTATTGCTGGTGCTCAACAAGGTCGACATTGTAAAAAAAGTGAGCGACCTTGAGATGCTGCAAACCCTTAATCCCGAAGCGGTGTGCATATCAGCCAAGACGGGCCTTGGGCTGGAGCAGTTGACCGAGTCGGTGTCGGCAAGGCACAAGGGGGCTATTGTTCTGCTGCGTGTAAGCTCCAGCCAATCGGACGGCAGAATCCAGGGCTTTTTGCGTGCTTACGGTGAAATTATAGAAGAGCAATATCGCGATGGTTTTGTTGAGATTGAGGCCACACTCGGGCGAAACCAATTAGCCGGCCTGAAAAGACTTCATCCCGAAAACATCGAAATTGTAGAAGCGTGAAGCGAGAGAAAAGCAGCCGCTAAGTGCACAGAGCGGCTTGTGAGGTCAGGAGATAAAATCAATCGGCGAAAAACAAAAAGTCACCGCTCGATTTGCGGTGATATTACGGGAAAGAGGTGTTAAAAAACAATCAAAAATTATTTTGCGCTTTTGTAAATTTTCTTATGTTATTTATTATCAACCATATATAAAATTGTTTCTTTCGTATGTAAAATTCCGCTTAATGGCTATGGAGTCCGACGACGTTGCCGGGCCTGGTTATTGAGGGAAAGAGAAGTTAACTTTGTGAGAAAGAAAAGGAACACTAAAATGACAAAGCTGGGATTTGGTCTTACCTTTCTGACTGTGGTGGCTTGTTCGCTGTTTCCGGGTGGTTGCGACCGTCGTGAGGAGCAACAAGGCCTTGAAGCAGCAGCAAAAGCGGAACTTGCTGCTGTTATTCAGGAACGCAACAGGCTGCAAGAGCAGGTTGGTAAACTTGCCAAGGATTGGGCTGCCAAGGAAAAAACCGCTGAAATCACAATGAATAACCTGAAGTATCTGTTGGCGGAAGAGACAGAAAAGGTCGTTGAGCTTCAAGACCGGAACGAGAAGCTGCAGGCAACCATTGACGAGTTACAGAAGAAGTTAGGTATTGAGGCTGAAGAAGTAAAGGATGAATTCAAGGAAATTCGCGAACCGGACGTCATCTTTGTCCCTACGCCCCAGGACGTTGTTGACAAAATGCTGGAGTTGGCGGAAGTCAAAAAGGAGGATTTGGTGTACGACCTGGGCTGTGGTGACGGCCGAATCGTAGTTACAGCGGCCAAGAGGTTCGGCTGCAAGGCAAAAGGTTACGACATAGACCCGAATCGCGTGAGGGAGTCGCTGAAAAACGTGGCCAGGAACAATGTTGGACACCTGGTTACAATTGAGCAGAAGGACATCTTCACCCTCGACCTCAGCAAGGCAAACGTAATCACTCTCTACCTTCTTCCGGAGCTGAACGTGAGGCTGATCCCGCAGTTGGAGAAGCTCAAGCCCGGCTCGCGGATTGTCTCACACGACTTCTCAATGGAAGGAGTCAAGCCGGACAAGGTCGTTACAATTACTTCTGATAGGGACACATACGAACACACGGTCTATCTGTGGACCGTGCCGCTCAAGAAGATACCCGAAGCGGAGCCGGCTCCTGTTCTGGATGATTTGTCCGAAGAATAAAAAGTACATTCTTTAAACGCCGGCGCCGCTTTGGAAAATGAAGTTGAACTTTCCGCCTCGGGGGGTTGTTAGAAGTAAGTTAGAATCTACCTCCGCTTTTTTATTCGCAGGTCCAGGCAGGGGGGCGGGATTTTAACGGGGCTTTGGTGCGGCCTTAATAATCGGTGCTGTTTGCGGCTTTGCTCTTGTGGCCTTGCCGTGCAAAACGCCATTGGGATCAAAGGACAACGGGTCGATACAAATGAATCGGTCCCATCCGACATCCGGGCCTTTTTTCTGATGGTAGACGTGCCACAAGCTGCCGGCAGAGTCTTTGGTGACAGAACCATGGCCTGGCCCATATATCCGGCCGCCTCCTTTAATAATTGGATTTCCAGGATATTTAGTAAAAGGCCCCATGGGATTATTTGCAGTTGCATAACCGACGGCATAATGTTTCGTATTGGCCCCATATCCTGAATAGAGCAGGTAATAGATATTTTTGTGCTTAATCATCCATGGTCCTTCTGTTACCCTTGCTTCCCATGGTTCGTCCGGTTTAATAATCAATTTCGATTTTCCAGTCAAATGCAGCGGATCAGTCATTTTTTGGACGTGTATTTCAAAACCTCTTTTGACAAAGTACAGGTAGTACCGGCTGTCGCTGTCCTGGAACATGTGTGCATCTATTGCACCGTTAATGAAAATGCCCTTGTCTTTGAAGGTCTGGTCCGGTTTGTCGGCGACGGCAAAGCCGATTCTCCAGTTGGCAGTATAGTATAGATAGAACCTGCCGTCCGAGCGGTTATAGAAAACGTCGGGGGCCCAGACGTTTTTCCCGCCGGGGCTGAAAATTCTTCGCCCCTTTGTCCAGTTTACTAAATCATCGGATGTGTAAACATGGTAGCTTCTGTTATCTCCGGTCGGATACAGATAAAACTTTCCTTCATAAAAAATAGCGGTCGGGTCGGCTGGTCCAATTTCCAATATGACCGGATTGGAATATTCTTGGGCCGCTTCCAGTAATCCTGCCGAAAAAACAAGAATTAGTAGTGAGTTTGCAATCAATATTTTTGCTTTGTGCAATGCCTTTTTCATTCTGATCTTCCTTCTCTCCGGCAGATTCACCTCTGTCGTTTCCGCCTTGAGAGTATAAGTATTATACCGAGATTTCCCAGAAAAATCGCTTAGAAACATTCTATAACATTCCGATAAACTATTCCAACAGGTTTATCCCAATGCCTTTACAGTTTTTTGCGCATCTTGCTGCCTGTTTTTGTTGTGGCGATGGCCGGAAAGAAACGCCGGGATTGGCACAATTTTCTTGACTAAGGTTTTGATTTTTGGTATATTATAACGGTTGCGATAGGCGGTTACGCCGTACATAATATATGGCTCGAATAAGGCCGATAAAGGTACATTGCAACAGGGAGACAGGGTGACAAGCGGTTTGCTAAAAAAGACCTGAGTCTCCCTTATTTTTTTTTATCCCTCCTGTTCAAATTGTGATCTTTGCCTTTTTTGCTTTCGGCAAAAAGGGAAGTTTGGTCTCAAAGTTCACGTGTGCATATCGGCACCCAATTGCCCACAGGCCGCCTTTATTTTTCGGCCTTTTTTATAGCGAATCGTTGTTTCAATCCCTGCACCCTCAAGTATTTGGACAAACCGTTTTATGGTTTCCTTGCTGCTTGCCTCGAATGAGCCGGGCGCGTATGGATTATACTCGATAAGGTTGATATTACATTTGGCCTTATGTGCCAGTCGCGAGAGCATTTGGGCGTGTAATGCAGAATCGTTGAAACCCTTTATCAGCACGTATTCGAAAGTCACGCGCTGTTGAGTTTTTCGCTGGTAATATTTCACCGCCTCCATTAATGCCGAAATAGGGTATTTTTTATTGACAGGCATAATCTTCGAACGCAAAGCGTCGGTCGGTGCGTTCAGGGATATTGCTAATCGCGGATGAATATCTTCATCCGCCAGTTTTCTGATACCATCGGCGATTCCGCAGGTGCTGATTGTTAAGTGCCGCAAACCGATATTTTTGCCCTGCGGATGATTGAGTATGCGTACGGATTTTATAACGGCGCTGTAATTCTGGAGCGGTTCTCCCATCCCCATATAAACAACATTGTTGATTTTACCCCTGTCTTTCCGGATTATATTTAACTGGTCGGCAATTTCGGCTGCTGTGAGTTTCCTTTGGAATCCCAGCTTTGCGGTCGCACAAAAGGCACAGTTCATCGTACATCCGGCCTGTGTTGAAACGCACAGTGTTTTGCGTTTTCCGTCGGTCATAAGGACCGTTTCGATCCGAAGCCCGTCGGCCAATTCAAAAAGATATTTTATGGTTCCGTCGGGATCACTAAATGTACGGACGGTATTCAGATGGGAAATATAGTAATCCTGCTCGGCAAGAAGGGCTCGAAAGTCCTTGCTTAAGGTTGTTATATTTGATATCCGGCCGGCATCCCTGCAGTGGATAAACGTGAAAATATATTTCGCCAGATATCTTTTTTGTCCAAAATTCTCGACGATATCTTCAAGCTCACTGAGCGTCTTGTTTTTCAGGTCCTTGTCCATCATTCGTATTCTACAAAACGCCCCTGATTCTGTCGAATTCCTTATACATGCCAAGAATTTAATTTATATACTTGACATGACCGGCAAAGGATGGTATTCTAAATTTAATCCAATTTTGCATTTAAGCTCCTGTTCGTTATCTCGCTTTCTCCTCTCCCTCCGCCGGACAGGGGCTTTTATTCTATAAATTCCGCTCTGTCTGTCCAAAATCAACACGGAAACCATAGGATTACCAGCGTGTTGTCGGATGAAACTCCTATAGCGGGAAGGGATAGTGTTCTTATTCGTGGCAGGCATAAGCCTATTAACAAGGCAGACTTCAACGGCGACGGGATAGTCGATATGGCGGATTTCGCTGCCTTTTCCGAAAACTGGCTTCAATCGAGCATTGTAGAGTATTAACCCTGCACGTTCTTGCTGCCTGGCCTGGTTGCGGTGATAGTGAGATGGATGCCGGAAGACAGAGATCAGAGGTCGGATTCGAGGGATTGGAGATTAGGGAATAGAATACAGATAGAGTGTTTTTGTAACTGGCTTTCATTTGAGATGAAGAATTTTTTGTCAACCAAATTCCGCCCTGCACGTCTTAGTACATACATTAGGCAGTTTTTGACGGTTTTGCAGCCTGTATTGTAAAATTTTTGTAAAAAACGGCTGTAAGTACGAAAAAAGGTGTAATATATTTGACATTTTTCTTTAGCCTGGATATATTACTGTTGTAAAAGAAGGATGGTGAGAAAACTATTTTTCGCCAGATGTGAGGCTTTCTCCCCACAAATAGCCGGTTTTTTTCTAATCGAATTCGTATACGAGTTTTCAGGGAAAGGACAAGGCAGTTAGAAGCAGGAGGAAATGTGCAATTCCATAGTCTTTTTCCTTATGAAGTTCATAGTTTTACTAAATTATGGTCTTAGATGCGTAAAAAAAACTGCGAATTTATTGTAACAATTCCGGGCTTGTTACGTCTTATATATGTAGATAGGTTCTGGTCTGAGTTGATATATGGGTCATCACCTGCGCCGGTGACGGAAACCGTGATATTGACTTCCAAAGCCGGATTTTTAAGCGAAACTCCTGTGCGATAAGCGCACTGTAAATATCAGCAGAAAAATCAGGAGAAAACAAGAACCGGCAGTACGAATGGCTGCCCCAGAGAAACAAGGAGAAAAAAAATGAGGGTATTCAGGGAACGACGAAATATGATGTTTTTGTTCGGTATGCGTGCCATAAAACTGGGGGCAGCAGTGGCCTGTATGCTGGCAATTGTCGTATCACAGGGTGTCCAGGCAGTTCAGCCGGAAGGCAGGATGGCGAGATTTTATGGGCAGGAAGATGTATATGTCCCGGGCGAGGTCCTTGTGCTGATGTCGGCGGACGTTGACAGAAACGGTGTAGTGGAGGCAGCGGAGGACTTGTCGGGTGTCGAAGCCGCCGTGGAGGGGACAATCGAAAAGCGTATCACTTTTTCGCGTGGGAAAGAGGTGCTTCGGGTCGCACTGCCTGCCGGGAAATCGGTAGAGGACGCAATAGCAGAGAACTGGGGGGCGAAAGACCGACGCATCCTTGTGGTTGAACCTAATTACCGTGTGCGTATAGCACGGACTCCAAATGATCCACGTTTCCAGCAGTTGTGGGGCATGCACAATACCGGGCAGACTGGAGGAACAGAAGATGCAGACATTGACGCGCCGGAGGCCTGGGATATCGCCACCGGCGTGCCGGAGGGCTCAGATGTAATCGTAGGAATTATCGATACGGGCATCGACTATATGCACCAGGATTTGGTCGATAACATGTGGATCAATCCCGGAGAGATACCCGGCAACGGTATCGACGACGACGGTAACGGATATGTCGACGATGTGCACGGCTATGATTTCTTCCAGGATGATGGTGACCCCAGTGACACGTACGGCCATGGTACACACTGTGCCGGTACGATCGCAGGCGTCGGTGATAACGGGCTTGGAGTGGCCGGGGTCAACTGGCAATGCAAGCTGATGGCTCTGCGAGCTCTCGATGCGAGTGGTGGAGGCAACACGGATGATACTATCGATGCAATAATCTACGGGGTAGCCAACGGTGCCAAGATTCTGAGCAGCAGCTGGGGCGGCTATGGATACTCGCTGGCGATGGAATATGCGATTATACATGCTCGCGATAACGGCGTGCTGTTCGTGGCTGCAGCGGGTAATTACGGGTGGGACACCGACTCAGAGCCATTCTACCCGGCGAGCTACGAGGTTTCTAACGTGATTTCGGTCGCCGCAACCGACCATAAAGATTTGCTTGCCAGCTACTCCAACTATGGTGATGAGTCAGTGGATCTTGGTGCGCCTGGAATGAGTATTCTCAGCTCCTATCCGACATTCAGGAGGTTATTCTTTGAGGATTTTCAGGGCGCGGCGAGGCCTAATTTTACGGGCACACAAATGACGCGGGAGGGTGTGGGGAACTACTGGGGTACAGTACTATCGCCGACCTATTATGATGAAAACAATATTGCCGCCCGGGGTGACTGGAATCACTCCCGGCCTTATAGCAGCGGCAGTTACGGCTCCATTGTAACGTCTCCCATTGATACACGAGGATTGCGTGGACTTACGCTGGAGTTTGAGTTCCGCTTGGAAAGTGACTACGACGATATGCTGGTCGTCTATGTGTGGGATGGTAGTACCTGGCGCGAGGTTTTTTCAATAAGCGGCCCCTATTACTATTACGAGGAATATTTCTACGGGATGCGTGTTGATATCCCTGATTCGTATCGCAATGAAGAAATGAAGATAAGGTTCCGCTGGGCCACCGATGGTGTGGAGAACAACTACTTCGGTGCGGAAGTAGACAATATTCGTATCCAATGTATAGACGACCACTCCGAGAGCTACGTCTGGAGCAGCGGCACATCGATGGCGGCACCGCACGTGGCGGGCGTGGCCGCGCTGGTGATGGCGAATGTTCCCGGTTCTGCTGGCACTATAATGTCGCTGGAGGAATTGAAGACAAGGTTGGTCTGGACGGGCGATCCGGTGCCGGCATTGGACGGCAAAACAGTCTCCGGATGTCGCCTTAATGCGTACAATGCGCTAACAGCATCAACCGGATTGGCGGTCGTTGCTCCTAAGGGTGGAGATTCCTTGAAACTGTCATCCAGATACAATATTCGATGGTATACGATCGGCGGCGGCCCCTTTGTTGATATTTATCTTCTCAAAGGAGGTAACGTTTACACGCAGTTGGCGAACGGCGTACCCAACAACAACAAGTTCACCTGGAACATACCTCCAAGCCTTCCTGCCGACTCAGATTACCGAATAAGAATAACCGATGGAACATACTCGGACGAAAGTGACGGGGACTTCGAGTTGTTCTGTCCGTCCATTGTAAAACCGGACTACCCGGACCCGTGCGACGGCGCTAGAGATGTTGCTTTGAATATCGAATTGGCATGGAAGTCGGAAGGTGCATTGGACCCGGTAACGATAACTTTTGACGAAGTAGATTCCGGCACGATGGTCCACGATATGGTCATCGAGGACGTGACATTCGGTTTCTTTGTGGACGGGGTATCCAGTGAACAAGCGTATGTTGTCGGTGGTGGTTCGTTTGAAACCGAATACATCCAAATTCCGTGCATCGATGGAGATTCCGATGGGATTCTGGTGCTGGACTTTGCCATTCCTGTCTACGGTGTCTCCTACGGCTTCCTATTGGCCTCCTACGGCTACCAACAGAATGCAAGCACAATGGTATTAATTGACAGTTCCTTCACGACGATCGGCACTTTTTCGGCCGATGCCAATGACATGGGATTCGTCTGGATGGAGGGATTCAATATTGGTACAAGTACGAAGCCGATAGCGCATGCTATTATTAGCTTTACTCATTACGATCAGCAATATAATGAGTTTTTGCTGGATAATCTGACTTACAGCCCACTCCCCGGGGGAATGGCTGAGCCCCAGGCACAGGCCGGCAGTGGAGAGATGTTTGAAGGCGGAATGGGTGAGGGTCAGATTGCAAACGGTATTTTTGGCGGAAGTATTCACTCCCTGCTCCAGTTTGATTTCACGCGGCCTGAGTACATGTTACCGGGCGTCCGCACCGGTAATGAATCCGGTGCAAAAGAATCGGATGCACCGGAGGCAATGGCCATGGCTGTAGCCGGGAATATAGGCGAATTGCATTATGGTGGCCCTGATACCGGTGGTTACATCTTCATCGACAGCGACGAGCCTGATGGTCCTTCTTTCGATTGGATCGAGATAGCTACGGGGGGACCTCCTCCGCCACCACCTCCTCCTCCGCCACCGCCGCCACCTCCCGGTCCTGGTGAGGCTGAGCCGGTCTCGCCGGAATCCACAGAGTTAGGGGCTGGTCTCAATCTCCGTCTTTCGGATGACAGTTGGCGGTACCCCATTATGCTGCCGTTTCAGTTCTCTTTCTATGGGAGCAAATACAATTATGTGGCGATTGGCTCTAATGGAGGGATCTACTTCGTGGACGAGTACTTAACCTTAGGCAACCGTTGCATCCCAAGTAACACCAGTATCGAAAGATTCATAGCGGTTTACTGGGATGATCTCTATCCCAATCAAAGCGGGGACGACAACGTATATGCTGCGGTTGTCGGAGAAGAACCCAATCGAATCCTTGTTGTGCAGTGGGAGAACGTGATGCACTGCTGCAGCGATTCCCGAGGCAGGGTGACTGCTCAGGCACAGCTGTTCGAAAAGAACGGTGACATCCTTCTGCTGTACGCGGATCCCAGTCTGGAAGCCGGTTCAGAAGGGACTATAGGAATTCAGAGGGATGCCGGCTGTGGTTTGAACTATCTGTGCAACGAGGCGAAGATTCATCCCGGTTTGGCAGTTCTGTTCAGGTACGCCCCACCATGTCCTATGACGTGGGACGTTTATTTCGGGACAGACCCGAACGAACTTGAGCTGATTGCAAGTGGTTTGACGGAACCGAGATGTGATCCGACGCCGGAGCCCGGCCAGACACTGAAGCGTGGTATGAGGTATTTCTGGCAGGTGGTAGCGAGCAGCTGCTGTGGCGCAGTCGAAGGAAATGACTGGTCGTTCACAACGGAGAACACCCCTCCGGTCGCTGATGCCGGGGAAGACCAGACTGTCGAATGTGCATGCAATACCGGGCAGGGGACACGGGTCACACTGGATAGTACCAGATCAAGCGATGCCGAGGGCACTGGACTGACTTGTACCTGGACGGGGCCTTTCCTCGAGAGTCCCGTGAAAGGAGAAGCACCGACTGTTACCTTAGATAGCGGATGCCCGGGTGAGTATGTGATAACGCTGATTGTTAATGACGGAATAGATGATTCGGAGCCCAACAACGTTGTTGTAACGGTTGTAGACACAATCCCGCCGACCATCACCTGTCCTGCGGATGTTACACTCGAGTGCCCGGCTGATACCAGCGTTGAGGCAAACGGTTCGGCGACGGCCAGTGATACCGGAGGTAGTGTGACGGTAACGCACAGTGACCAGTGGCAGCCGATCTGCGGCAATGCGGGGACACTGACTCGTACATGGACCGCGACGGACGAATCAGGCAACAGCTCAGATTGTGTACAGACGATAACGGTGGTAGATACGAGGCCGCCTGAATTCGAGTTCTCTGTTACACCCACCTACATGTGGCCGCCGAGTCATAAGATGGTCGAGGTTACACCGAGCTGGACGGTGAGCGACGAATGTGACGCTGCACCGCAGGTTTCACTTGTCGGCATCGTGATGAGCGAAGATGATAACACCGTTGGCGATGGGCATACTACGGGAGATATTGAGATAGGCGAGGGCGGTGAAATCTATGTGAGGTCCGAGCGGAGCGGGGCCAATAGCGGCAGGATTTACACCATCACCTATCAGGCAGTCGATGATTGTGGTAACGTGACCGTGAGAAGCGCGACCGTCAGCATACCACATGACTTTAAGGTTTTAGCGAAAATCGCTGATAGATGGCTGTCGTCCGGCAATGAAGGTTCGATTCAGGTAGACTTTAACAATGACGGGATTGTGAATCTGGCGGACTTTGCCAAGTTTGCAGAAAACTGGATACAATAGGCAGTTTCAAGTTACAAACTTGTGAGTGAAACTTTATTAAGACCAGTATTAGCTCCGGACACCGGCGAGGTCTTGATAAAAGCGGCTTTCTCCGAGAGCGCCACGCCATTTCTGCTCGGCTTTGGCGCGGGAATTGTAAAAAGATAAAAGCTGAAACTCCGATACGGAGAGAAGCGTCGTAAAGGCTATTGCTGAGAATCTAAGCCTGACACGGGGTATGCGAAACGGGAATTAGATTATGCAGGTATGATTATTGCGTAACCTGGCCATGACTTTTACATCGGCCTTACTTGAAGTAAGGTGTTGTATTTCCATCTTATTTGCCCATTTGTGGGAGTCGACTCCTTTGTATATTTCAGGCCCGCATTTAACTGTTCGTTTATCATTTATATGCTTTTTCATGCTTAGACCCCTTTCTTTGGGATTTTAACCTGCAAATGGCACGAACGTTTCGTTTTAGAAGGATACGAGCTGATATTTATTCGAAGCTGTAAAAGATATAGCAGCTTGTTTTAACGGCTGCCCTATATAAAGTATAATCCATTTGTTTCGAGATGCAAGAAAAGTAATGGAATATTTATACTATTAATAAAGAACAAATTTAACACCCCAAATCTTGTATATCCTGCTGCCTGGCAAGATGCGCATGTTCGCTCCCGTCTATAGCACATCAATCCCCGCCCCTGTTTTCTGAAGCCGTCAATTACGTTCGTTTCTCCTTGACTTTCAGCTTTAATAGTATAGACTAATGCCGTTGACGCTATCTTGTCGGGCAAATATGATACACAATGAGTAAAACCATGCTTTCGAATCGGACTTTATCGCTGGTCATCATCGCTGTTTGCATCCTAAGCACTTCTCTTTCCGCACCAGGAGCTGACTGGCCTCAATGGGGCGGAACAAATAACCGGAACATGGTTTCACAGGAGAAGGGCCTGCCCGATTCTTTTGAACCGGACAGGGACAAGGTAAGCGGCCAGGGTAGCAACGGCCAGAATGCAAGAAATGTCAAATGGATAGCCAGACTCGGCGCCTTTGCATATGGTAATCCGACCGTGGCCGATGGCAGGGTCTTTGTCGGAACCGATGCGCAGACACTTACGGCCGATCCAAGGTTCGACTTTGCCAAAGGAGGACTTCTCAAGTGTTTGGCCGAAGACAGCGGCAAGCAGCTCTGGCAGTTGGCAATACCGGAACGGCGCAAACTGCCCGCCGATATTCACTTTGGTCATCAGTATCTCGGCGTGTGCTCATCGCCGAATGTCGACGGAAATCGTGTGTATATTGTGACCATCGCCGACGAGGTTTTATGCCTTGATGTCAAGGGCCAGGCTAATGGGAATGACGGACCCTACATGGATGAAGCACAGTACATGGCCGGCCCCGGCAAAACACCTGTCAAGCTGACCGAAAAAGACGGTGACATTATCTGGCGGTTCGATTTGATGGATGAGCTCGGTGTCTTTCCTCACGATGCCGCCAGTTGTTCGGCACTGATTGTGGGTGACATGCTTTATGTCGGCACGTCGAACGGCGTGGACAAACCCCACAAGAAAGTTCTCGCGCCGCAGGCCCCCAGTCTGGTCGTTTTGGATAAGATGACCGGCCGGCTTCTGGCCACCGACGCAGAGAAAATAGGTACACGTATGTGGCACGCACAGTGGGCGTCCCCCTCGTCGGGAAAAGTCGGCGATAAGACGCTTATCTTTTTCGGAGGCGGAGACGGTATATGCTATGCTTTCGAAGCACTAACGGCCGCCGGTGAAAAACCTGTTTCCTTGAAGAAGGTCTGGTCCTACGACTGCAATCCCCCCGAGTACAGGTTCCGTGACGGCAAACCCATCCCGTATTACGATGGTGACAGACGCAAGTCGGGCAGCCCTAATAAAAACGACGGCAATTACATCGGTCCCAGCCAGATTATAGCAACGCCGGTTTTTCACGAAGGCCGAGTGTATGTCGCGATAGGCCAGGACCCGGCTCACGGGCGCGGCAAAGGAATGCTGCATTGTATCGATGCGTCGAAAACTGGTGACATTACCAAGACCGGAGTCATCTGGACATACGATGATATCGATCGCAGCCTCGCGACGGCGGCCGTTGATGACGGATTGCTCTATGTCGTTGATGTTGCCGGAAGACTTCACTGCGTTGATACCGAAACGGGAAAACGCTGCTGGGTATATGAGACAAAGGATGAGACATGGGGTGGTCCGCTGGTTGCCGACGGCAAGCTGTACTTCGGCAACAAGAGAATGCTCTATATAATGGCAGCCGGCAGAAAAACGAAACTGCTGAGCAAGATGCGGATGTCGGCGCCCGTCTACAGCACGCCAATTGCTGCCAATGGCGTCCTTTACGTTGCCTCGAACCGATATCTGTGGGCCACTCATCTCACACCCTGACCGGCAGCCTTCGGGTCAATCCGCATGGAGCCGGTGTTTATAATTGTCGGACAAAGTGCAGCCACCGCCGCCGCACACGCTATAGATCAAAAGTGCGCCGTGCAGGATATAGACTACAACAAGCTGCGTGAACAACTGCTCAATGACGAGCAGCGCATTTGAACGAAGCAAAGTGCCCTTTCCAGCTTTTGCAGTACTAATCCATTCTATTGACGATAGTTCAGTGCTCGTATAGCTACACTTTTTTGCCCCTGAGACAACCGGTTTGCCAGAACCAACACATGTTTCAGTTCGTATTAACTATAGAAGTTTTGTTTTAGGCCCCTGTCCACCCCTCTCTCCCTCTCCTCGCAGGCAGGGGCTTTTTTACATTCGACTCCTCTTGACCGCCGGGCTCTGAAAGCCCCCATTTTAACAGGCGCCTGCGGAGCACCATCAGAATTAACTCTGTCGTTGAGGGAAATCATACAGCTTTTATCCAAAAAAGTGAAATTGTTTTTGAGGGAGCGGACCTTAACATTCCTCAGCATTTTAGGGCCTTTGATGACTATGCAAGCTCCGGCAGGTCGGTGAAAAAAAAAGGTCATTAGAAGAGCTAAAATAGAGTATTTCCATGGATTTTTGGCCGGGTTTCATAAGATTTTGCGAAATATGGTAAAATAGAGTGTAACAAGTCAACTTAATAACTGCACATAGTTATAGCCGCACGTATTGTCGGTATTCTATGGACGAGGATAAAGATTACATCGTGTTGGTCAGGCAAGCCCGGCTCGGCAGCAGGGAAAGTCTTGAAACTTTGGCAAAGTCGGTTCGAGGAAGATTGTATGCGTATGTCTATCGGATTGTGTTACGGGAGCATTTGGCCCAGGACATTGTACAGGAGAGTATGCTCGAGATGTTTAAAGTATTAGGCAAATTGCAAAGAGGGGATAGATTTTGGCCCTGGCTGCGGGGGATTGCATTCAATAAGATACGCCGGCACTATATGGAAGAAAAACATCGGCGGGAAGTGCCGGTGTCGAAACTAGAAAAGCCCAGACACCGGTCGACGGAGGCCCAGGCAGGTTTTGCAAAACTCGTCTCTGAGGAGCTGAAGCAGATTGTCATCAGTACAATGGGCGAATTGAAACCTCGATATCGGAAAGTGCTGATTATGCGCTGTTATGAGGAGATGGAGTATTCGGAGATAGCGGAGTTGATGGGGTGTAGCGAGTTAAGCTCGCGTGTGTTGTTTTGCAGGGCCAAAAGATCACTTCAAAAACACCTTTCTAATAAAGGCTTTAGAAAAGGTTTTCTGGTGACCGCTTTGGTATTGTTTGGGAAGATGACGGCACCGAGCGAGGCCGCAGCAGCCGGCGTGTCAATAACAACGGCGGCCACTAAGGTTGGTGTAGCGGCAGGGGTGGTGGCGGCGGTCAGTAGTAAGACAGCCATTGTATCGCTGGCGACTGCCGGCGTATTGGCCGTTGGTACAATGGTGACAACATCGGCGCTTGATGGGACAAAGAACCTGCCGGAGAACAAACCTGTAAAAAGTTTACAGATTACGGGTCAGGTGGACACGGTACAAGGGGGCGTTGAAGAACGCTGGTACTATTATCCGCAGAAAGTGGATGGGCCCGTTATGTTGAGATTGGTCAACTGGGATTCGCAGCGCAAGAAAACTTACGGCCGGTGGTGGCAGGATGACCGGGCAAATTACTGCTTTGTTAAAAACAGCAATACCATCTACATTAACAACTTTCGGATGTTCAACAGCCGGCTCGACGTGCAGACCCTGCCCACTGACGGCCCAGGTTTTATAGATTTTGTTTCAACCGTTGAAGGTCAAAATCATGAGATGAAATATGTATCCGGCAAGGGAGAAGGTTTGCTGGTTATCACAAGGCGCGGGGGAGAGGAGAACGGCGATCAGTTTCGGATAGTACAACATAACAACGTGCTGGACGAGGAATATTTCCGATACAAGTGGCCACCTGAGGCAGTAGAGTTCGATAATCGCGACATGATGCACAAACGAGGCTGGACGTATTTTAAAATAACGGGTCGAATTGATGACAAAGAAGTCCGGGGCAGAGGAAGGATACCGTTTGTAAATGCGGCCAGTGATAATCATTGGCCGTGGATCGTATTGAAGGTGGGGGAAGATATTATAAATGAAGCCTGTTTTGCCGGGCTTGGTCGGCCCTGGATGGGGATGCACACGATAGATACGGTGCGGCGGGATGCGGTACGAAAGTGGGTGTGGTTTGAGACCAGATATACCACTGACGAAGTAAAAGTGGAAGTCCTGGTGACCTACAGGCAAGTCAAGCTTCTCTATACCATTAATATGGAAAAGGATGTAATCGAGAAAATAACGTTTCTGGTCGAAGACGAGCGCCGCGGAGAGTTGAGTTTTATTTACCTTCAGGAGGTTGACAATATCGGCAGCGAGTTTGCCGAGCCGGGACGACAAAGTGACAGAGGACCTCAGCAGGAAGGAACGGGTATGCTGTGGTTGGTACGATTAATAGAAAGTCAGATGAGCTAAAAGTTGAAAAGAAATAAATTGCAGAGGACAAAACCATCGGATTCCAAGGTTACAATTTTGAAAAGAAGGGCGGCGAGACTCAGGGATTTACCTTAGTTGAGCTATTGGTGGTCATCTCCATCATGTCAATGTTGACGGCGATTTTGGTGCCGGTGCTGGATAAGGCCAGGCTTCAAGCCCAAACGCTGCTCGTGATGATAAACCAGCGGGAAATTGTCACCGCAGTGAACTGCTATACAGTGGACAACGAAGGCAGTTACCCGGAATCGGTTGCCACGATAGGAAGTGGGAGCGGCTGGAATTGGCAGGAGCCTACCATGCTGACAGGTTATCGCAGGCGCAGTCCCAAACTTCATCGTTCGATGAGCGCATAC
>Ga0224495_10001576_pt1 | contig 15871 bp, 13 predicted proteins | sample SF_Jul11_sed_USG_FD_168128 | JGI IMG/M metagenome (GOLD analysis project Ga0224495, IMG submission 168128) | Sediment microbial communities from San Francisco Bay, California, United States - SF_Jul11_sed_USGS_4_1 | ecosystem: Environmental > Aquatic > Marine > Sediment | place: USA: California... | reverse complement strand
ACTACTGCAGCCGGGTCTGCTGCGGCCAGGCGATCAAGAACGCCCTGAAGCTCAAGGAGACTTCTCCCGGGATGGAGATCACCGTCGTGTTCCGGGACATGAGGACCTACGGGTTCAGGGAGGACTACTACCGGCGGGCGGCCGAGCTAGGCGTGAGGTTCATCCGCTACGAGCCCGATGACAGGCCTCTGGTCGAGGCGGTCGAGGAGGGCGCACGGACGATGCTGAGAGTGACCGTGCGCGATCCGATCCTGGGCCGGAAACTTGCGCTGGAGGCCGATCTGCTCGCGCTCGCGGCCGCGGTGGTTCCTTCCTCGGCGAGCCAGGATCTGTCCAGGCTGTTCAAGGTGCCGCTCAATCCGGACGGATTCTTCCAGGAGGCCCACGTAAAACTCCGGCCGGTGGATTTCGCGGCCGATGGCATCTTTCTGTGCGGGACGGCGCATTACCCCAAGCATCTGTCGGAGACGATCAGCCAGGCATACGGCGCCGCGGGCCGAGCGATCAATGTGCTGTCGAAGAATTCGGTCACCGCCACCGGCGCCATTTGCGACGTCAAGGAGAGCGCCTGCGTGGCCTGCGGCGCCTGCATTTCGGCGTGCACGTACGACGCGATCGATTTCTATGACACGCCGCTGGGCAGGAAGGCCCGGGTGAATCCCGTGCTATGCAAGGGCGATGGGTTGTGCAACGCCAAGTGCCCGACCAAGGCCATCTATCTGAACCACTATACCGATGAAGAAATCCTCAGCCAGATCGATGCGGCGTGAATGACCGCGACGGGAGCGATTCGAGAATGGGCGCAGCGCAAGAATTCAAACCAAGGATCCTGGGATTCCTGTGCAACTGGTGCAGTTATGCCGGCGCGGACCTGTGCGGTGTGTCGCGCTACCAGTATCCGGCGAGCATCAAAGTGATCCGCGTGATGTGCTCGGGCAGGATGGATCTGGAATTCGTGCTGCGCGCGTTCGCGAACGGTAACGACGGCGTGTTCATCGGCGGCTGCTGGCTGGGAGAGTGCCATTACGTCACGGAAGGAAACTACGACGCGCTGAGCATGATGCATCTGGGCAGGAAATTGCTCGATTGCGTGGGAGTGAATCCGGAAAGATTGCGGCTTGAATGGGTTTCCGCCTCCGAGGGAATCCGCTACGCCGAAGTGGTGACCGATTTCACCGCCCGATTGAAGCAACTGGGTCCACTGGGCAGCGGCGAAGGCATGGATCGGAGCGCATTGAATCTCAAGCTCGAAGCGATCCGGAGGCTGCTCCCCTACATCAAGCTGGTGGAACGCGAGAAGCTGCGGGTACGTTTCGACGACAAGCAGCAGTACGAGGAATTCTTTGCCAGCGACGCGCTGAATGCGTTGTTCAGGAAGCTGATCGTGGACAAGCTGGCGATCAGCCAGATCTTGGTGCTTTTGCGCGAGCAGGCTCTTTCCACCGGGGAAATTGCCGACAGCCTGGGAATGAGCCGCGCCGAAGTGTCCAAACATCTGAACAGTTCGGCCAGGCAAAGACTGGTCAGGTTCGACGAGGGCCGGAAGCGCTATGCGCTCGCCTGATCAAGCCGGCTCCCGGCGGCGGCGCGTGCCCGGTGCGGACCCGCAATCGCAGGAAAGATAGAGGCCGAGATCATGGATGCCGCGAGAATCGAGCAGATCATCAATCACCACGGGTGCGAAGCCGGATCGCTGATCCAGATATTGCTCGACATCCAGAACGAACTTCACTGGCTGCCCAGGGAGGCCTTGGAGATGGTCAGCGAAAAATTGCGGGTTCCGTTGAGCCGGATTCAGCATACGACCACTTTCTACAAGGCGTTCAGCCTGGTTCCCCGGGGGCGTCATGAAATTGGCGTGTGCGTGGGGACTGCCTGTCATGTGCGCGGTGCGTCGCGCGTGCTCGAGGTGGTGCAGAACGTCACCGGAATCCAGCCCGGCGAAACCGACGCGGAGATGAAGTTCAGCCTGAATACCGTCAACTGCCTCGGCTGCTGTGCGCTGGGGCCGGTGATGGAAATCGACGCGCAGCATCTCGGCAGACTGGTGCCCGACAAAGCCGCCGACCTGTTGAAGAACTATCAGTAGCCGCAGGCCATGCCAGCACTCACCTCTGCCGCCGAACTGGAACGCCTCAGACAGGAAATCGTCTCGAGGAATCATCCGGACAGACCGCGTGTGTCGGTGTGCGCCGGTGCCGGTTGTCTTGCCACCGGGGCAGCCAGGGTCATCGCCGCGTTCGACACCGAAATCGAAACGCAGGGCCTGAAGGGCGAGGTGCAGGTGAAAGCCACCGGCTGCCCCGGCTTTTGCGAGCGCGGCCCCATCGTGGTGATCGATCCCGGGCAGACCTGCTATCTCCAGGTCGCTCCCAAGGACGTCCCGACGATCGTCTCGAAGACCCTGAAGGAGAAGACGGTCATCGACCGGCTGCTGTACGCCGACGCCACGACGAAGGAGCGAGCCGTCCGCGAGTCCGATATCCCGTTCTACAAGAATCAGGAGCGGAACATCATCGGCAACAACATCAAGATCGATCCCCAGTGCATCGACGACTATCTGGCGCTGGGCGGATACTCGGCGCTGGCGAAAGTGCTTTCCCGGATGACCGCCGAACAGGTCGTGGAGGAAATCGGCAAATCCGGCCTGCGCGGCAGGGGCGGCGGCGGATTTCCCACCGGGGTGAAGTGGGACGCCGCGCGCAATGCTCCCGGTGAAACGAAGTACGTGATCGTCAATGCCGACGAGGGTGATCCGGGCGCATTCATGGACCGCGCCGTGCTGGAAGGAAATCCCCATTCGATTCTGGAAGGATTGCTGATCGGCGCCTACGCGATCGGCGCCCGGGAGGGCTATGTCTACGTGCGCCAGGAGTATCCGCTCGCGCTGAAGAACGTCGGCATCGCGATCCGGCAGGCCGAGGAATACGGCTTTCTGGGCAGCAATATCCTCGGCTCGGGCTTCGACTTCCGCGTCCAGGTGCACCGCGGCGCCGGTGCGTTCGTTTGCGGCGAGGAAACCGCGTTGATCCTGTCTCTCGAGGGCCGGCCCGGCGAGCCCCGCTCGAGGCCGCCTTATCCGGCCACCCGGGGACTCTGGGGCAAGCCGACCAACATCAACAATGTCGAAACCTGGGCGAATGTGCCGTTGATCATCAACCGCGGCGCCGACTGGTTCGCGCAGTTCGGCACCGCGGGAAGCAAGGGCACCAAGATCTTCTCGCTGGTCGGCAAGATCAGGAATACCGGTCTGGTCGAGGTCCCGATGGGCGTCACGCTCAGGGATATCGTCTACAAGATCGGCGACGGCATTCCCGGCGGAAAGAAATTCAAGGCGGTGCAGACCGGCGGCCCGGCAGGGGGCTGCATCCCCGAGGAACACCTCGACATCGCGGTCGATTTCGACGCACTCACCAAGGCCGGGGCCATGATGGGTTCGGGCGGGATGATCGTCCTGGACGAAGACACCTGCATGGTCGATGTCGCGCGCTACTTCGTCAATTTTCTCGCCCAGGAGTCGTGCGGCAAATGCTCGCCGTGCCGCGAGGGCATCAAGCAGATGCACCGGATACTCACCAACATCACCGAAGGACGCGGCAAAGAGGGCGACATTGAACTCCTGGAGGAGCTGGCGATGACGACCGGGAGCGCCTCGCTTTGCGCGCTGGGGAGAAGCGCACCCAACCCGGTGCTGAGCACGATCCGGCATTTCCGGGCCGAGTACGAGGCGCATATCCGGGAGAAGCGCTGCCTGTCGTATTCCTGCAAGGATCTGGTCTCGTACTACATCGATCCGCAAGCCTGCGCGGCCTGTCTGCTTTGCATGAAGCGGTGCACGTCGGAGGCGATATCCGGGGCGAGGGACCGGATACATGTCATCGATCAGCAGAAGTGCAACAAATGCGGCACCTGCTTCGACGTCTGCCCGTCGAAGTTCGACGCGGTCGTCAGGCTGACCGGCGAGCGCGTTCCCGAGCCCGTTCCGGACGCACTTCGTGTCGTCGTCAGAAAGAAGGCGGCGGCGCACGCAGGACAGAAAGAAACAGGATGACCGACCTCTCCTTGCGCATCGATGGCCGGGACGTCGCGGCGACGCAGGGCATGTCGCTCCTGGAGGCGGCCCGGGGCGCGGGTATTTCGATCCCTACCGTGTGCCACCACGAGAAACTGGAGCCTTTCGGCGGCTGCCGGCTGTGCATGGTGGAAGTCGAGGCCGCTGGCAGGACGACCCTGGTGGCCGCCTGCACCTACCCGGCCGGGAAAGGCCTGGTGGTGAAGACCCGATCCGAGCAGATAGACAGGATCCGCAAGCTGCTGACCGAGCAGTTGCTCGCCTATGCCCCGGAGTCCGAGGTGTTGCAGAACCTCGCCCGTGAATACCGCGCCGACAAGGACCGGTTTCCGAAGGAGCCGTCGTTCTGCATTCTCTGCGGGCTGTGCGTCAGGTACTGCGCCGAGGTGAAGCAAAGGAATGCAGTGGGTTTCATCGATCGCGGACCGAGCCGGGAGATCAGCTTTGTTCCGGAGATTGCCGCCGCCGAGTGCTGGGAGTGCAAGGAATGTTTCCCGCTGTGCCCGACTTCGGCGTTGCAGGCGGCGTTCGTTTTGACGAGATCGCGAACATCCAGCGAAGAGGTAAGCAAATGAGGTACGCAGAGACGGGGTTCAGTCTGGAAATCGATCTATCGCGCGGCAGCATCGAAAAGGTGGCGACCGATGCCCGCGACACCGCGCTCTACCTGGGCGGGCAGGGGATCGCCGCCAAGATCCTGTTTGAGCGGGTGCCTCCCGGGACCGATCCTTTCTCTCCCGATAATCTGTTGATCTTCAGCACCGGCCTCCTGCACGGCACGCCGGCGCCGGCCGCGAATCGCACCGTGGTGAACACCTTCTCTCCCCAGACGAACCTGATGTCGCACTCGCTGTTCGGCGGGTTCTTCGGACCGGAACTGAAGTACGCCGGTTACGACCGGATCATCATCCGCGGCAAGGCCCCCGACCTCGTCTACCTGTACATACACAACGACAAGGTCGAAATACGCGACGCGACGCACCTCCGGGGCAAAGGCACGACCGAAACCGGAGACCTGCTGAAAAGAGAGCTGAAGGATCAGAAAGTCCAGGTGGCCGCGATCGGCCTGGCCGGCGAGAACCGGGTCTACATGGCCTCGATCGACCACAATCACGCGAGCGCGGCGCGCGGAGTCGGCGTGATCATGGGAGACAAGCGGCTGAAGGCGATCGCGGTGCGCGGCACCAAGGACCTCAACCTCGCCCGGCCGGCCGAGCTGTTCGACGTGTGCCAGCGCATCCACAAGAAGATGGCCGAGAGTTCCGGCTGCGGCGACTGGATGGCGGTCGATGAGGATGACAGTTTTCACCACAACCATTTCGCCTGGGGCAACGCGCGCACGCGGATCAAGAATTACTGGAGCAAGGAGCTTCAGGAACGCTGGACGAAGTGGAAATACGATCACATGGACCGGCAGACGGGTTGCTACAACTGTCCGAAGAAATGCCGCAACGTGATCAAGTGGCCCGGGCGGCCGCGCTTCGGCTACAAGTGCTTCGGCAAGGACACCTACCATATGGCGGCGTTCCTCGAGCTCGACTTCAGCTATGAAATCCTTGGCGTGGCGCAGGAATACGGCGTCGACTCGTATTCGACGCCGCAGGTCATCGCCTTCGCGCTCGAGCTGCTCGAAGCCGGCATATTGACCGACAAGGACTTCCCCGGCATGCCCGCCGACAGCAAGGGACGGTTCTTCTACCTGCTGGAGAAGATCGTTCGCCGCGAAGGGATCGGCGACATTCTGGCCGACAGCGTCTCTCATGCCGCGCGCCGGATCGGCAACGGCGCGGAAAAGTACGACCACAACACCACCAAGAAATTCGAACAGCTGCCGATCAAGCTGGGCAAGCTGAATCCCGCCTACTTCCTGATGATCGCCACCGGCGAGAAGATGAGCATCACCCAGATCGAAGGATCCTTTCCGCAGGACCCGCTCCCGACCAGGGAACAGCGCGAGGAGTTCGTCGGCAAATGGGAGGCGGTGCCCGACGAAAAATTCAAGAAGTACTTCCTGGAGTGGGAAAAGCGCAGCGACATGTCCGACGAGAGAACCTGCGACATCGTCGACTGGAACGAGGCAATGCACTACATCGACGACTCCATCGGAACCTGCGGATTCGTATCGTCGTTCAGGGGCCAGTTCGGCGGGGACGTTCCGTATCACATGAACAACATTCCCCGGATCATCTCGCTTGCGACCGGCATCGAGATGGACAAGGAAAAACTGTGGAAGGCTTTCCAGAGAATACGAACCCTCGTGCGGGCGGTGAACGTCAGAAGAGGTTTGCGCAGAAAGGACGAACGGCCGCCCGAGGACCACTGGGCGATCAGGGACGAGAAGTACGAACAGGAGCTGTTGAGCAAATACTATGCGTTCAAGGGCTGGAACCGCGAGGGCATTCCGACCCGGCAGACCCTCGAGAGGCTGGATATGGGTTACGTGGCCGACGACCTCGAACAGCGAGGCATCCTGAGCGCCGACGAAAGCATGCCCGCCTGAGGGACCATGACCGGAGCGGCGCGAGCGCGAATGGGAGGTTCTGCGATGAAGAGCGGTCGGACGACGAGGATCGTCAAGGAAATCAAGGTCGACATCAACCAGTGCACTGGCTGTCGCGCCTGCGAGATGGCCTGTTCGGCGTATCACGCGCATCCGCGGTACAGCAGCGTCAATCCGGCGAAGTCGCGGATCAGGGTGGTTGCCGATGAGCTCAACGACGAGTACGTGCCGATCCGCGCCGGCGACTACACCCCCTCCGAATGCAACGGCAGGCATATCTACACGATCAACGGCAAGGAATACAGCGAGTGCAGTTTCTGCGGCGCATCGTGCCCGTCCAGGGACTATTTCGTGGAGCCCGACTCGGGCCTGCCGCTCAAATGCGACATGTGTGAAAGCGTGCCGCCGCTGGCGGAACCGATGTGCGTGCAGGTCTGCGGCACCGACGCGCTCACCTACGTGGAACGCGAGGTGGAACGCGAGGAAACGCCGCAGATCAAGCGCGGGCAGATCGAGATCGGACTCGAGTCGCTGGTCAATCAGCATGGAATTCAAGCGGTCATCGAAAGCCTGAACCAGATGTCCAAGGCGCGAAAGTGAGAGCGGCTCGGTGCGGTCGATACAGGAGCGCGGCCGGGCGATGCGAACGTTGACCCAGGTCAACGCCGCGCGCGGCGCGCCCGTCGCCCGGCGCAGTCCGTCGGCGATCCTTGACTGCCTGCGTCGCGGAGCGCGCCGTCCCGAGCGAAGCCCGTCGGCGCCACGCAGCGAGCCGGAGGGTCGATGACCTACCTGATGCGATTGCCCAAGTTCGAGTACCTCGGCCCCCGGTCGCTCGCCGAGGTCTGTGGCGCGATCGCGGGCCCGTCCGGGAACGAGGTGATGCTGCTCGCCGGCGGCACCGACGCGATCCTGCAGATGCGCCGGCGCGAGCGCGTCCCGCGCCGCGTGGTCGGTCTCAAGGGGGTCGCGGAACTCGACTTCGTGCGCGAAGAGGCCGACGGCGGGGTGGCCATCGGCGCGATGACCACGCTGCGCAGTCTCGTGCACGACCCGAGGATCGCCGCGCGCTATGATCTATTGCGCGAGACCGCGGCGCAGATCGGCGGGCATGAACTGCGCAACGTGGCGACGATCGGCGGCAACATCGCCGGGGCGCTGCCCTGCGCGGACCTGCCCCCGGCGCTGATGACGCTGGGCGCGCGAATCCGGCTCAGCAGTGCGCGCGGCGATCGCTGGCTGGCGCTCGACGAGTTCTTCCCCGAGTTCGGGCGGACCGTTGCCCGGGCCGACGAACTGCTGTCGGAGATCGGCCTGCCCCGCCCCGCGCCCAGGAGCGGCGGAACCTACCTCAAGTTCCACGACCGTCAATCGATGGACATGACGGTGGTGGGCGTGAGCGCATGGGTGGCGCTCGACGACGAGGGCCGCACCTGTCGCGATCTGCGGCTCGCCTACGCCAACAGCGCGCCGACCGTGTTCCGCGCGAAGCGCGCCGAGGCGGTGCTGCGCGGCCAGGCGCTCACCGACGAGGGGCTCGAGGCGGTGGCCGAGGCCGCCTGCGGCGAGTCCCGGCCGAGGACCTCGTGGCGCGCCAACGGGGCGTATCGCCTGGAGTTGATCGCGGCGCTGACCCGGCGCGCGATCCGGCGCGCGTGGGACAAGGCGGCATCGCAGGGGGGAGCGAAGTCATGAGTGAATTCGTCGCGGTCTCGCTGAGCGTGAACGGGGTTCGCTACGATGTTGCGATTCGACCCTGGCGCACGCTGCTCGAGGTACTGCGCGAGACGCTTGCGATGACCGGCACCAAACGATCCTGCGGCGAGGGACAGTGCGGCGCCTGCACCGTGCTGCTCGACGGCGACGCGGTGAACGCCTGCCTCTACCTGGCGGTCGAAGCCCAGGGCCGGGAAATCCTCACCATCGAGGGTCCGGCCGGAGGCGACCCGGTGCTCGAGCAGATCCAGGCGTCGTTCGCGAACAACGGCGCCGTGCAATGCGGGTTCTGCACGCCCGGAATGGTGATGATCACCAAGGACCTGCTGAGCCACAACGATGCGCCGAGCGAGGACGAAATCCGCGATGCGCTGGTCGGCCACCTTTGCCGATGCACGGGCTACGTGCAGATCGTCGAAGCGATTCGCGACGCCGCCGGGGCGCTCGCACGTCGGGCGGGAGACTGACATGGACCGCGACCCGCGGGAAGCGCTGCGCGATCTTCAGATCATCGGCCGGCCGACGCCGAAGAAGGACGCCCGGCTCAAGGCCTCCGGCCGCGCCGAGTACGCCGACGACATCGCGATGCCGGGGATGCTGCACGGCAAGCTGCTGCGCAGCCCGCACGCGCACGCGAAGATCCTCCGCATCGATACGAGCCGCGCCGCCGCGCTGCCCGGCGTGCGCGCGGTCGTCGTGGGGGGCGATTTTCCGAACATCAAGTTCGGCAACCTGCCGCAGACGCGCGATTACCTGCCGCTCGCGATCGATACCGTGCGCTACATCGGTGAAGAGGTGGCGGCGGTGGCGGCGGTCGACGAGGACACCGCCGAGGAGGCGCTCGATCTCCTGCGCGTCGACTACGAACCGCTGCCTGCGGTGTTCGACCCGGAACAAGCCATGCGGCCGGGCGCGCCGCAACTCCACCCGCACGCGCCGGGCAACATTTCCGCGCACAGCGCGTTTCACTTCGGCGACGTCGAGGCGGCCTTCGCCAGGGCCGAATATCTGCGCGAGGACGTCTTCGAGACCCAGGCGGTGAAGCAGGGCATGCTCGAGCCGCATGCCTGCGTCGGCCTGTGGGACCACGCCGGCAAGGTCACGCTCTGGTCGTGCAAGATGAGCCCCTACGTCACCTGGCGGCAGCTCGCGATGGGCCTGGGCATCCAGCCGGGCGACGTGCGCGTGATCCAGACCTTTGTCGGCGGAGGCTTCTCCGGAGGCAAGCAGGAAGCGATGCCGATGGACTTCTGCGCGGTGCTGCTGTCGAAGAAAACCGGCCGGCCGGTGAAGTTCGTGCATACGATGGACGAGGTGCTGACGATCGGCCATATGCGCCATCCGATGAAGATCTGGCTGCGCACCGGTACCGGCCGGGACGGTCGGCTGCTCGCGCAGCACTGCAAGCTGATTGCCAACGGCGGCGCCTATTCGAGCATCGGCGGATTCAGCATGTATCTCGCCGGGGCGATGCTCAACCTGCCTTACCGCGTGCCGAACATCCGCTACGAGGCGCATCGCGTCTACACCAACAACGGCTTTTGCGGCGCGTTGCGCGGCCACACGATCCCGCAGTTCTGTTTCGCGCGCGATTCGCAGCTCGAACTGGTCGCCGCGGACCTGGGCATCGATCCGCTCGAGATCCGGCATCGCAACGCGCTGCAACCGGGCGAGGTGACGGCGAACGGCTTTCGCATCGGCACCTTCGCCTTCGACGAGTGCATCGAGCGCGTCGCGCAGATCTCGGGCTGGCGCGAAAAGCGCGGCAAGCTGCCGAAGTACCGCGGCATCGGCTTCGGTTGCGGCTCGCATCTCTCGGGCGCGCGGCTGATGGGCCATTCGGCCTCGGCGGCGGAGATCCGTGTGCAGGAAGACGGAACCGTCCAGCTCACCACCGGCTCGACCGACGTCGGCCAGGGTGCCGACACCGTGTTGTCGATGATCGCCGCCGAGGTGCTCGGCATCGAGGTGGACGACGTGCGCTTCACGCGCGTCGATACCGAGATCACTCCCGTCGATCCGGGCACCTTCGGCTCGCGGGTGACCTTCTTCACCGGCAACGCGGTCAAGCGGGCTGCGGAGGACGCGCGAGCGCAGCTCGCCGAGATCGCCGCGCAGAAGATGGGGGCGGACCCCGGGGACCTGGTGTTTCGCGGGCGGGAAATTTTCAACCCCGGGGACGAGCGTCAGCGCATCAAGCTGAAGGACGCGGTGCGCTGGGGCGCATTCCAGTTGGGACGCATCGTGAGCGGCCGGGGCGCTTATGCGGCAGGCGACGAGAAGATCGATTTCCGTACCGGCCACGGCAATCTTTCCCCCGCCTACAATCCGTCGGCCTGCGCGGTGGAGGTCGAGGTCGATCCCGAAACCGGGCGCGTCACCGTGGTCGGCTTCTGGGGCGCGGACGACAGCGGCACGCCGCTCAATCCGCTCGCGGTGAAGGGGCAGGTGCTCGGCGCGACCGTGATGTCGATCGGACATGCGCTGTACGAGAATCTGATCCGCGTCGACGGCAAGGTGATGAATCCGTCGCTGCGCGACTACAAGATGCCGCTTGCCACCGACTTGCCCAGGCTCGCCGACTTCCAGCACAGCAACGTCATCACCTGGGAGCCCGAGGGTCCGTTCGGTGCCAAGGAAGCCGGCCAGGGCGCGGGCACCGGAGTGCTCGCGGCGCTTGCCAACGCGATCTACGACGCGACCGGAGTGCGGCTGAACCGCCTGCCGATGACTCCGGAACGCATTCTGTCCGGCCTCAAGCGTGTGCCGGAGTGGAACGGAAATCCCGGACCCTAGGAGGCCGCCGCGCTCTGCGCGAATGCCCAAGGAGGAGACCATGCTCGAGGGGTGCACGCCGTGGCCGCAGGACTTCGTTCGCGACTACCTGCGCAGCGGCTGCTGGGAGGCGAGGAGTCTCGCGAAGGTGCTCGAGGATCGCGCGCGGCAATTTCCGCGCCGGGTGTTCCTCGCGGACCGGGACGGCCGGCTCGACTACGAGGAGTTCGACCGTCTCGCCGGACGGGTCGCGCTCGGATTGATCGAACGCGGATTGCGGCCGCGCGACATCGTGCTGTTGCAGTTGCCGAACATCCGCGAATTCGCCATCGTCTTTTTCGCGCTGCATAAGATCGGCGCGGTTCCCGTGATGTGCCTGCCCGCGCATCGGCACTCCGAACTGGCGCATTTCGCGCAGGTGACGCACGCCACGGCGCATTTCTTCGCGCCGGGGTTCCGCGGTTATGACTTCCTCGCGATGGCGAGGGAGGTGCAGGCCGGCGCGCCGAGCTTGAAGCTCCTCGTCGCGACCGGCGACGGGGCGGAACCCGGCGTGACCTATCTCGCGCCGCTGATGGCGCCCGCTTCCCGGGCCGCCGATCGGGCGCCCGCGCCAAGCGGCGCCGGCGGCGACCCGTTCGATGTGGCGTTCATGCTTTTGTCGGGCGGCACCACCGGGGTGCCCAAGCTGATCCCGCGTACCCATGCGGACTACCTCTACAACGCCAGGATGTGCGTCGAGGCGCTCGGCTGGACGAGCGATACCGTGTTTCTCGCGGCGCTGCCCGCCGCGCACAATTTCGCGCTGGGCGCCCCGGGAATCGTCGCGGCACTGACGGTCGGCGCCAGCGTGATCATGTGTCCTTCCACCGACGCCGACGAAGTGTTCGGCGCGATCGAGCGCCACCGGGCGACGGTGCTGCCTGCCACGCCGGCGCTGATCATCGCGCTTTTCAATTCGGCGCAGCGTACCCGCTACGATCTTTCGTCCCTGCGCCAGATCTGTGTCGGCGGTCAGCGCATGCTGCCGGAGTTGTTCGATCGCGTGCGCGCGACCTTCGGCGGTGCGCTGCCGATTCACGCCTTCGGGATGGCCGAGGGACTGACCAATTTATCGCGCCCCGGCGATCCGCTCGACGTTCAGCGCGAGACGCAGGGCCGGCCCGTCTCGCCGGCCGACGAGATCCGGATCGTCGACGAGCAGGGCATCGACGTTGCCGCCGGCGAGGTCGGAGAGCTGATCACGCGCGGGCCCTACACGATACGCGGCTACTACCGTGCCGCCGAACACAATCGCAGCGCGTTCACCGCGGAGGGTTTTTATCGCACCGGCGACCTGGTCCGCCTGCATCCCAGCGGCAACCTGATCGTCGAAGGGCGCAAGAAGGACATGATCAATCGCGGCGGCGAGAAGATCAGCGCGGAGGAGATCGAGAACCTGATTCTTTCCCACCACCACGTGCGCATGGTCGCGGTCGTCGCGATGCCCGATCCGGTGATGGGTGAGCGCAGTTGTGCATTCGTGGTCCCGCGGAACGGCGCCTCGCTGACCCTCGCGCAACTGAACGAGTTTCTGATGGACAAGAAGATCGCCAAGTTCAAATTGCCGGAGCGGCTGGAGGTCGTCGACGCGCTGCCCGTTACCGCGATGGGCAAGGTTTCGAAGAAGGCGTTGCGCGAACGGATCGCGGCGCAGCTGGGCATCGACCGCCGCGGCTGAGTCCTTTTTGCGAGGAGACAAGATGGAGATTCGGATCGAGAATGTCGCCGCCGGACTGAGCGTTCGTATCGACGGCGTGGCCGGCCGCGAGCAGGCCCTGCTCGAGCGCATCCGCGGCTGCCGGCAGGGGGCGTGGGCCTGCCCGTCGGGAGAATGCATGAATATCGGGACGATGGAGGGACGCGCCGAGGATGGCGAGGTCATCCTCACGCTGAGCCCCCGGCCGGGCGCGCAATTGAGCGTGCGCGGCATCGAACAGTGCCTGCGTTACTCGCTGCTCGCGCTCGCGGGCTGAGCGGGGAACGGATATCGCTACGCCGAGCGGCGCGCGGGCCGCTGCGCGTGGCGCGGTGAAAATCCGGTTCTGCTAGTATTCATTCGATGTTCGTCCGCCGTCGCCGTGTTGCCGCCTGGATCGCCGCCGTTGCGCTGGCGCTGCAGGCGCTCGCACCGCTGCTCGCGCAGGCGCGGACGCAGGATCCGATGCTGCCGGTCCCGGTCTGTTCGGTCGACGGCGCCACGCACGACGTCGATCCTGGCAAAGGCGAGGCGCCGCGCGACGAACAGGGCGGCGGGCATTGCAAGCTCTGCCTCGTCGGTTGCGTGCACGATCTTGCGTTGGCGGGGGCGCCGCGCAGTGTCGCCGTCGCCGCGCGCGCGCGGCGATCCGCCGGTCCGGCGGGCGCGCCCGAATTGCTCGGCGAAGCGCCGCGGTATCGTCTCGCCCGGCCCCGGGCGCCTCCGCGCCGGGACTGAAACGTCTCGTACGCGCGACGCGGCAGGACCGCGCGCGCATTCGCGCCGCGTCGCGCGCCGACGACCCGCGTACGCCGATGAAAGCCTTCGTCAGGCTTCCTGAATCATCCTACTAATTGGAGAAATGCATGAAACACTTGCTTGTCGCAACCGCGCTTTGCCTCGCGGCCTTCCCCGCCCATGCCCAGGTGCAGGTAAAGGACCCCTGGGTGCGCGCCACCGTGCCGCAACAGAACTCCTCCGGCGCCTTCATGCAGATCAGTTCGCCGGCCGAGCTGCGCCTGGTGTCGGTCAGCTCGCCGGTGGCGGGGGTGGTCGAGCTGCATCGAATGACGATGGAGAACGACATCATGAAGATGCGCGCCGTGCCCGGCATCGAGATTCCCGCGGGCGTGCCGGTCGAGCTCAAGCCCGGCGGCTACCACGTGATGATGATGGCCCTCAAGTCGCAACTGAAGGAGGGCGAGCTCGTGCCGCTGACGCTGATCGTCGAAGGCCGGGACGGGAAGCGCCAGACGATCGAAGTGAAGGCGCGGGTGAGGGCGCTGACGGCATCGCCCGCCGCGCATGACGGCGGCATGCATACGAAGCACTAAGGCCGCGGTGCGCGCGGCGCGCGCCGTCCGATCTCCGCACGCACCGCGTCGAGCAGTTCGGCGACATTGATCGGTTTGGTGAAGTAGCGCTCGACGCCGGCCGCCATCGCGCGCCGCACGTCATGCGGCATCGCGGCGGCCGAGACGGCGAATACCGGCACCGCGGCGAGGCCTGCGTCGGTGCGCAGCCGACGCAGGACCTCGAAGCCGTCGATACCGGGCAGGTTCATGTCGAGCAGGATCAAGTCCGGCGACTGGCTGTGCGCCAGCTCGATGCCGGTCTCGCCGCTCGCCGCGACGTGCAGCGTGACGCGCGGCAGCCGCTCGAGCACCTGCTTCACCAGGCGCAGGTTCGCCGGATTGTCCTCGATGTAGAGCACCTTCAGCGCGCGGTCCGCGCTCTCCACCGCGGCTTCGCGCCGCGCCATCTCCGGCGGCTGCGCGGCGATGTCGCTGCGCGACAATTCCAGCCAGAAAGTCGATCCCTCGCCGGGGCGGCTCGATGCGCCGATTTCCCCGCCCATCGCCTCGACCAGCCGCTTCGAGAGCGCCAGCCCTATCCCCGATCCCTCGATGCCGCTTGCTTCGGCGCCGAGCCGCTCGAACGGCTGGAACAGCAGCCCCATGTGCTCGGGCGCGATGCCGCGTCCGCTGTCGATCACCGCGATGCGAAACGTGTGCGTCGCGGCGGGCGCGCACTCGATGCGGATCGTGCCACGCGGGCGGTTGTATTTCACCGCGTTGCCGAGCAGATTGATCAGCACCTGCCGCAGACGCGTGGCGTCGGCGAGTACCATCGCGCCGTCGCAGGCGACCAGCCGCGTCTCGAGCGACAACCCCGCCGGTGCCAGTTGCGGCCTGACCAGCGCCGTCGCGGCCTCGATCGCGGCGGCCAGATCGACCGCTTCGAGCGAGAGCGCGAGATGTCCGCTCTCGATGCGCGAGAGGTCGAGCAGGTCGTTGATCAGTTTCAGCAGATGCTCTCCGGCGCGCAGCACTTCGCCGACCCGCTCGCGCTGCCGTGCGTCGCCGGCGTCGAGTTCGAGCACCTGCGCGAAACCGAGGATCGCGTTGAGCGGCGTGCGCAATTCGTGGCTCATGCGCGCGAGGAATTCCGATTTCGCCGCGTTGGCGCGCTCTGCGATCTCCTTCGCCTCGACGAGCACGGCCTGGGCACGCTTGCTCTCGGTGATGTCGATGCCGAAGCCGACATAGCCGCTGATCGCGCCGCCCGGGTCGTGCAGCAGGGAGGTCGAGACCAGGATGTCGAAGGGCGTGCCGTCGCGGCGCAGCATGCGCGTCTCGGTCTCGAACCACCCGGTGGCACCGCTCGCCTCGCGGATGCGCCGGTTGACCACACCGCGCACCTCGGGCGCGTAGAAGTCGCGGATGTTGCGGCCCACCGCTTCCGCCGCGTTCGTGCCGAACAGGCGCTCGGCGCCGCGGTTCCAGCCGGTGATGCGTCCCTCGAGGTCGGTGGTGAGCACGGCGTCGTGGATCTGCTCGATGAGGCGCGCCTGCTCGCGCACTTCGACGGTGCGCTCGGCGACGCGGCGTTCGAGCTCCGCGTTCGCCTCGGCGAGCCGCTGCTCGGCGAGCTTGCGCTGCGAGATGTCCTCGTAGATCGCGATGTAGCGGTCGGGCACGCCGCGCGCGTCGCGCAGCGCGGAGGACGACAGATTGACCCACACGAGGCGTCCGGTCTTGTGCAGGAAGCGTTTTTCCACCGTGTAGTG
>Ga0224495_10001575_pt1 | contig 15872 bp, 12 predicted proteins | sample SF_Jul11_sed_USG_FD_168128 | JGI IMG/M metagenome (GOLD analysis project Ga0224495, IMG submission 168128) | Sediment microbial communities from San Francisco Bay, California, United States - SF_Jul11_sed_USGS_4_1 | ecosystem: Environmental > Aquatic > Marine > Sediment | place: USA: California... | reverse complement strand
GCGGAGCACCACTATGCCGCCTCGAAATTGGACCACTTCGAGCGCGAGTGTGAGGAGGAACACAGACAGATAGACATGCATTGAATCGCCATACATAGAGCAGGTTCAACTTACTCGCCTGTGAAAGGGTAGCCGTCTTTGCGAGTCGCCGGATGTTGGATCACCCGGATCATGCGATGCGGTACTTGTTGGAAGTCGGAGGATAGATTTGCGAAACATAGCTAGATACTTGGCTCTTTTCATCTACTACGGCATTACGAGTCGGATCAAAACGGGCGATTCGCCGAAGAATATCGGGGCCCGGCTTAATCGCATTCTCGTCAAGAGGATCTTCAGAAAATGCGGGAAGAATGTGAATATCCGTCCGCATGTCTATTTCAGCTCCGGGGCTCACATCTCGATAGGTGACGACTCAATGATAGGAGAACGCTCTACAATTGGCTCTGGTGCGAATGTCTACATCGGCAATCAGGTCCTGATGGGACCGGAATGCCTGATCTATACGAGCAACCATGGGACGAAATTGGGCATTCCCATGAAGCTTCAACCTTATGTGTTTAATGACGTCCACATCGGAAATGACGTGTGGATCGGGGCGCGCTGCATAATATTGGCCGGCGTTCGAATCGAAGACGGCGCGGTGATCGCAGCGGGCGCAGTAGTTTCGAAGAACGTACCCGCCGATACGATCGTCGGCGGCATCCCCGCTAGGGCAATCAGGCGGAGAAACTGATTGACCAAGCGAGTGCGATCGGGGGCTGGTGATCGCTTCGATCTCTCACGTCGGACCGAGTGTTAGTGGCTGATGGATATCTGTCTCTATCGGTTCGCGAACATCGAGGTCGGCTATGTTGCTGACTTGTTCGTAGACGAGGGTAGGCCGGCGGTATTCTTGGCGCTGTGCGCCAGAATGGTCGACCCCTTTTCTGGCCAACGGGATTGACCATTTTGGCGGGCATGGGCGGCACGGGGAAGTCATCGTCAAGAGCGTCTTGCTGGATTCATAAATATGACGTCTAGGGAGACCGGATCGACACCAGGGCGGTTTAGTTTGATTCCAAAATGACGCCCCCCTCAAAACTTCCCTTCATCACCGTCATCATTCCGGTCCGAAATGAAGAGGGACACATTACAGTTTGTCTCAATTCAATTTTGGAATGCAGTTATCCCGCCGGTCTTCTGGAAATTCTGGTAGTGGACGGACTTAGCGATGACCGCACACGCAGCATAGTCATGGGGTTTTGCGCGCGTTACCCGTCTGTCCGCATGCTGGACAATCCAGCCCGCGTAGTCCCCAATGCTATGAACATCGGCATTCGTGCATCCCGCGGCGAACTGGTCATACGGATGGACGCTCACGCAAACTACAAGCCGGACTATTTGCTGCTGCTCGTGAAGTGGATGGCGCAGCTTGGCGCGGACAACGTGGGCGGAGTCGTCGTAACACGGCCCGCGTCCGAATCGGCGGAGGCCAGAGCAGTAGCTGTGATTCTCTCTCACCCGTTCGGTGTAGGCAATTCACAGTTTCGGCTGACGGGGCTCCATTCACCGGTCGAGGTCGATACGGTGCCATTCGGCTGCTACCGCCGTGAAATTTTCGATCGCATTGGACTCTACGATGAGATGTTCGTGCGAAATCAGGACGACGAACTCAATGCGCGTCTCAGGAAATCCGGTGGACGGATATTTCTCATTCCGGAAATAGAAATTGACTACATAGCACGCGAGTCTTTGCGCCAATTGGCTCGCATGTTCTATCAGTATGGATACTTCAAACCACTGGTTGCAATCAAGCTGGGCGGGCCAGCCACTTGGCGCCAACTGGTTCCCCCGGCATTTACGTCTGCACTTATCGTCCTGCCAGCTGCAGCATGGTTTGTGCCCGAATCCGCCGTCCTCTGGGGAATTGTTCTTGCCGCCCACGCAACGATAAATGCATGGGTTTCTGCCTCACAGGGGCGGCGTCATGGGTGGCGTCTCTTTCCATACCTATTCTGCGGCTTCTTGCTGGCTCATGTCACATACGGCGCGGGCTATCTAAAGGGCAGCGTAGATTTCGGACTCCGACGGGGTCACCTCAAGAAGCGCAAGCGTGACGCCCCCTTGTCCCGTTGAGCGAATTTCCAGCGTGCATAGCCAGCCGAACCGCCAGCGGCAACCCAATCCCGCAACGCCGGCCGCGGATGGGCCCCACAGCATCGGGGTAGAATCCGCTGCTGGTTGGCGCATGCAACTGCGTGCACCGAATGAATTGAAATCATAGGCAGACTACCCGCCTGGCCACCCTGCGATAGACCACAAGTTACGATAATTCTAACTTCGAAGCCACCAATGGCGAACCAGGAAGCCGATGATGTACGCGAGCGCTACGCGCGTCGTGCCAACACAGTCAATCCGCGGCGCTACAGCATGTTGTCTGCTGACGTTTGGCAGACTGTCCAGGAACGACAGCGCGCCATGCTTAGTCTGTTCGTCGAACTCGGCATCGACGACTTGTCGAACCTGCGGTTGCTGGAGGTTGGCACAGGATTCGGTGGTAACCTTCTGGAGCTATTGCGCATAGGATTTTCCCCGGAGAATTTGCTGGGCATTGAGTTGCTTCCGGAGCGCGCAGATATGGCGCGCCGTATGCTTCCTGAAGCGGTACAGATCACGACTGGCGATGCCACGACAGTGCCTGTGCGAGCCGAGAGCTTGGATTTCGTTTACCAATCCGTGGTGTTTTCATCCCTGCTCGATGATGCATTCCAGAGTCGGCTTGCGACCGTCATTTGGGGTTGGATAAAGCCCGGTGGCGGCGTACTGTGGTACGACTTTGTCTACAACAATCCGGCCAACCCCGACGTGCGCGGCGTGCCGCTGTCACGCGTACGCGAGCTGTTTCCCCGGGGTGTCATCGACGCGCGCCGAGTCACTCTTGCACCACCGATTGCGCGGCGAGTCACGCGCGTTCATCCCTCGCTCTACAGTCTTTTCAATGTCCTACCTATTCTGCGCACGCACGTGCTCTGCTGGATCCAGAAACAGTGAGCCGGCGGCTTTTCCCGATGGAAATCGTCGAAGATCCCTGTAAGTGCTGATTGCATCTTCCAATAGCGCGGCAGCCGGCATCCGCCCAATGGGGATGACAGTCCTGGTACGGCAGATACCCGAAACGCGTTGGACAACTGGCCTAGGAACAACTGGCGCCCCTTGCCGGCATGCGGTTTGTTTGGGACCATCAGGTTGGCGGTCGACTGAAAGTGGCTCGGAAATGCCGAATAGCGCGATAGATGGAAACGCCGGGTATATGGCCGGACCGCAGACGGTCCGGGAAGAAGGTGTTTTGAATGGTAGAGAAGAAGGCATTGGTACGGCGCGCACCTCACACCCACAATGTGGCGTTCAAGGCGCGGGCCACCCTCTGGGCGGCCCGCGGAAAGTTGGCGCCTTGGCAAAGCTTTGCGAGAAGTTCGAGGTGCATCCAAACTAAATTTGCGAATGGCAGCGCCAACTGCTCAAGCGCGCGGCAGAGGTCTTTGACTCTGACGCCCAGCCGATGCATGGCCTTCTATCTGCCTCGGACCGTGCGCACGGCCCGAGTCAACATCGCCGAATACCGGGAGTGGTACAGCAGGCATTGTCCGATGCCGGAGCGGCCTACGCTGCAGGAAAGGTACATGGCAGCCTTGCTGAAGTTCAAGCTGGCCGCTTAAGATGAAGATCTCGGTGCACCCCGAGTTACCCAACGCGGCTTTGCGATCGTCGCAAGCGATGCGCGCCGCCGTGGACAACTCCGCACCGTTCGCAACCCACCCGGAATCCCCTAACAAATCGGGGAAAGTTGTCAAAACAGAACGAGTCACTTCTAGTCGCCTTGTATACCGACGAAACTAAAGGATGTGAAACACATGGCGTCCGAATTCCTGCCCTTCGCATTACCCGATATCGGTGACGCGGAAATTGACGAGGTTGTCGACTCACTGCGCTCAGGCTGGGTAACGACCGGACCAAAGACCAAGCGCTTCGAAGGGGACTTTGCTGCTTTTCTGGGTGGCGGTGTTGATGCAGTAGCGGTCAATTCTGCCACTGCGGGCCTGCATCTGGCTTTGGAGGCAGTGGGGGTCAGGGAAGGCGACGAGGTCGTTACGACCCCCTACACCTTTACCGCAACTGCCGAGGTGATTCGCTATCTCGGCGCACACCCGGTCTTTGCGGACATTGATCCCAAGACGTTGAACATCGACGTTACGCAGCTTCGGTCGGTGCTAACGCCTCGGACTCGCGCCATCATTCCAGTTCACTTCGGAGGCCTTGCCTGTGAAATGCAGTCGATTCTGGAAATTGCCCGCGCGCACAAGCTTGCTGTGGTCGAGGACGCCGCGCATGCGTTTCCGGCGACATGCGGCGGGCGCTTAATCGGGACCCTCGATAGCGACATCACGGTATTCAGCTTCTACGCAACAAAGACAATTACCACCGGCGAGGGTGGCATGGTGGTCACCCGGAGGCCGGAAATTGCAGAACGATGCCGGACAATGCGGCTTCACGGTATCAGTCGCGATGTTTTCGACCGGTACACGTCAGCGGCACCTTCCTGGCACTACGAAGTAATCGCACCGGGATACAAGTACAACCTAACGGATATCGCGGCCTCCATCGGCATACATCAGCTGAAGAAGGCATGGTCATTCCAGAAGAAGCGCGGGCGATTGGCCAGTCGCTATGACGCGGCATTTTCCCGCCTTCCTCTTGTTCTTCCGGCGCACCCGGCCGATGACGACGTTCACGCGTGGCATCTGTATGTTATCCGCCTGACCCCCGATTCTTCTATCGAGCGGAACGAATTCATCGAAGAAATGGCGAGACGCGGCATTGGTTGCAGCGTGCATTTCATTCCACTACATTTACACCCCTATTGGCGTGACACGTATGGCCTAGAGCCCGGGGACTTCCCGAGGGCTTTCGACGCCTATCAGAATGCCGTCAGTCTCCCCTTGTACACGCGCATGACCGACAGCGATCAGGAACGTGTCATCGAAGCCGTATCGACGCTTCTCTCTCGCTAGCATGCGCGCAAAGCGTCTCTTTGATATCGCCTGCTCCCTCGCCGGATTGATTGTATTGCTCCCGCTGTTCCTGCTCGTTGGGGCAATGATCAAGATGGATTCTTCCGGGCCGGTCTTCTTCAGGCAGGTGCGGGTTGGGCAGCAGGGACGACTATTCAGGATTCACAAGTTCAGAACGATGATCGCAGATGCCGACGCGAAGGGTCCAACGCTCACCGTCGGCGCGGATCCGCGAGTCACCCGAATCGGGACCTATCTGCGCAAGTACAAGCTGGACGAGCTGCCGCAGATTATCGACGTGCTCTCGGGAACAATGAGCCTCGTCGGACCGCGCCCCGAGGTGCCTCGCTATGTCGCCCACTACGGCGACGAGAACCGCCGTATCGTTCTTTCCGTCAAGCCCGGAATCACGGATGAGGCGTCGATCCGGTTTCGCGACGAACAAGCCCTTTTGCGGGAAGCCGAGAATCCCGAGGAGTACTACGTCACACATGTGCTGCCGATCAAGCTGCGCTATTATCGCGACTACGTCGCTACGCGAACCTTCCTCGGTGATCTGCGGACGATCCTGCGCACCCTTGGCGTCATATTTCAGTAGGTAATTGTTCATGCATGGCGTACTGACAACCGTACTTGACCGGCTTCTGGCAGGCCCCCGCTCGCTCCGCGTCGGAATCTATGTCGCCGTCGACGCCTGCATCGCGATGCTCGCGTTCGTCGCGGCAGTAATGCTGCGGTTCGAGGAATTTTGGATTTATGCGCTGGACCCGGTACTGGTCGTCATCCCCATCAGTGCGGTGGCGACGGTCGGGGCCTTTGCGCTGTACGGCCTTTATCGGGCGCCGATTCGCTTTGCCAACAGCACCATGCTCTACAAAGTGGTGGCGGCGGGCACTCTCGCGTCCCTCGTTACCTCCGCCAGCCTCTTTGTCCTTCAAGCGGGCGCGCCCTATCGAACCGTGATGCTCATTACCTGGGGGCTGCTCGTAGGCCTGCCGGGGATCGTGCGCCTGGTGATTCGGGACTTTCTCGCCTTGCGTGCAAGTTCCTCGCGACGCGTGCCGGTCGCGATCTACGGCGCGGGCGAGGCCGGCGTGCAGCTCGCGGACGCGCTCGTGCGCAGCAAGGAATTCCGCCCGGTCGCCTTCATCGACGACCTCGCCGGCACGCAGGGGCAGTCGTTGCGCGGCCTCACGGTATACAAGCCCGATGCACTGAAGTGGCTGATCGACGCCGAAAGAGTCAAGGATGTGCTGGTCGCGATTCCTTCGCTATCGCGCGCGCGGCAGCTCGACGTGATGAACCTCCTGTCTCGCCACCCGGTGCGGGTGCGGGCGGTTCCCGCGCTGGAGGACATCGCCTCGGGGCGCAGGCGGGTGGACGAGTTGCGCCGCATCGAGATCACCGACATTCTCGGCCGCGACGTGGTCGCGCCGATGCCCGACCTGATCCGGCGTTCCGTCGAGGGCAAGAGCGTCCTGGTCACCGGCGCCGGCGGCTCGATCGGCTCCGAGTTGTGCCGCCAGATCCTGCGCTACCGCCCATCGCGCCTGGTACTGGTCGAGAGCTCGGAACTTTCTCTCTACAATATTACGCAGGAGACCCAGAAGGAACGCGCGCCGTACACCGACACGCAGGCGGTGCCGATCCTCGCCAACGTCTGCGATCGTGCCCACATGGCGCGCGTGATGCAGGCCTGGAAAGTCGATGTGGTGTTTCATGCCGCCGCGTACAAACACGTGCCGATCGTCGAGATGAACGCGAGCGAAGGCGTGCGCAACAACGTTTTCGGCACACTGCACTGCGCACTCGCGGCCGCCGACGCCGGGGTGGGGACGTTCATCCTCGTATCCACCGACAAGGCGGTGCGGCCGACCAACGTGATGGGCGCCTCGAAGCGCTTCGCCGAGATGATCCTGCAGGGGCTCGCCGAGCGCGGCGGCAAGACACGCTACTCCATGGTCCGATTCGGCAACGTGCTCGATTCGAGCGGTTCAGTGGTGCCGCTGTTCAAGGAGCAGATCGCCCGCGGCGGACCGATCACGGTGACGCATCCCGAGGCGACACGCTATTTCATGACCATTCCCGAGGCGGCGAGCCTGGTGATCCAGACCGGCGCGCTCGGTCAGGGCGGCGACGTATTCGTGCTCGACATGGGTGAACCGGTGAAGATCGACCACCTTGCGCGGCGCATGGTTCACCTGGCGGGTATCGAGGTCCGCGAGGCGGGCCAGCCGCAGGGAGACATCGAAATTCACTACGTCGGCCTGCGTCCCGGCGAAAAGCTCTACGAGGAGCTGCTCATCGGCGACAACGTGGTGGCCACCGAACACCCGATGATCATGCGCGCGATGGAGGAAAAGCTGCCGTGGGAGATTCTGCAACGGCTATTGACGCAGGCGGAGCTCGCCTGTGCGCAAAACGATGTCGGCGAAGTGCGCAACGTCCTGCGCAAGGCGGTTTCGGGCTATCGCCCGAGCGACGGCGCGTCCGACTGGGCGTTCGGACCGTCCGCCTCGCCGCTGCGACTGCTTTCAGGCGGACGGGACGAGTAGCGTGATCCGCCGCGCCGCGGCGGATCGGGACTCGGCATCGCGCTTCGTGTTGCGAAGCATCCGCCGCCCCCCGCTTCACCCCGCGCGACCGTAGACATGGCCTACGCACTGCTCCCTCATATCGCCTTCGCGCTCGCGATATTCGTCGTCTCGGCGGTGCTCACCTTACTGATGGCAAGGCACGTCCGCATCATGGACGTGCCGAATGAACGCTCGTCGCATGCGCGACCCGTGCCGAAGTCAGGCGGGGTCGCCATTGTCGCGGCCTTCGTACTCGGCAGCTTGATCATATTCTTCGAGGCGCGCATCGCGCGCATCGAAGACCTGCATTTCTGGGTGTTCCTCTGCGGCACGGTCGTGCTCGCCGGGGTTTCGCTCTACGACGACATTACGCAGAAATCCTTCGTCGCCAAGCTCGCGACGCAGTTACTGTGCGTCGCCGCGGTAGCCGCCTCCGGCCTGATCGTGACCAGCCTGTGGATTCCCGGCGTGGGCGAAACTCATCTGGGCTGGTTCGCCTATGTGGTGACTTTTCTCTGGATCGGCGGATTCACGAACACCTGCAATTTCATGGATGGGTTGGACGGCCTGGTCGGCGGCGTCGCGGTGATCGCCGGAGCGTTCCTCTGCGTGATCGCCTTTACCCAGCAGAGCTTCTTCGTCTACGCCACCAGCTATGCGCTCACCGCGAGCATCGCCGGCTTCCTGCTTTTCAATGTTCCGCCGGCGCGGATCTTCATGGGCGATGTCGGCAGCGCCTTCATCGGCTTCGCGTTCGCGGCGCTCGCGGTCATCGGCGCAAGCCTCGACCGCGGACACCTTTCCTTCTACGTCATACCGATGCTGTTCTTCCAGTTCATTTTCGATACCGCGTTCACCTTCGTGCGCCGCGTCGTGCGCGGCGAGAAAGTCCATCAGGCGCACCGCACCCACCTGTATCAACTCCTCAATCGCCTGGGCTACAGCCACCGGAGCGTGACGCTCTTTCATTGTGCCGTCGCGCTCGTGCAGGGATTCGCCGCGTTCGGCGTGCTCGCGCTCGAACCGCGCTACCGCGCGAGCCTCTTCGCGATCTTCCTCGCGCTCAACGCAATCTATGCCTTCGTGGTCGTGCGGCGCGCGCGCGCGGCCGGACTGATCTGACCGCTACTGCCGCAACACCTTGATCGCCGCCATGCCCAGGCCGAACTGATAGAGAATCTGCGTCCAGTCCTTGAGCGACTTGACGAAGGTGGTGCGATCGTAGTCCTCGGGGACCACGATCGTATCGCCCGGCATGACGCGCCCGATCGCGAGTCCCGCGCCGAACAGGCCGCGCTGACTGCCCACCACCGCGCCGTTCGCGCGCAGCACGAACATCTGCGACTTGTCGGCGCGGCTGGTCGGTCCGCCCGCCTGCCCGAGGTAATCCGCGGCGCCCTTGTCCTTGCGGTACAGAAACGACGCCTCGGTGAACACCGAGCCGTACACGCTCACCGTGAGCGGTTGCGGCGGGACGTAGATCCGGTCGCCGTCCTCGAACGCGATGTCGGGAAGGTCGTCGACCTTCGGGTCCTCCGGCAGCTCGAGCACGATGCGTCCGACCGGCTTGACCTGCCGCAACCGCGCGATCACCGCCTTTTGCGAAGCGGCCTGCGCGCTGAGCGAGGCCGCGTCCTCGGCCGATACGACGTTGCGCGCGCGTTCGCCCGCCGCCAGTTCGGCTTCGCGCTCCAGTCGATTGAGCGTCTGCTCGTAATTCTTGCGCTGCTCCTCACGCGTCGACTCGCGCGTGAATTCGGCGCCGAACAGGTAGGCGTTGGGCGACAGGCCGCCGATCCTGCGGATGAGCTTCACGAGCGTATCGTCGGGCGGCACCTGGTACACCCCCGCGTTGACGAATTCGCCCTCGACGTGCACGAACTTGGTGCGCTTGTCGACCGGCACGCGGATGTCGTCCTTGGAAAACACGGTCACGATATCGCCCGGTTGCAGCGCGAGATTGTTCTCCACGTCGCCCTCGAGCACCGCCTTGCCGAGGTTGAACGGCAGCAGCTGGGTGGTCAGATCGGCGTAGTTGAGGCGTTCGATCACGGCGTACTGCCAGTTGATTTCGCGCATCAGGTTCTTCACCTCGGTGCGCGGGTGCTGTCCCTCGCCGCGACCCTCGCGCCGGCGCGACGCATCGGCCGCCTCGCCGGCCGCACGCGGCGGTTCATCGCGGCTCTGCCCGTCGCGCCTCGCCTCGCGCGCGCGCGCGTCGTCCTCGCGCGGCGCGCCGGAGAACGCCTCGCGCCTTGGCGGTTCGTCGCGCAGGCGCGCCTCGTCCGGCGACGCGCCGGGGATTCGCGGCTCGTCGTCGAGTTCGGGCCGGATTGCGAGATTCTTCTTCAGGTAGTAGTCGCGCGTGATCAGCGCCTCGCGCTCGGGGATCAGGTCGCGGATCCGCATCCCGGGCGTGAAAGGGTAGCGCAACGGCACCGCGACGTTACCGCGCAAAGTGATCGCATTCTCGAACTTCGGCGAGATCGGGAACACGGTCGCCAGGTCGCCGTCCTTGAGCGGTTTGGCCAGCCCCGCGTCGTCGAGCGAAATCTTCTCGACCATGCGCGTACGCCGCGCCTCGATGCGTTCGAGCGTGGCGGTCGCCAGTTGCGCGGTGGTCGCGAGTCCGCCCGACCATTCGATCAGCTTGGCGAGCGTGGTGTCGCCTTTCAGTTCGTAGATCGCGGGCGTCTTGACGCTGCCGGCGAGCGCGACGAGCGGCCCCGCCGGCGAGAAGTAGATCACGTCGCCCGGCAACAGCTGCGCGTCCTTCGACTTGTCGCCGTAGACGAGCAGCTCGTAGAGATCCAGCTCGGTGACGAGCTTGCCGCCGCGCTTCAACTGGATCGCGCGCATCGAGCCGCGCTTCGAAGGTCCGCCCGCGGCGAATGCCGCGTTCACCAGCGTGCTGAGCGAGCTCACCGTGTACGCGCCGGGGCGGCGCGCCTGGCCGACGACGAAGATCTGGATCGAGCGCAGCTGCCCCATGCTCACCGTCAGCTCGAAGTTGCGGAACACGCGCGCGACCGAGGTCTTCACATAGGCGGTCAGATCCGAATACTTGATCCCGCCGACGTTGATCACCCCGACGCGCGGAATCGAAATCGTGCCGTTGCGATCCACGGTCGTGCGGTAATCGATGTCGATCTGTCCCCAGCCGCGGATGTAGAGCTCGTCGCCCGGCCCGATGACATAGTCCGGGGTTACCGGAACGTCATCGACCGGCGAGAAGGTGCTCGGGACGTCGCGAAACAGGTTGAAACCGAACAGCGGCAGCACCGTTCCGGTCGAGACGGTGATGAAGTCCTGGAACTCGCTCTTTTCCTCGGCCTGGGTTTCCGCCGGGGACGGAAACTGGCGCGCGGCCTCGCGCGCGGCCTCGCTCCCCGGGTAGAGCGCGCCCGGGGCGGGCTGCCGCGTCAGGCGGTTGGTGATCGCCGGTGTCCGGGTGCCCGGAATCAGCAGCGGCGCGGTGCTGCCCGGGCTCGCCCCGGACGAATCGCGCGGGTCGCTCCCCGCGCCGAACATCGCCCCCGGCGCAAGCTGCGCGCCAGCCTGACCGGCAGCAAACAGCGTCACGATCAACGCGAGGAGCCAGCGCGCGCCGCAGCGCGCCATGATGAGGCCAGTCGAGTGCATAAGCCGCGGGATTGTACGTGCTCGGCCCGATTCGACCAAGCCTGCCGCCCGCCGGGGCGGCGCCCGCGCCGCGCCGGATTCAGTCGTGCAGCGGTCGCTGCTGCCGAATCGGCGATTCCCGTGCGCGTCTCCTGCGCTCGAGGTCCGCCGCCGTCGGGTCGCGCCGGCGCTCGGCCCGGTCGCGCGGCGCATGCGAGGAGATCATCACGAGCTCGGGCCGGTGCGCGAGAGGCGCCGCGCCCTCGACTCGCGACGCGGCGCGCCGCTCGGCCGGCACGAGGGCCTGGACGCCCGCCCCGGTCTCCGGCGCGGGCGGAGAACTCGCCTGGCGATCGAGCGAATCGCCCCCGAGCGACTGCGTGAAGTCGAAACGCCGGTAAAAACTGCCGCACAGCTGCGTGTGGCGGATCAGATAATTGCGGAATTTCCCGAAAAGCAGCGCGTCGGGGCGGAACCCGGCCGCCGCGTGCCAGAAGTCGTCGAGCGCGCCCTGATAGGTCAGTCCGGCAAAATCATAGAGCGCGGTGCCGCACACCTTGACCGCGGCGCGGTGGAACAACGCCGACATGCCGACCGTGCTGTTGATCAGCACCACGCCCGCCGCATGATCCAGCAGGCGCGGCAAATGCAGGTCGTGAACGTAGAGTATCCGATCGCGCAACCCGAAGCGCGCCGCCAGCTCGCGTATCAGCGCCGAGTAGTCGTGATAGCCGCGATCGAGCGGGTGGTGCTTGACGACCAGCACGCTGTCGCCGGGCGCATGGGCCGCGAACGAGGCGACGACATCCTCGATGAATTTGGGCACCGATTCGTAGCGGGAATGCACGTGCACCTGGCTGTCGGTGCTCACCTGCAACGGCAGCAGGAAGTAGCGTCCCGACAGGGCCCCGGTCAGCCGCGCCTGAATGCCGCGCTCGGCGAACGCGTAGTAAAGCTTGCGCCAGGCGCTGCGGATCCAGGGCAGGCCCTCCAGCATCGACAACCGCCGGTGGTGCCGGTAGTGGCGGTAGAGCGGCCGCAGCAGCGTCGCGGCGGTAAAGTAAAGCATCGCCCACAGCGCCGTGATCCAGAATGCATTGCCCACCTGCGGCTCGGCGAACGACGGCGTCTCGGGCAGCCCGCGGTAGAACTCGGCGGAGCGCGGAATATTCGAATGGCCGTTCGCGCCATAGCGTTCGTAGGTGACGAAATTCGGGCGCACGTAACCTTCCTCGAACACGCCGACATAGACCCCGCAGTGCTGCGCGACCTCGATCGCGGCGCGATGGATCGGCCGGCAGTCGCCGAACAGCAGCACCGCGTCGATCTTATGGCGCTTGAGCAACTGCTCGAGGAACGCGGGCCATTGCTCGGGGCGGCCGGAAAAATTCACCGCGTGGCGCGGATAGAACAGCCGGTCGCCGCCGTTAAAATTCACCTTGTGGACTTCCTCGGCGCCCGCCGCGCGCAGCGCGCGCGCGAAGCGCAGGAAGAACGGGCCCACCGGGCCCTGCAGCAGCAGTACCCTGCCGGGAAATTGACGCCACTTGTGGGACATCGACATCAACATTTTTTGGTTTCCCGCACGACGTTCGCCGCGTCCTGTTGCGCCGAAGCCGCGGGCTTCGGGGTTGAAATCAAAGGGTGACGCCTCCGCGCCCGAAGCCGTCTTGCATTTACTTTGCGTTACTTTGCGTTACCTGCAATACGCTTCGCGCAGCTGCCTGCCGGATGTCGGCATTTTAGCCAATTTCCTCACGGAAAGAGTATTACCCAAACGGTCTAGGGGCGATACGCGGCGGCGGGCGCCTGACAGAACTTGACCTTCGCAGGGATTACGTAGCATTACGGAGCGCGCGGCGAGACGACGCGGCGCAACGACACACGGCGCGTTTAAATCGCATGGACACGAGGTGGACCAGCAGGTGATGCAACTCATTTCCAAAACGACACCGCCGAAAACGGGGTGCGCCGTCGCCGATTCCCGACCGCGTCGCATCGCGCTCGCCGCGGGTATCGCGCTCGCGCTACTGCTCGCCGGCGGTCCGTCGCGCGCCGCCGATGAACCGCGCGCGATGCTGAGCCTCTATGCGGGCCAAGGCGTCGACGCCAATCTCCCCGATATGCCGGGCAAATGGCTGCGCGGCGCGCTGCGCTACGACCCGAGCTATTTCGCCGCGATCGGCTGGCACGCCGCGACCGACCCCCCGTCGTGGCTCGCGGCCTTCGGCGATGCGCTGGGCGCATCGCAGGTCGCCACCGGCTGGGAAGTCATCGGCGTGAAGCACCACGGCCTGCAGGAAAACGGCGAGCTTGATCTCGCCTGGCTGATACGCGTCCCGCCCGCGGTCTGGGGCGCGCTGCGCATGCGTTTCGGTTTCGGCATCGGCGCCTCGTATGCGCTCGGCACGCCCCGCTACGAAGACGGCCCGCGCTTCGCCCCCGCGCGGCGCTACCGCCTGCAGCAGTACAACGCCTACGAACTCGACTGGAGTGTCGGCGACCATAGCGCGTGGAGCGTGGTGACGCGCATCCACCATCGCTCGGGAGTCTTCGGACTCGTCGCGCCGCCGCGCGTGGGGTCGAATTTCGTGACGCTGGGAGTGCGCTGGCAATATTGAGACGCGCTGCGCGCGCCGGCCGATGTGGGGATGCACGGCCGGCGAACCGTGGAACTTTGAGTTTCACCCTATAATTGAAGGCATACGATGGCATATCTTTTATGACGGAACATCGCCACCTGAAGCCATGACTGCAATGCGCTCCTCGCTCGATGTCACCTTGTCTGTGTGGAAAGCGCTATTCCTGCGCGAGGCAGTCACGCGACTTGCTGCCGGCCGTGGTGCATGGGTTTGGCTTTTGCTGGACCCGGTCGCGCAGATCGCCTTCCTGATGGTGATCTTCTCGGCGATCCGTGCGCGCGCCGGCGCGGGCGTCGACTTCACGGTCTTTCTCGCGATCGGCGTGCTCGGCTACCAGATGTTCAGGAGTCCGGCGGATCGCGCGATGGAGGCGATCGCCGCCAACGCCGCACTGTTTTCCTATCGACAAGTCAAGCCGATCGATGCCGTCATTTCGCGCTGCCTTCTCGAAGGACTGCTGCAGATCCTGGTGGCCGCCGTGCTCATGAGCGGTACCGCGCTACTCGGTCTGGAGGTGCTGCCGCGCGACCCGCTCCAGTTCGGCGCGGCCTACGCGCTGCTCTGGTGCTTCGGCACCGGCCTCGGCATGGCGCTCTCGGTCGGCAACGTGTTGGTTCCGGAAATCGGCAAGATCGCGCGGCTCGTATTCATGCCGCTTTATCTGGTGTCCGGGGTGATGTTTTCGCCCCACATCCTGCCTCCCGCGGCGCGGGACTGGCTGATGCTCAACCCGGTCATGCAGGGCATTGAAATGATGCGCGTGTCCTTCTTCTCCAGCTATCCGCCGCTGCCCTCGCTGGACCGCGGCTACCTCGCCGGATGCGCGCTGCTCGCGCTGTTCCTCGGGCTCGCGCTCCAGGTGCGCTATGCCCGGCGGCTGGTGACCCTGTGATCATCCTCGACGACGTCCACAAGCGCTACCGCACCGAACACGGCGCGGGCAAGTGGGTGTTGCGCGGCATCACGCTCGACATCCCCGCGCGCTGCAGCGTCGGCCTCATCGGACACAACGGCGCGGGAAAATCGACCCTGCTGCGCCTCATCGGCGGCATCGACCAGCCGACGCGCGGCAGGATCGAGCGGCGCTGCCGGACCTCCTGGCCGCTCGGCCTCGCGGGGGGATTGCAGGGTTCGCTATCGGGGCGGCAGAACGCCAAGTTCGTATGCCGCCTGCACGGCGACGACCGCGAAATCGTGGAGCGCGTCGCCTACATCGAGGATTTCGCCGAACTGGGCGAGGCCTTCGACGACCCGATCAAGACCTACTCCTCCGGCATGCAGGCGCGCCTCAAGTTCGCGCTTTCGCTCGCCTTCGAATTCGAGTGCTACCTCGTCGACGAGCTGACCGCGGTGGGCGACGCGACCTTCAGGGTCAAGTCGCGCGAAGCCTTCAAGGCCCTTGCCGGCAAGTCGATGCTGATCATGGTGTCGCATGAGGAAAGGACCTTGAAGGACTACTGCCAGTCGGGCGTCCTGTTGACCGGTGGGCAGGCCCAGTGGTTCGACAAGATCGACGACGCGCTTGCCGCCTACCGCGCCGCCGAAGCGCAGGCCCACGGACCGTGATGGACAGGATCATCGGGCATCTCGCAGGCTTCGCCTCCAGGGGCGCGGCGCTCTGGCGGCGGTTCGCCCGTCATCGCACGTTCAAGGCGGCGTGGATCGCGATCGCGCTCGCGATCCTCTACTGGGGCCCGATCGCCTCCGACCGCTACGTCTCCGAGGCGACCATCATCGTCGAGCGCACCGATTTTTCCGGCGGCTCGCAGATGGATTTCGCCTCGCTCCTGACCGGCGGCAAGGGCGGGCACGACCTGCTGCTGCTGCGCGAATACCTGCTCTCGGTCGACATGCTGCGTAAGCTCGACGCCCGCTTCCATCTTCGCGCGCACTTCAGCGACCCGCGGCGCGATCCGCTCTCGAGGATGTGGCCCGAGGGCACCTCGCAGGAGTGGTTCCACCGGTATTACCTGTCGCGCGTGGGC